>Ga0256835_1000255_pt1 | contig 42806 bp, 38 predicted proteins | sample PIR30metaG_FD_185972 | JGI IMG/M metagenome (GOLD analysis project Ga0256835, IMG submission 185972) | Hydrothermal vent microbial communities from East Pacific Rise, Pacific Ocean - PIR-30 | ecosystem: Environmental > Aquatic > Marine > Hydrothermal vents | place: Pacific Ocean: East Pacific...
TCAGGAACCTGTAGTCGAAAACGGGGTAGCCCAGGGGCAGGGGATTGTCGTAAACGATGGGGAACGGGCCCGGGTTCTCGGGCTTGTATGCATCGGGGGTATTGGGGTTGCCGACCCAGTCCGAAAGGTAGAGGGGAGCGCTCACCCGGCCGTTAAGATCGGGGTTCTTGCCCCACATGTAGTCGTATTTTCCCACATCGGTACCCGGATCAGTCTCCCAGTTCCACCATGAGTGGGAAATGGGAATAGGATACCCGTACACGTCGATGGGCCTCTCGATGTCGCCGTTAGCCTTTTCGACGTAGTAATCGAGGAGCCTCCATCCTATGAAGCCGTTGCACGGAGGAGTCACCGCGGGCTCACCCGTGTCGTCGATAGTGGAGGCCGGGTCGTTTCCGTCCCACATGTAGCTCATGTTCCTGGGAACCACGTGGTAAACCGTGTCTCCCACGGTGTGTTCCCAGTGGTTGAGCGGCATGCCGTCGGAGAAGGGCACCAGGCCAGCTTCGTTGGCGGGCATCCACACGGTGTCTCCGCCGACGGTCTTGAACAGTATCGTGAAATGATCACTGACACCGTTGCCGTCCACGTCGTTATCGGGAATACCGTCGCCGCCGGGATAGGCGTAATGGTACCAGATGTTCTGCGGATCATCGGAATCCAGCGGGTTTTCCGGGTTCTGCCGGTACGTGTAGTCATCCTGGCTGCTTGCCGGGTCCCCGTCGTCGAACTCGTATTCGAAAGTGGCATCCGGGTCGTTGCACCATATCGCGTGGCCGTCGTAGTAGACGCAATCGTCCACATAACAAGCCGTCGCGTCCGAGCTGGCGGCGTCGCAATCACCCTTTATGGCTATCAATAGACCGTCCAGCGGCTTTCCGGGGTTGCCGTGCTCGCTGAAGTGTTCTATCTGGAAGTAGTTGGCTATGAAGTTGTTGTAAGCGGGGGTTCCCCAATCGTAGAGTTCCAGGTAGACGAACAGCCCGTAGGGATACTCGCATGTTTCGAGATTCCAGTCGTCGAACGCGTAGTGGACTTCCTCGAGAGCCACCGGTCCCGGTTGAAACTTCTCGGCGGGAAATCCTTCGCTGGGTCGCATCTCCCAGTCCCCCCCCGAGGCTTCACTGTAGTTGGCCCAGGGGCCCACGGAATCTCCTTGTGCGGTTACGGGACCGTAGCAGCAGCTCCAGAATTCACCTTCATAAAGGTAACTGCTTCCCTCTCCGCCGGGCCACTCCATGGACGGGTAGTTGGCCCATGGATCTCCGAACATACCGAGGTTGAAAAAGGCACTCCAAACGTTTGCGAGGTTCATCAGGGTGGCCGTTACCGGAGGCCTGGCATAGGTGCCCTGGCCTCCCGGCATTTCCACTTCCTTCATTGTCCTCGCAAAGCCGGTACCTGACAGCATGAACACCGTAAGTACCGTGAGTACCAGGAACCCGCGAGTGTTAGTGTTCCAGGAGTTCCTCATACTCTCCTTCACCTCCAATTCACACTTCGCGGCACCGGGAAGGAGGTTTCGCCCGCCGGCCCGGAGAATCCGCGATCCATTGAATGTTTCTTCCACCATGCTCAAATCAATCCATTATAAAACGAACTCGTACGTCACCGTGGTCCAGACGCCCACCGGTATGCCGTTATTCTGAGCGGGAGTCCACCTGGTATTCCACGCCGCGGCGATGGCCGCCTGGTCCAGGGAACTCACCCCGCTGGAATTGTAGAGTTTGACGTCCTTGACGACCCCGGTGGGATCCACGTACACCCAGAGGGTCACCGTTCCTTCCACGCCGGCCTCCGCGGCCAACTCGGGGTACTCGGGAGGAGGCCTGAAGGTACAGTTGGGCAGCACCTCCGCAGGCATGAACCTGGGGGGGCCCATCTCCTCGACCTGCGACTCCTCGAGCTGTTCGCTCTGCTCCACGGTTTCCACCGTCTCCAGCCCCGTGGTGTCGGCGTCCAGTGACAATGTGATGTCCTGCTCTATCTCCTCGACCATTTCCTCCGTTTCCTGCTCCAGTTCTTCCTGTTCTTCCTGAACTTCCTCTTCCTGTTCCTCCACCGTGTCGTCGAAAGCGAGGTCGGCCTCCACGGCTTCCATCTCCGTATCGTTCGTACGGGTGGAAAGCCTGCCGAGCCGGCTCGCCGGTATGAGTTCGAACAGGAGTATCAGGAACGCCAGGCCCACGGCTATTCCTATCTCAAAGTTCCGGGAGGAGCGATCATAGTCGGTCTTGTTCCGTGTCATTACTCCTCCCTTCAATCGTACAGTCCGCGCTCTTCGGCGTTGAACTGTATGCTGTAAAGTTCTTCGAACCGCATGGCGTTGAAGAACTCGACCATGCTCGACATGGGCACCCTCGCATCGACGTTGAGCACCACGACGTCTATCTTCTTGTTCTGTTCCCTCCAGAACTTGTTGCTGAGCCTGTTGAGCTGCTCGGCGACCTGGTTCAGAGGTACGTCGTAATCGCCGATACGAGCGATCAGCTCACTGTCGTCGTTACCGGGTTCCGCCTGCTTTATCCACACGCTCACGGCCAGGAACTGCTTGCCGAGTTCGTTCATTATCTCCGGGTCGGCCTGGGGGAACCGGACCCTCAGGCCGCCTTCCTCCTTGAAGAGCGTGGTGGCCATGAAGAACACGAGGAGCAGGAAGACGATATCCGCCATGGTTCCGGTGAAGATATTGCTTCCCACCTTCATCCTGCTTTTGAACTTCATTACGCACCACCTCCAAGCCGTTCCTGGATGGTGATACCGGTCCTGCTGACGCCGTTCATCCTCAACAGGTCCAGGGCGGACACCATACCCTCGTAGTCGCAGTCGGGGAAGAACTTCAGTATGACCACCAGTTCGCTCTCCCTGACCGCCGAGGCTATCTCGCCCTGGCGGCTGTCCGAAAGGACCAGCGTGTCTCCGAACGCGACCTCGCCGAAGATCCGGCTCTCGTCCACCGGGGTATCGGCTCCCATGTATTTCCTGATTATCCCCGGCTTCACCTGGGGCACCAGGTTTTCGGCGGCTATGGCGGTCTCCAGGGAGCCGAACGTACCGGAGGGAAGGCCCTTGGCTACTTCAAGGTTGTTGAGCAGCCTGTCTTCCACGGCGGATACGGCCTCGGCCCTTTCGGCGGCGAGCATCCTGATACCATGCTGCAGCGTGGAGTCCCGGAGACTCACGTCCTCCCCGGCCCTGGCCCTCCGAAGGGGACCCCCGGGAGGAGCCTGATCTATGAGAGCCACGTATTCGTGGGCTCCCCACTGCTTGATGGTCATGACAAGCCTGTTGGCCTCATCTATCACAACCTCTTCGGTCTCCTCGTCGGGCTTCTTGGGAAGCCTGTAGGAAATACCCTTCTGGACTTCGAAAGTCGTGGTGACCAGGAAGAATATCAGCAGCAGGAACGCAATGTCGGACATTGAGGCGTCGGGGATTGCCCCGCTTGCTCTCGGTCTGTTACGTATCCGCATGCATGCTCCTTATAGCTGCTTCAGGTGCTCCATCTCTGCCAGCGTGTCCACCAGGTAGATGCCGGCTTCCTCCATGTCTATCACGAACCTCCCGATCCTGGCTATGAAGTAGTTATGAGCCATCTGGATCGGGATGGCGATAACGAGCCCCGTGGCGGTGGTTATCAGGGCTTCCTGGATACCGCCCGCCACCAGGCTCGCTTCCACGTTCTTGGCGGCCGCGATCTCTCCGAAAGCCTTGATCATTCCCGAAACGGTTCCCAGGAATCCAAGCATCGGAGCTATGCTGGAAACGGACGCCAGGACGACGATACCCTTCTCCAGGTACGCCATCTCTATCCCGCCGGCGCTCTCCACGGCCTTTTCCACGGCCTCGAGGCCCTTGTCGTGCCTCAGCAGCCCGGCATACATTATCGCAGCCACGGGACCCCTGGTCCTCTCGCAAAATCTCTCCGCTCCTTTTATGTCACCCCTGCGGACGTATCCCCCCACTTTTTCCAGGAAGGGCCCGACATCTATCTTCAGCCTGTTGTAAGCGATGAACCTCTCCACGGTGACCGCTATGCCTATCAGCAATGAAAGGAGCAGCGGCCACATGAAGGGACCACCGGCGATGAACAGGTCGACCAGGTCCATCGAGGCGCTCTGCGCACGCTCAACTTCCCGGCCCTGGGGAGCGGAAGCATTCCCGGCCTGGGGCTGGGCGTTTCCGGGAACGGCTTCCCCGCCGGTCACCTCGGCGGCCTGCTGACCTTCGTCGGATCCACCGGAAGCGGGTTCCTCTGCCTGCGCCCATACCAGCGCAGTCATGACGAGGAACAGTAGCAGGTATCTTCGCATCTATCAAACTCCTTCTCGGTGTGCCCGGCGCCGGTGACGGCGCCGGGCGTGAGGATCGCGGTCTACCATTCCACCCCGAGTCCGAACCTTATCATGCGGGGACGGCTGAACACGTAGGGGTTGTGCATGGGACCCTTCGGATCGTGGTCGGGCTCTCCGTCACCGTCCATGTCGGCGTCGTACCACGCTTCATCGGCGATGTAGTTGATATTGTGCCTGTTGAACAGGTTGTTGACCTGGCAGTAAGTATCGAGGGTTACACCGCCGACCCAGAAGGTCTTGTTAACCTTGAGGGTGGTGGACATGGTCCACGGATACCTTTTGTCGTTTATCTTGGGCATGGCGGTTCCCTGGCTGGAACTGCTGTAGGGGAACCCGCTGCCGTAGTTCCAGGAAAGGTGGATTCCGAAGCCTTCGAGGACGGGGGTGTCACCTATCCTGGGACCCTCTCCCCTGGGAATCCTGAAATCGGCATCGGCGTTCAAGGCGTGCCTCTGATCCCAATCCAGGGGCGACTCCTTCTTGGGAACTATCCAGCCGGCCCAGGCGAACTCGTAGTTCTGCCTGGAGTTGGAACTTTTGCCCATGGCCACGGAGTAGGTGTAGTTGACGCTCCCGGACCAGAAGTCGCTGGGACGTTTCGAAAGGTTCAGTTCCATTCCCCTGACGTTTCCGTAGTCACCGTTGATGTAGATATCGTAGGAATCCACGGCGGTGAAGAAGTGCTTCTGCATGTCCACCAGGCCCGTGATGTCCTTGTAGTAACCGGTCACGTCGAGCATCGTGACATCATCGAACTGGTGCTTCACGCCCACCTCGTAGGACACGGTCTGCTCGGCGCCCAGGTCGGGATTGCCCACAATGGGGAACGCTCCGGCAAGGTTGTAGTCGGAGCCGGCGAACATCCTGTCGAAGCCCGGGGTCTGGAAGTAGTGGCCGTAGGTGAAGTGGAGGACGTCACGCTCGGTTATGGGATGGGAAAATCCGACCCTGGGGCTGAGGTGGTACTTTACCGGAACGCTTATCGGGTTCTTTATGTGATCTGGATCCCCGGGCTCGGTTCCGGGATTTATGGGATCGGAAAGGTCAGCGGGATACTCGTCGAAATTGGGATAGAAGTAGTCGAAGCGGAGACCGGCGTTAACTATCATGCCGCTGTATTCCATCTTGTCCTGCAGGTACGCGGCGCCCGAATTCGGGAACGCGTGGTATCTTCCCGCATAGATGTTACCGCCGGAGGCGGTGTCTATGTAGTAATCGAATACGTCATAATAAGCGGCCTCGATGCCGGCTTTCAGCTGGTGCTCCTGGTTGAGCTGGTCCACCAGGTCGGTTCTGAACGTGGATATGGTGCTCCTGGTCTCGGACCAGCTGCGCCTGTGGCGTCCGGACCTGTAGAATCCGTCGGTGTCCGTGATCCTGGTGGGCGTGACGGCAAGCCATTCTTCCCACGAAAAGTCTTCCCCGTAGAACTCGGTGGTCTGGGTGGTGTCGTCGGGGTCGTTGTAGATCCTGGCCTTGCTGTTGCTTTCGTACTGATTGAGCTTGACGTTGATGAAGGCGGCGTTGCTCAGTGTCTGGGTAAGGCTCGCGCCCACGCTGTAGTTATTCCTGAAAATGGTGGGGCAAGCGTAGATGATGTCATTGCCCGGCGCCAGGGTGTCGCCTTCCACGATGTACGGATTCTCGTACCTGCTCCAGGACCATGAGCTGTAACCGTAGCGTTCGTCCATGAGATAACCCGTGAGGTTTATCTTCGTCTTGGGAGTGGGCTTGTACGTGAGCTTCAGGTTGCCGACATTCCTTTCCACCCAGTCGTTGAAACCGTAACCGTAACGTCCGTTCATGCCGCCGCCGATTTCAAGCCATTCGCCGGAAAGGAACACGCCCATCTCGCCGGGTATGTCCAGGCCGATGGCGGGCAGCAGGTAACTGGTGATCGGCTCGGGTCCGCCCAGGGTGCCTTCGGCATTGAGCCTGGCCTCGGCGAAGGGGCCCACGTTCTTCCACTGCCAGGGCTCGTCGGGATTGTCCGGGTTTATCCCGCCCCAATGCCAGCCGTCGGCGAGCCCCAGCTTCTGGAAGTTGTTGCCGTTGCAGCTGAGAGACCCGGTATAACGGTCGCCGCCCTCGCGTGTCACGATATTGACTACACCGGACTGGGCGTTACCGTACTCCGCTCCGAATCCGCCGGAAATCACCGAGGTTTCCGCTACGGCGGACATGGGAACGTCGCTCGAGAAAGTTCTGTTGGTGGGATCGAGCTGGGCCACGCCGTCGACGACGTAAACGACCTCGCCGCTACGCCCCCCCCTGAGGTGCAGTCCCCCGCGGTTAGTCGCTCCGGCCTGCCTGTTCACTATGTCGGCTATGCCGGCCACGGGGAGAATGCTTATCTCATCGCGGCCCACCACGTGAAACGTCTCCGTCGCGTCCATCATTATCATGCCCCTGGAGCCCGTCACCCGTATGACGACGGCATCGCCGACGGCGCCTGCGGGAGAAAGCACAAAGTTCAGGGGGGTGGTCTGGTCGGTTATCACCACTATACCCTCGGCCGTCTGGGCGGCCATACCGATCATGCTCGCCTGAACGGCGTATTCTCCGGGTTGCAGATTGATGATGTAGTATTCCCCGTTCGCGTCCGTCATGGCGCCGTAGGCGGTGCCCACAACCATGACGGTGGCACCCACCAGGGGATTACCGGAAGAATCGGTGACCCTTCCGGCTATCTTTCCCGTGGTACCGGCCGTCGCCGACAGAGCAATGAACAGCACAAGTGCAAAAGACAGTACCATCGCTTTTCTGCGCACTGCTGTAGCTCCTTTCCTCATTATCCGCAACCGATGGTGCGGATGATACAACCTCTACAGCATGGAAAAAACCTCAAGCACACCTCCCTCTGCTTTTCCCAAAGCTGTACAAATTCTTGTCGTTCAAACTGATATTGTTACGATAGATCTACCTTATGAAACCCCCTGTATCTGCTGTCGGTACTCCGGTTTGAGCATAAGCCCGCCATAATTGCTCGTCAAGCTGTACGGCGCCCTCAGCCGCCCAGTCCCAGCATCGCGGGAATAGTGGGCAGCCAATCCTCGATGAGGAAGGTACACCTGCCGATGAGCAGGCTCAGTCGCGCCATGATGGTGTATCCGAAACTGGCGCCGAAGGCTACCATCAGTATCGTTATACCCATGTTCGCCGTCCTGCCCACGAAACCGGTATGTGCCTTGGAGAAGAAGAAGTACACCAGGCCGCTCACAACTCCGACCACGAGCACCAGGCTGCTGAATACCTCCCAGACGCTACCCGCCGCCACGGAGATCATGGTTCCCTTCACCTGGGCCAGGGCGTTGGACTGGAAGAAGGTCACCATGTTGAGCCCGGCGCCGGTCCCCACTATCATGCCCAGGGCCAGCCTGGACAGGCCCGCAACCTTCGGCACCATCCTGGCCAGCATGAACATCGCGAATATTCCCGGCACGAGCCATATCGCGTCGAATCCCCCGTCTGCGGGGAACAAGTTCTCCCACCAGTTCGGAATGAGGACGTTGTAGATACTGTAGATCACCCAGTACCCGGCGCTCATGCCCACGAACAGGTGTTCGACGAACTTGTAGAAAGGATTGTCACGGTACAGGAAGCTATACAGGCAAAGCGTAACCGCGGCGCCCAGCCATATGCCCAGTATCTCCCAGTTCACCTGGCGCCTCCCTTCCTGCGGCTGAAGTACGATATGTTGCCTATTATTATGAACATCATTATCACCAGGTGCGCTATCGACTGGGGTGACATCCCCTTCACCGCGGGCCCCTCCTCGATGCCCACCAGAGTCTCGTAGTCGGCGGCTCCCTTGAGGCCTCCGAGCAGACCCACCATCTGGTCGGTCTGAAGGTAGGTGTACAGCTGGGGAGCGCTCACCGCGGTACATCCTCCCCCTATGGGAATACCGTACCTGTCGCCGGCCATCATCACCCAGGCTATTATTCCCGGATCACCGGCGGAAAGGGAGATTACCAATTGTATGTCCTTCAGGCTGTTGATGCCCTCAAGCATCGGTATATCCTCCCAGGGAACGTTGTCCCTGTCCGCGGGGAACACGGCCTTGATGCTGGTTCCCATGCGAACGATCATCACCGCTCCGCCGGTCTTGTATCCCAGGTTGACCCAGTCCACGTACTGTTCCTTGCCCAGTGAATCCGCGAGGGTGGACATGGCGTGCTGGCCCAGGGCCGCTCCCTGAGGCCACAGGGCCGTTCCTATCACCTTGTGATTCTTCTCGAAGAGGTGCCTGACCACCGCTTCGGCCATGGGCTGGAGTTCCGGCATGGTGGAGGGATCGTAATCGAAGCTGACAATCACGTTCGAACCCTCCGGAAGGGCATCCACGTAATCGAACATGTCCCTGCTGGGCTCGGCTCCGACTATGTTCGGAATGATCAGATCCGTAGTTATCGGTATTATCACGGCGAGCGCTATGAGTAAGAAGATCACCCGCCTGTCCAGGTCACCTATTTTCTGGAAGAAATTCGCCATCAGTCCGCACCTCCCAGGTAGCTACGCTCTATGCCGAAGATCATCCGGAGGGAGGTGGCGACCACCCCCATTGCGGCGCCTATCATGACCGCCCTCTGCCCGGCGGTATTGGGAATGGCCATGAGCCAAACTTTCGCAAGCGGTATCTTGTTCCAGATCATGGCGCCTATGGGCACCTGGCCCAGCATTACGAGAAACGCCGACGAAAGCAGCAGCGTGGCCCTCCAGTTCGACGCCCTGAAAGCCCTGAAGGCCGCGGAGGCCACGAAGAACGCCAGGAGGCTGAACATCGTGGCTCCCATGGGGGCCACCATGTTCATAAAGAGGTAATCGAAAGGCTTGCCTTCCTCGACCCCGTATATGAGCCCCAGGATCAGCATGACCACCAGGCCGATTATCGTGACCGGGCTGTACTGCCAGTTCCTGAGCCTGAGTTTCATCTTTCTCACATGTACGTGAAGCAGGTTCGCCGTTCCCAGGAAGATCGCCCCCGAGGCGACTATCATGTACCATTCCTGGAGATGTTCCCCCAGGAACGCGAAAGGCTGATGGGGGATGAAGAAGTTGAGAATCATTATCATGCCGGCGGTGAAAGTTATCGCAAGTGGTATAACCAGTCTCATTCCAGCCTCCTATTCCACCGTGACCAGGTCACGAAGGAAATCGGCCACCGTCGCCATGGGTGGCCAGAACTGCCCCACCGTGGAAGCGATGACGCCGAGTACTATCAGCACTATGAAGAACAGCTTGGCGGCGTCCTGTCCTTTCAGGCTGCCCAGCAGCTTGGGCTCGCGGGACAGGTACGCGCTGGCGGCGAAGAGTTCTTCTCCTATGAGGGTGTAATCGCATGCGGCGACGAAGAAGGGAATCTGGCTGGGCATGGCCGTCCCCGCGATCTGTATGGCTCCCACGCTCCTGCCGGTTTCGGCGAGAATCAGGCTTTCCGCGTAGAACGTGCCCAGGAGGAATATCGCCGCCGGTTTCTCCCTCACCATTATACCGTCGACGCCCGCCGCGTATCCGAACTGGTCGTCGGTAAGATACTGGATATTTTCCTTCACGTAAGCGTCCGGACGACCGGCCTGGAGGTAACCCTCCTTCACCACCTCCTGCGCCACGCTCATCACCACGCTCCTGCTGGTAGGAACAAGCAACGTCGTTCCATACTCCGCGGTCTTCCTGGCCACCCTGCCCAGAATGACCATGCTGGCGATGGTCTGAATGTCGTCCATATCCATGATTCCGGGGATGTACAACACCGGTTTGCCCATCTCGGTGGCCCTGCCCACCGCGTCATCCACGGCGGCGAGTCCTCCGATCTCCCTTATGTAGAGTTCCTTGCCCTTCTTGCCGGTTTCTATGTAATAAAGTATGAGCGCGGCCATTATACTCAGGATGACCAGCATGCCTATCCTGCCGCTGTGCAACCACTGGGCCGACGCGACCGCGGTTGCCGTTTCGGAAACACCCGCCACTTTTCCGCCCAGGTAAGACACTATTTTGTAGGTGTATTCCGTGCCGTTGACCGCGGTGGTGTCCCGGTAGAACACCGTTCCGGCGGGCAGTACGGCCAGGGTGTCGGCCTCGCCGGAAGGGTCCAGCCTGACTACGCCGATGGAATCCGGCTCCACTCCCCCGGAGTCCATCGCCCATTCGAGATTGATGACTCCACCGGCGTCGTTCGGATTGTCGGACGCGGTCAGGTCGATTGCAACGCCGACGTTCGGCTGAATCGGAACCGCCATCACCCGGGCCCCGCCATCGCCGGCGGCCATCATCGCGCCGGGAAGCACGAGCGCCAGGAGCAGCGGAAAGACGCCCCGCAATATCGTCATGATCCCTCCTAACCTGAAAAACCGAGGCGCCCCGAGCCGGGGCGCCTTCTCATCCGGAAATACCTGCAAACATTCATCTTCACGACTACTCTTCTATCAGTTCCACGTTGGCCCTGGGAACGGTGACCGTTTCACCGTCGGGGAACTTCACGTCGAGCACCCTGACCTTGGCCTCGGAATCGAGCACCTGCAATTCGGCGGGAAGCGCCGCCACGACGCCCAGCCTTCCGAAGTAAGGCGCCCTTATGCACCTGATCGGCGAACCGATCTCCATGGAACCGGTCTCCCTTCGCGAAGAGGTTTCCTCGACGCTCCCATCCACGGGAATCACCACCTCCGGCCTCATGACGCCGGCTCTTATCTGCGTCGCGCCGTTCACGCTCGCCAGCATCCCCTCCCGCGACTTGAGAAGGTCGAAGGTACCGTGGGCCATGGTCATCCTGCCGAAACCCTCGGTGAGTATCAGCGTTATACCCTTCTTTTCGTGCCCGGTGATGGCCACTCCCAGGTCGTAACCCAGGAAATCCTTCAGGTCCTTGTCGTCGAATCCTCCGATGACTATGGCCTTCGCGCCCACCGATACCGCCTTCTTCAAGGCGTCGTGAGAGACGAAGCATCCGCCCAGCAGGACCTTCCCTTTGCAGGAAGCGTCCATCATGCCGGCGGTGAGTTCATCTCCGGGGCCGTTCACCATTACTTTCAGTTCTCCCCGGGTCTCGCCCCCGATACCGAAAATACCCTGGACGAAGGTCGCCACGGTCTCGATCACCACGCCTTCCTTCTCCAGTACCTCCGTCACCGTACCCCGCACGTACGCATCCACCTGTACGGGGAGCGGCGGTTCCCTTAACACCGCCTGCCCGGTTATCTTGTTGTAACTCTCGAAGATACCATTAATGGGAGAGCGAACGGTGTTCTTGAAAAGCCCGAAAAGACCCTTCGATTGCCCTATCACCTGCCCCTCGGTGATGGGGTCCCCTTCCTTTACCTGCAGAAGTTCGGGAATATCACCGGGCGGCAGGCCCAGCACGTTGGCCACGTTGAGCATCCTGACGTTGCCCGGAAGCTCGGTCTTCGCCACGATAGTATCCGCGGTCACGGAATCACCCTTCTCGACAAGGGTTTCACCCATGAGAGGCAGTCTTCTCTCTTTCCGTACAACCGTCTTTTCGGCTACCCTCAATCCTGGTGTGTATGCAAACGCCATTATTCTTCCTCCTCCAGGTGGATGAACCTGTCGGGATAGATTTCCAGCGCCATCGCCCACTCCTGGAGTTTTTCTATCCTCGTTGCATCCTTTTCGGGCAGGTCGAACGGTTTGCGTCCCCTTCCGTCGAATATGAGGCCCACGACTCCTCCTTCAAGGGTTCCCATCCATTCGTCCCCTGGACCGGCTCCCACGTCCAGGCCCCTTGCGGGCCTTATCACCGCATCGACCTTTTCACCCACGCCCAAGGGCTCCACGTGCATCTTTCCGCGTTCCACCCGGATCTTCTTCACGGTTCCGTCGGGGGAAGTGTACTCGACCTCGGCCAGTACGTCGGCCTTACGATTCTCCCCGGACGGAGCGACGCAAGTACCCAACCTGATCAGGCAGTCCTTGTCGAAAACCTCCGTCGCAGCCTTGGGATGAACCTCGGACAGAACACCCAACTGCGGCATCATGAATATGGAATCCACCGCCAGTTTCGTGATACCTTCCGGCAAAAAGGAGTCGATGAGCATCAGCGCCGCCTGGCTTCTCCTGGGCGCATGGGATAAGACTCCGCCGGAACCTATCAGAAGATCGAGAGACATCATGTTCACCAGTGTGGAGCCGGTCTGGGTCTGCTCGAACGCATCTCCTATGGTCCTCTCCTGGGCCACTCCCTTGAGGCCGGTGGCCAGCTCCTTATGCTGTACCAGCGCCAGCCTCAGTGCTTCCCTGGCTATGGCCTGCTCCACTATGAGTTCCTTGAGCATCTGGGGAATCGTGGTGGGACGGATCATCTTGTTCCGGATCCTGTTCCGGAGATCCGCCTCGTCCATGTGGAACGGCACCCAGCGCATGACATTGTCGAACCCAGCGCTGGCCAGCACGTTCGAAACGCTGTAGCTCATGCCCAGGTTCGCGGAGACCGTCCTGTTGAACACCGGTTCCCCGGCTCCGTCCTTGAAGACGCTGAACACGTCGGTGGTGGCACCGCCTATGTCCACGCCCATCACTTCGATTCCTTCGTTCTTCGCCACTGTTTCTATGAGCTTGCCCACCGCTCCGGGGGTGGGCATTATGGGGACCTGCTTCCAGCGGCCTTTCTCGTCGTAGTACCCCGCCCACTCCATCAACTTGGGGTACCCGGGAGCCTGGGCCATCACGTGTTCCATGAACAGTTCGTGGATGATATCCCTCGCCGGACCCAGGTTCTCCTTCTCCAGGACCGGGCGGAGGTTATCCACTATTTTAAGTTCCACCCGGTCGCCGAGCGCTTCCTTGACCGCCTCCCTGGCATCCTTGTTGCCGGCGAATATCACCGGAAGCTTATAGCCCACGCCGAACCTGGGCTTGGGATCGGCGGCCCTGATTATTTCCGCCAGCTCCACCACGTGATCGATGGTGCCGCCGTCGATACCCCCCGACAACAGTATCATGTCAGGCCTCAGCCTCCTGATGTCCGCCACTTTCTCGTGGGGGAGCCTGCCGTCGTTGGAAGCCACCACATCCATAACTATGGCCCCCGCCCCGAGGGCCGCCCTCTGGGCGCTCTCGCCCGTCATGGTCTTCACCACTCCGGCCACGGTCATCTGCAGCCCCCCGCCGGCGGAAGACGTCGACATGTAGATATCGACACCCCCCTTGCCGTCGGGAGATATCTCTATGCCTTCCCCGTCCGCCTTCAGGAACTTTCGTCCTTCCAGGTCCTCTATTTCGGCCACGGCGTTAAGCACTCCCTTGGTCACGTCTTCAGCCGGGGCCTCGACGGTGGTGGGAGCCTCGCCCCTCCGTATCAGGCGGTATTCGCCGTCCCTCTTTTCTATCAGGATGGCCTTCGTGGTGGTACTGCCGCAGTCAGTAGCCAATATCCTGGCAATCTCTTTTCCGGCCACCTAAATCTACCTCCTTGTTCACCTTCCGCCCTTGCGCACGAACCTTTTCCAGAAAGGCTCCACGCCGTTTCTGCGGCGTTCTTCCTTTTCTTCCATCCTGCGCCGGACCTCGAGATCATTTTCTTCTTCTATAGCAACTATGAGTTTTTCCACGTTTTCCCTGTTCTCCAGCATTCTGACGAACCGGTAATAGTTTTCGGCGCTGACCACCAGTGAAATCACCGGATTTGCAAATATAAGAAGCTGGTTCCCCAGAAAGGAAAGCGGTTTCACGGTCTCGAGAAATATTATCACCGGCACGGTGAGCCGGCGCTGAACCACTTCCCTGGCGATACTTTTCATGAAATCCGTATAATCCTCGTCATTATCGAGGTTAACTATCCCGTGAATTCCCCCGGGTATGCCTTCCGATGAATTCAAGTACTTCCTCCCTGTTGCCGGAAAACTGAATAGAGAGTCCCCTGAACTTGGCCAGCATGGTAGGCTCCGGAAAAGGACTCAGGAGAACTCCGTACCTGTCCGGAACGACGCTCTTCACCCGGTGCCACTTCCTCTCTTCCACACCGAAGACGGATCGCTTCCTGACTCCCTCGGCATCCATCGTATATCTCACGGGAAGAAAGAACGACCAGCCGGAGAGGAACAGCAATCCGGCCCCCACCATGCCCCACCATGGGTTGTTTCCCATGTATATGGTAGCCAGCACACCGGACGCCGCTATCACGAGCACGTAAAGAAACGCGGCCGCCGGCCTCTCCCTGGCGGGATGGGACACCCACTCCAGGGTCTCCTTTCCCTTATCTTTCCCGTTTCCTATTCCCCGACGCTCCCTTCGTTCAAGGGTTCCACAACGCAAAGCTCCTTAACCGCCCTGACCTCGTCCAGCCTCAGGACCGGGGTGTTTACCGGGGCGTCCTTCAGGAGATGAGGCTTCTCTTCGGCCTCTCCGGCTATCGAGATCATGGCGGAAGCGAACCTGTCGAGTTCCGCCCTGTCTTCGGTCTCGGTGGGTTCTATCATCAGGGCTTCGTGCACTATCTGGGGAAAGTAGATCGTCGGAGCGTGAACACCGTAATCCAGGAGACGCTTGGCTATGTCGAGGGTCTTGACCCCCAGGCGGGCCTGCCTGTCTCCGGACAGCACGAACTCGTGCATGCAAGGCCCGTGATCGAACGGGTTGTCGTAGTACTCGGACAACAGGGCCCTGAGATAATTAGCGTTCACCAGCGCAGCCTCGCTGACCTCCCGCAATCCCCGGGCGCCCATCGTGAGGATATATGCATAGGCCCTGTACAGGACACCTATGTTTCCATGGAACGCCAGCAACCTGCCGAAGGAACCGTCCTTCTTCCGCAGGGCATACCCGCCGTCGTCTTTCATGACCACCACGGGATCGGGAAGGAACCCGGCGAGTTCGGCGGAACAGGCCACGGGTCCCGAACCGGGCCCGCCCCCGCCGTGGGGCGACGAAAAGGTCTTGTGGAGATTCAGATGGCAGACGTCGAAACCCATGTCTCCCGGTCTCGCAATACCCAGCAGGGCGTTCATATTGGCCCCGTCCATGTAGTTGAGCCCTCCCGCATCGTGCACGATGGACGTAATCTCCCCGATGTGGGATTCGAATAATCCCAGGGTATTGGGATTCGTGAGCATGAAAGCCGCGGTGTTGGGGCCCACTTTCCTTTTCAGGTCTTCCGGGTCCACGAGACCGTATTCGTTCGACTCGACTCCCACCACTACGCAATCCGCCAGCGTAGCGGTGGCCGGGTTCGTACCGTGGGCGGAATCCGGCATCAGGACTTCGTTCCTATGGAACTCGCCCCTGTGCTCGTGGTAACTTTTTATCAGCATGATCCCGCAGAATTCCCCCTGCGCGCCGGCGGCGGGTTGAAGAGACACCCCCCGGAAACCGGTTATCTCGCACAGGAGTTCACCCAGGTGATGCATCAGTTCCAAGGTTCCCCGGACCTGGTCGTCGGGGAGCAGGGGATGCAGGGCCGTGAGGCCCGGAAGCCTCGCCAGGTTTTCGTGCAACTTGGGATTGTATTTCATGGTACAGGAACCCAGGGGATATATGCCCTTCTCCAGGTGGTAATTCAAGGAGCTGAGCGAGACGAAATGCCTCATGACCATACCCTCGGACAGTTCGGGCAGCCCTATCCGTCCCTCTTTCTCCCTGGAAAACTTCTCCGGCAGTTCCTCCGTCTTCGGTACGTCCAGTCCGGGAAGGGAAACACCGATACCCCCCGAACCGCCGGTGTCGAATATCGTCTTCATCGCCCGCCTCCCCCGCAGATAACGGAGGCGGTTTCGAAATAAGCCTCCATCTGTTCCCGGTTCCTCTTCTCGGTCGCCGTGATCAGCATGACCCCGTCACCCAACCCGGGCAGGGGAATTCCCGGAAGGATACCGGCATCCAGCATCCGTTCCATGAACACCCGGGACGAAACCGGGAACGAAAGGGTGAACTCCCTGAAAAAGGGAGTATCGCCGAAAACCCTGGTAACGCCCGGTATCTCCAGCAGCTTCTTTTCCAGGTAGTGACTCCTGTGATAACACTGCGACGAGATTTCCCTGAAACCCTCCTCGCCGGTCAGCGCGAGATATACGGCGTTGGCCAGGGCCATTAGCGCCTGGTTGGTGCAGATGTTGCTGGTGGCCTTTTCGCGACGGATGTGCTGTTCCCTGGTCTGCAGGGTCATCACGTAGCCTTCCCGGCCCGCCCTGTCCACGGTCCTGCCTACTATTCTCCCGGGCATTTTCCTCGCGAACTTCAGCCCGGATGCCATGAAGCCCGAGTAAGGCCCCCCGTATGAAAGAGGTATGCCCATGCTCTGGCCCTCTCCCACCACCACGTCCGCACCCGCGTCACCGGGGGAACGCAACAGGGGAAGCGACACCGGGTCGGCCGCCACGACGAACAATCCCTTCATGGAATGAGCCAACCGGGCCAGGGGCTCCAGGTCCTCCACGAGCCCGAAATAATTGGGATATCCCACCAGTACCGCGGCCACGTCGTCTCCCGCGAGTTTCTCCGCGGCGTCCGGGTCGAGAGTTCCGTCTTCCCGGAAAGGTATCTCGTTCAACCGGAAGCTTCTCCTCCTGGTATAAGTCCGTATCACCTTCAGCCACCTGGGATTAAGGGAACCGGCCACCAGGACCCTGTTTCTCCCGGTTACGCGCATGGCCATGAGGCACGCCTCCGCGGCGGCCGAGGCTCCGTCGTACATGCCGGCGTTAGCCATCTCCATCCCGGTAAGCCTGGCGATCATGGTCTGGTACTCGAATATGGCCTGCAGCGTTCCCTGGCTGGCCTCCGCCTGGTAAGGTGTGTAGGCGGTGTAGAATTCGCTCCGGAGAAGGACGTGATCCAGCGCGGCCGGGATGAAATGGTCGTAAGCCCCTCCTCCGGCGAAACATATCTTTTCCGCACCCTCGTTACCTGCGGCCAGTTTCTTGAACCTGTCCACCAGTTCGATCTCGGACATGGGACCGGGAAGGTCGAGAAGCCCCCTGAACCTGAATTCCTCCGGAATGGGCTCCAGGAGATCGGGGAATTTTTCAACCCCTATGACCTCCAGCATCTCATTCCTGGTCTTTTCGTCGTAGGGTATGAAGCGGTTCATGAATTATTCGCCGATCAGCCTGGAATATTCTTCCGCGGTCTTCAGCGCCTCGAATCCCGAGGGATCGTCGGTCTTAAGCACGACGATCCAGCCGCGGCCGTAACAATCCTCGTTGATCAGCGCGGGTTCGTCCTCCAGTTCCTCGTTGACCCTCACCACCTTGCAGTCGAACGGAGCGTAAAAATCCTCGGCGGTCTTCACCGCTTCAAGTGAACCGAGAACGTCTCCGACACCGTATTCGTTCAGGCCGGGGAATTCCACCATCACTATCTCGCCCATCTGGTCCTGGGCATAGAAAGTGAGCCCCATCATGTATTCTCCCCCTCCAAGATCCTTAACCCACTCGTGGGTGTCAGTGTAGCGAAGGTCCTTGGGAACGTTCGACATCTCTTCCTCCTTGAATCAGTGGGCGGCCGTCCGGCCCCCTGGGTCTCCGATTATTTCCTGCTCCCACCCTTGTAGAAGGGAAGCTTCACGGCTTCAACCGGGATTCTCCTGTTTCTGACTTCCGCCTCCAGCCTGGTGCCGGTTTTATGGTAGCCCCGTTCCACCAGGGCCAGGCATATGCCGTATCCCAGGGTCGGAGCTATCGAACCGCTGGTCACCACTCCGACCTTTCCTGACCCGTCGAACAACTCGGCCCCGTGCCTGGGAAAACCCTTTCCCTTCACCTCGAAACCGGTGATGTACCTGGACGGCTTCTCCCTCTTCTGCCTCTCCAGGACCTCCCTGCCGATGAAATCCTTGTCCGTCTTCAACTTGAGAACCCAGCCCAGCCTCGCTTCCACCGGAGTCACCGAGTGATCGATATCGTTTCCGTAGAGCAGGTACCCCATTTCCAGCCTCAGGGTATCCCTGGCGCCGAGCCCCACCGGCTTTATCCCGAACTCCTTCCCGGCCTTCATCACCGCGTCCCAAACGGCGGGAGCGGCGGCGGGCTCCATGTACAGCTCGAACCCGTCCTCGCCGGTGTAGCCGGTCCTGGCGATGAGAGCGTCCTTCCCGGCCACCCTGCCCGTGACGTGACGGTAATATCCCACCGATGCCAGGTTCTCGTCGGTGAGCCCCTCCATCACCTTTTCCGCGTCCGGCCCCTGTACCGCTACCAGGGCGGTGTCATCGCTCTCGTTCGTAAGTTCCACCGAAAAACCGGACTTGTGGCTGTTCACCCACGCCCAGTCCTTCTCGATATTGGCGGCGTTGACCACCATGAGGAACTCCTCCGGAGAAATCCCGTACGTGATGAGGTCGTCCACTATTCCGCCGTCGGGGTAACACATGGCGGAATAGAAGGCCTGCCCCGGTTCCACGTCCGCGTCGTTGGTGAGTATGTAGTCCAGGAACTTCACCGCGTCCGGCCCCTTCACCCTGAATTCTCCCATGTGAGAAAGATCGAACACGCCGACGCTCTTCCGGACCGTCTTGTGCTCATCCGTTATACCCGTATACTTGACGGGCATGAGATACCCGGCGAAGGGCTCGATCCTGGCGCCGAGTTCAACGTGTTTCTGGTAAAGAGCCGTCTTTTTGTTCATATCGTCTCCCGTGTTGAGATTCAACCGGCAAGGGGTGATATTTACCTGAGAATGCACTGGATGAATGTAGCGGATTACCGGATGAAACGCAACTTCGATACTACCTGTGAAAGGTGTCGCGAGTGACCGCGCGATGATAGTCCTTCCCGGAAAACTGGTGAAGAAACTTAGAAGGGAATCCGGCGCCTCCGGAACTGCGGACGCCTTCGAGATCCTGCTGGCGGAATCAGTTGCAAGACGCTGGTTCCTGGCCGAAGGACTGCCCTGTTGGCGGTCTCCTCAGCCGCCGCTGCGGAAGGGCAGGTACGGACTGCTGTTCCCCTCGGGCAGAAGGGCGCTGGTATCACCGCGAAGAACCAGGCGTTACTCCTTCGACGACATGGCTGCGGCGAAATGCGATTACCTCGTAAGCGTCTCGCTCTCGAGCGACGCATCCGGAACGCCGGAAGGCTTTCTCATTATCACGGACATCTTCAAGCCGGAAAACCCGCTGTGGATACCGGACATTTCCACGGCGGACAAACGCCCGATTAAGGAATTTCCCGAACTAGGGATGAAACCCGGGCATTTCCGGCTTTCATACATCATCGGCAGCCTGAAACTGCTGGCGTTGTCGGAACCCCGGGTTCCGCCTCCCCGGAACACCGCAACCCGCTGTCCGCCCGGGAAAACATACCCGAAGGGTTCCGAAAAATCCGGGGCGTCTGTATACTTATGTTCGCGGGACACTGTTAAACCCGATGCAAATGGAAGGAAATGAAATATGGAACGAATGAAACTTCCCGCGTTCTGCATCATCTTCCTGGGGTTGATTTCAACGGGATGCATGGGGACCTTCGAAACCGCCAGGGTAACGACGTTCAGGGCCGGAGCGACTTATTTCGCCACCACCGAGTCCGATGAAAACCAGAGTTGGAACATGCCCGGCATCTTTCTCGAAGGAGGGTTTCCGGGGGGACCTTCGCGGTTCGGAATCGGCCTGCACATCAAGGCGGCTTTGAGTGTCGGCGATAACGACGGGTTCATCGCGGTCTGGGGCGGCAAGCTGCAGTTCCCGGAAAACAGGATCGCCGATGTGGCGGTCGCCGTGGACATGTGGGGCCTGTATTTTCCGGGGGAGATCAAGCTGCATCTCTCGAAAAGAATGGGGATCTTCGAACCTTACGTGTGCCTGGCCATCGTGGACTTCCTCGACTACACCGAAGGAGATGACGGCTCTATCGACATTTTCAGTGATGAAGGAAACTTATCGGTGACCCTGGGATCGATGGCTTCCCTGGGAAACGCTTCGGCGTGGAAACTGGCCGCCGAGCTTGAAGCAGGGCCGGTATGGAAGGCCTGCGGTTTCGGAGCGGGAATTTTCAGAGAATTCTAGGAAAACCAGGAGAGAGGGGAAACCGTCCTTCACCATGATTCGCAGGTATCCGGATTTTCAGCCGGTATTTCCGCTTGCCCGGCAAAGATGAACCCGGAGCCGGTGATGCTCGGAAATTCCCGGGGGTTCGATTGAGAACGGAACTTTTCGTAACGCCCGAGAACATCTATTCAAAGGCGAAGGATTGGCTCGACATACTGGAGCCGTTCGGACGTACCGGGCGGAAACTGGTGCTGAAGCCGGAATCCTGCGCCCTGGTAGTGGTCGACATGCTCAGGTATTTCGCCCATCCCGAGGGTCGTGCGTACCTGCCTTCCACCGCCGCGGTCATACCGGTCATCGAAAGGCTGCTCGGCAAGTGGCGCGAGATCGGCGGCACGGTCGTTTTCACACGGCACTGCCACAGGGGACCCCGGGATCTCGGCATGCTCGGAAAGTTCTTCCGCGACTATATACGCTGTGATGAACGGGATTCCCGTATTATCGGGGAATTGACTCCGCTTCCGTCGGAAAAAGTGGTTCTCAAGAATACGTACGACGCTTTCTTCCACACTGGGCTGGACGAATATCTTTCGAGACGGGGCGTCGGACAGGTCCTGGTAACCGGGGTGCTTACGCAGATGTGCTGCGAAACCACGGCCAGGTCGGCTTTCGTCAGGGGTTACGAGGTCTACGTTCCCGTGGACGCCCTGACAACGTCCACCGAAGAATTGCATATCGGCAGCCTAAGGAGCCTGGCTTCCGGGGTCGCGGTCATGACATCGGCTGATGAGGCTTGCGGTGGATGACGGTTCCGGGATTCCCGACGTGGTGGTGGTGGGAGCGGGACCTGCCGGATGCGGGGCGGCGGTCCAGTGCGCCAGGCTGGGTCTGAACGTAAAGATCGTGGACCGCACCGGAACGCCGGGCGGACTGGTCCGCGAGGCGAGGCTCCTGGAGAATTATCCGGGGTTGCCGAAAAACGTGCCGGGAGCGATTTTCAGCGAATTCCTCTCCGACTTCCTGGAGAACAACGGGCTCCGGCCGGCAAGAATCGAAGTGGAACGGATATCCCGGGAGGAAGATTACTTTACCGTAACGTGGAGCGGCGGCTCGATGAAAGCAAGAACACTGGTTATCGCCGTGGGCACCCGCCCCGTCGGGTACTCCCCCGAAAACGCGGAGGGGGTAACCATCCACAGGAGCATCCTTCCCCTGCTGGAAAAGCCGCCGCCCGGAGTCGCGGTGATCGGAGGAGGAGAATCGGCCCTGGATTATGCGCTGAATCTTTCCGACAGGGGGTCGAAGGTGGTGCTGCTCGTGCGGGGATCCTCGTTCAGGGCGGGGGGACTGCTTGCGGAAAGGGTACTCTCGAGGCCGGGCATCTCGGTATTGTTCGAAACGACGCTTTCAGGGGCGACTCCCACGCGGAACGGGACCGTGAAGATCCGCCTTGATTCCGGCGGCGTCGCCTTTTACATCGACGTGCACGCGGTGCTTGCCGCCGTGGGCAGGCGGCCGATATTCCCGGAAACGGATTTCCGGGTCTTCCGCAGGCCCGGAAACGTGGAAACGTCGGTACCCGGCTTCTTCATATGCGGCGACGCATCACTGGGCAGCCTGGGCCAGGCATCCATCGCGGCGGGCCAGGGGGTGCTGGCCGGGACGGAGGCGTCCCGTTTCATCCGGAGAGGAAAATCATGGAAATAGTCTCGAAGGTAGGCGGCCCGGACCCGGCCACGGTGTATACCGGCCGCCTGGAGGGGGGGGAGTTGGTTGAATTCGTGGAATCGGTCCAGCCACCGGTTCCCAGGGACGAAAAATGGGTGCTGATAGTATCCACGCTGGTGGGTTGCCCGGTGAATTGCCCCATGTGCGACGCGGGAAGATTCTACGCCAGACCCCTGTCCGCCGGAGAAATCCTCGAGCAGGTGGACCGTCTCGTAACCCGGAGGTATCCCGATCGGAAGGTCCCGGTACCGAAGTTCAAGATTCAGTTCGCAAGAATGGGCGACCCCGCTTTCAATCCCGCCGTCCCGGAAGTGTTGCGCAGGCTGCCTTCCATCTACGACGCACCGGGCCTGATGCCGTGCATCTCCACGATCGCCCCCCGCGGAAGCGGGGCTTTCCTGGAGGAACTGCTGTCGATCAAAAACGAGTTCTATTCCGGGGGAAATTTCCAGATGCAGTTTTCCATCCACTCTACGTCCTCCCGTGACAGGCGACGCCTGATCCCATGCGGGTTGCTGGGCTTCGACCGCCTGGCGGAATGGGGTGACAGGTTCCACCGGGAGGGTGACAGGAAGATAGCGCTCAATTTCGCCCCGGTAAAAGGATTCTCCATCGAGCCGAAAGTCATTTCGAGGTATTTCTCTCCGCGACATTTCATGGTGAAACTGACCCCGGTGAATCCCACGTTCTCCGCCCTGGAGAACGCCCTCGAGGGAGTGATAGATCCCGACCGTCCCGGTTCCGGCGAAAACCTGGCGCTTGCATTCGAAAACGAAGGTTTCCAAGTCGTCCTGAGCATAGGCGATACCCGCGAGAACGCCATCGGGTCCAATTGCGGCATGTATGTCGAAACGCGGCGCCGAGCGGAGGCCGGGACCGAAACCTAGAAATCCGCAGGAGGATCAGGCCGTTCAGTCCCCGTTTCCGCTCCGGTACTGCAGCAGGTACAGGTTGTAATAAATACCTCTCCCGGCCAGGAGTTCCTGGTGCGTTCCCCGCTCGAGTATCCTGCCGTGGTCTATGACCAGTATCCGGTCGGCCTTCTGGACGGTGCTGAGCCGATGAGCGACCACGATGCTGGTACGATTCTCCATGAGAACCTCTATGGCGTTCCGGATCAGTTTCTCGGTGGCGGGATCCACGTTGCTGGTGGCTTCGTCCAGGACCAGTATCCTCGGATCATGGGCCAACGCCCTGGCGAAGCATATAAGCTGCTTCTGGCCCGTGGAAAGCGTCGCCCCTCTCTCCGCCATCACGGTATCGAACCCATCGGGCAGCCTTTCTATGAAGGGAGTGGCCTGCACCATGTCCGCCGCCCGTTTTACCTGTTCCCTGGTAAGGTCCAGTCCCAACCTGATATTGTCCTCTATGCTCCTGCTGAAGATGAACGCATCCTGCAGCACCACGGCTATGCCCTCGCGCAGACTTTTCAGTGAGATACGCCTTATGTCCGTCCCGTCGAGTCTTATGCAACCCTCGTCCACATCGTAGAATCTGCATAACAAGTTGATTATGGAGGTCTTACCGGCACCGGTGGGTCCGACGAGGGCTATCCTTTCTCCGGGACGGGCGGTGAAAGTAATGTCGCTGAGCACCCTGTTGCCCTTCTCGTACGAAAAACTCACCCCGTCGAACTCTATTGCGCCGGACAACCGCAGGTACTCGGCTGCGGGAGATTCCACCACTTCCGGTTTCGTGTCCAGGATGGTGAATATCCTCTCCGCCGCCGCCATGGCGCTCTGCATTATGTTGTATTTTTGGCTTATGTCCGAAATGGGCCGGAACATCTGGCGGACGTAACTCAGGAAGGCCACCAGGGCTCCAAGGGTCAGCGCTCCGCTGAGAACGTCGAATCCCCCGTAGATCAGCACCAGGGCTACCCCGACGGACGAGGCTATTTCTATGAGCGGCCTGAATATACCGAATATGACCAGTTGTCTCATGTTCGCCCTGAAGTAATTTTCGTTGGTTTCCCCGTACTCCAGCCTCCGCCTCTTCTCCTGCCTGAAAACCTGCACGATCTTGATTCCGCTCAGGTCCTCGGAGAGCCTCGAATTGAGTTTGGCCAGGTATTTCCTCACCTCCCTGTAGGCCCCTCTCGCCTTCACCCTGAATATCACCGTCACCAAGATGAATACCGGGGTCACCGCCAGGGAAATGAGCGCCAGCCTCACGTTCAGGAAGAACAGGATAACCACCGTGCCCACGATAAGGATCACGTCCTTGACCAGGTTGACCAGGACCGCCGAGAACATTTCGTTAAGAGCTTCTATGTCATTGGTTACGCGGGTGACCAGCCTTCCTATGGGATTTTTCGAGTAGAAACGTAACGACAGCTCCTGGATGTGCCTGAAAAGTTCGACCCTCACGTCGTACATGGATCTCTGTCCGGCCACGACCAGTGTCATGACATGTCCGTATCCCGCGACGAGGCTCACGATTATCAGCAGGCCCAGAAGCATGGCCAGCCTCCTTACACCGCGCAAATCCCCGCCCCTTACATCCAGTATTACGGAAAGCGGCACCGAAGAGAGCATGTCCTCCGGCACCATCCAGTACGATCCCATGACGATGCCCGTCCGGCCGTCGTACCTGTCGCCGGGAAAGAGGTAATAGGTCCTGGAAGAAAGATCTCCTTCCCGCAGCATCCGGGTTCTATCGGCGGGATCCATCCCGTCCAGAGCCGCCTTCCGCACCAGGAGAGTCGTTCCGTCCTCCATAGGGATGAAATCCGTCGAATCCCCAAGGGCAACCAGCTCGGCGCAGACTTCGCGGGGGGCCGTATACACCTGGTAGAGCTTCGCCAGGTACTCGTCTATTCCCTGCTTCGTAAGGTATGGAATAAGCAGTTCCACCCCCGCGGTGATCAGCATGAAGAACATCGCGAGGAATATCAGCTTCCTGTGCGGGCGCACGTACCGGAGAAGCCTCTTCACAAGGGTACTGTCGTAGAGCTTGCCTCCGGGGGCATCCTCGATGAAGGGATTGCCTCTCATCCCGCGCCGCCTCCCTCTCTTCCACCTTCGATGATTTCCCTCTCGAGCTGCTGCATCCTGAAAAGCTCCGCATAGAAACCGTCGAGTTCCAGCAGTTCCTCGTGGGTACCGCTTTCCACTATCCTGCCGGAGTCCATCACGATGATGTGGTCGGCGTTCCGGATGGTGCTTATCCTGTGGGCGATTATCACCCTGGTCATATTACCGGTCTCGTTACCCAGGCTTTCGAGGATGACGGCCTCGGTCTCCGTGTCCACGCTGGAAAGCGCATCGTCCAGAATCAGTATTCTCGGGTTCACCACCAGCGCCCTGGCAATAGCCACCCTCTGTTTCTGTCCCCCCGACAGGGTCACTCCGCGCTCGCCCACCATGGTGTCGTAACCGTCGGGGAAAGTTTCTATCTCGTCGTGGATGTCCACGATGGACGCAAGCCTCTCTATCTCTTCCCTGGAAATCTCCGGATTTCCGAACGCTATGTTGTCGGCTATGGACATGGCGAACAGGAAGGTTTCCTGCGGAACGTACCCGAAAAGACCCCTGAGCACTGACAGCTTTACGTCGCGCACATCGTCGTCTCCGATGAAAACCGTGCCCCGGGGAGGATCGTAAAGACGCATGAGCAACTCCACCAGGGTCGTCTTCCCTGAACCGGTGCGCCCCACTATGCCCAGGGTACCTCCCTTACGCAGGGTGAACGATACGTCTTCGAGAACCCGGACGTCGGTACCGGGATAGGTGAAGGAAAGCTTTTCCACCCTTATCGCGGGTTCGGGCTCGAGGTCCTTCTCCCCGTCCACGATATCCCCCGGAGTATCCAGGATTTTCCGGATCCTGCCCATGCTGGCGGCCCCCCGCTGCAGCAGGTTGACCACCCAACCGATGGCTATCATCGGCCAGATCAACATCATGAGGTAACTGGAAAAGGCCACGAACTCGCCCAGGGAGATGACGCCCCTGATCACCATGGATCCGCCGGCTCCCAGCAGAATGGCCATGCTTGTCATGGCCAGCGCACCTATCATGGGCTGGAACATGCCCCACACCCTGGCCAGCCTAACGTTCTGGCCGACGCATTCCTCCGCCCTGGCCGAGAAGTGGTCGTACTCGGAATCCTCGTCGCCGTAGGCCTTAACCACCCTCACGCCGGAAAGGGATTCCCGAGCCTTGTCCGTCAACGCAGCGAAGGCTTTCTGCACCGCTTCGAACCTGCGGTGTATCACCTTGCCGAATTTCAGCATCATCAATGCTATCAACGGAAGAGGAAGCAGGGTGATGACCGTCAGTTTCCAGTTCATCAACACCATTATCAGTATGCTGGCAACCGACAGGAACACCGCGTCGAAAGCCGCGATGGTAGCTATGCCCACCGCCATTCTCACCGCAGAGATATCGTTGGTGGCGTGAGCCATGATGTCGCCTATCCTGGTGCGGTCGTAATACTGCGGAGGAAGGGTCTGAAGGTGATCGTAGAGTTCCTGTCTCAGGTCACGATCTATTCTGTGGCTGGAACCTATTACCAGGTACCTCCAGAAAAACCTGAAAATTCCCATCACCCCGTAAAGAACCAATATGGAAAGGCCCATCTTCACGAGCAGGTCTTTCGTGGCGCTCCCATCCGCCAGGGCGTCGATGGTCTTCTGGAAAATCCGGGGCACCAGGAGTTGCATGGCATCCACGATCACAAGGGTCGCGAGCCCCAAGGCCACGGCCTTCCTGTGCTTCAGCAACCGGCGCAGCAGCAGTTTGAGGCTGTCCCTGTTCAGAGATTCTTCAGCGTGATCGGTCTTCAAGTTTTCTCCTCGCCCGGCGGGGACGATAACGTTACTCTTCCGGTTCTTCTTCCGCAGGCAGCACTACGTATTCGATGACCGCCATCTTCGGAAGCGAAGGATCCATCGACCATCCATTCGTGACGGACCTGGCCGTGACGCGGACGGGGCGGCCGCGGTAGGGGACCAGTTCCCTCGCCCGTTCCCCCACCATGGCGTATCTCACTCCGGTGTCGGAATCTTCGAGTATCACCGTTTCCGACCTGGTGCCCATGGCCATGACCCGCACCACTCCTTCAAGTTGAACCGTCGCATTCCCATTCGCCCCGGATTCGCCGCACGTGGCCGCCGTCAGTACCAGGAACGCTGCGATGATGCGTATCATGAACCCCCGCCTTCGAGAGGCCACGGACGGATGGACTCCACGGGAACGAGCGACGTGTCCGCTATCACACCCCAGCCGCCTTTACCGACCCACCGCCGGAGCACCCGGCTCAAATCGCCGGCGGTGAGGGAAGATGCTTTTTCCATGTCGTCGAAAATACTCCCCCAATCCCCGGTACGCATGTATCCCTCTCCCATGATCCAGCACTGGTTCTCCTTTTTCGCCAGGGCCATCTTCATCGATGTGAGTTCCGTCTCCACCATGCCTCGCACCAGGTCTTCGTCCACCGGATTCTCAATCACCCCGGCCATCACGTCCGCCATGAGGGAACACGCCGCTGCGGGATCCGGGGAACTTACGTACATGTAACCCCAATTCCGCCTGTAGGAACTGACCCCGGCGTAGGTGGAATAAGTAAGGGCGTGCTCCGTTCTCAATACCTGCCAGAGGATGTCGCTAACCAGGGACATGGCGAACCGGAACGCCATGTAATCAGGATCGTTCCGGGGAGGTGCGTTGAACTTGACCACCGCGAAAGCCGTCTCCGTTTCCCTGGGCTCCAGGACCACGGTGTCCCGGGAAATCGAGAACGGCTCCAGCGGGGGCACTATATCCTCCCCCTCCGATATGCCGCCGAACGCCCGCTCGAGCATGTGAGTCAACTCTCTCGGGTCAGTCGGACCGGCGTGCACGAGCAAGATATTGCCCGCCCTGACCCTGTGATCCAGCATCCGCCTGGCGTCGTCCGCGGAAAAGCCGGCCAGAGTTTCCGGCGTCCCGTCGGGCAGCATCCGGTACGTATGGTCCTCCGGCATGAAGGCATCGTTCGCCACGTGCCATATCCACCTGTCGGGATCGCTTTTTTCCTCCAGAAGATCCTCCATCCGCCGGATCCTCACCCGTTCCACGGCTTCCTCATCCATCTCCGGCCTCATCAGGCAATCGCCGAATGCCAACAGGAGTTCTCCGAAATCCTCTTCTATGCAGCGCAGGTGATACCTGCTGTAATCGTAATTGAACGTACCGGTCCATTCCGCCCGGGAACGATCCATCAATTCCCTGAGTTCCGGCCCGGGATACGATTCGGAACCCGTCATAGCGCATTCCAGGGCAAAACGTTCCAATCCCTGAGTCTCCCGGGTGAGTACGGCCGAGCCTCCGATCAGGAAAAAGGAGAATCCTTCTATCTCGTTGTTGTCCAGCGTTCTGGTTATGACATGTATTCCGTTGGAAAGATTGAACTCGGCGACGTCTCCGGGTATTTCGGCGTACGCTCCGCCGATGAAGGTCACGAGCAGTACGACAACCGGGAAAAATGTAAATCTCATGGTTCCATACTCCCTTCAAGGGGCATCATCACGAAGGCCGCGCTTGGTTTTCCCGTTATCCACCGGCGGACGAACGCCGTCACGTCGTCGATCTCCACCGCCCGTATGCTGTCCAGGTAGGTGGCGTAATAGTCGAGGTTTCCCGCAACGACCCACCAGAATGACAGGGATTCTACGGCGACGTCCCTGGCGGTTTCTCCGGAAAGTATCCTGTCCCGACGCAATCTCTCCTTCGCCAATCTCATCTCCTCCGGATCGTAGTAACCGGGATCCTGCAGTTCACGGATTTCGTCGCGAAGGGCTTCCAACGCTTCCATCGCTCTCTCCGCCGGGACTCTTCCACCAAAGGTCACCGTGGGTGCGAACCTCTGGGTGTAGTACCAGGCGGACACGTCCGTGAAAGGACCATTGGTTACCAGGTCCGTGTAGAATCTACCGCTCGTCAGGGAGAGATATTCCCCCCACACGTCGGCGGGATAGCTGTCGGAAGGATCCGTGGATATAGAGGGCCCTTCGAAAACAACTGCCACGTAACCTATTCCAGACGGGCTGTCCACCAGGACCGTGGTGTCCCGCTCTATCCGCACGAGCCGGGGCAGGCTGTCGTAATCGCTCCTGCCGCCGTACTCCCACCCGGAGAAAATCTCCGAGGCCAGTTGGAAAACCCGGTCGCAGTCGACGTCGCCGGCTATTATCAACACCGAGTTATCCGGGGTATAGTACTTGTGCCGGAATTCCCTCATCACCTCGGGATCAGCGGCCATGATAACCTCGGGATCACCGATTGCGCTGTACCTCCACGGGGCGGAAGAAAAAATGACCTTCTCCATGGCTTCGACGTAAGGATGGAAAGGGCTGACCAACCCTCTCTGGTACTCGTTCAATATCACTTCGCGCTCCCGCTCCATCTCCAGGCTGTCGAACAGGGGAGACGTTATCGCATCGTACATGAAACGCAGCCCCTCCTCCAGTTTCCCGCTTCCCAGGGTCACGTAGTAACGGACCATCTCCGACGAGGTGGTGCCGTTCCTCACTATTCCGAGTTCGCCCATCCTGCGGTTGTAGGCGGTTTGGGAAGGCAGCGCCGCATTGCCCTTGAAGAACATGTGCTCGTAGAAATGAGCCAGCCCGTTGGTCTCCGGTGTTTCGCAGGTGGCTCCGGTTTTCACGGCGATGCATACGGTTACAACGGGAGAGGAAGCGTCGCGGCTTACCACGACCGTAAGGCCGTTATCGAGTTTCTCCACGCGAAAATCGACGGCTTGCGCCATCATGGTGACAGCCAGGAACACGAGTAGTACCTTCATCTTCCTCCTCGGGAAACGGTGATTCTCAATTTTTGAAATCTAATGATTCCGGAGTTGCCCGTCCCATGGCCGCCGTTTCCCCTGCGGCGGCCGGGATACATAATACATCCATGGAAACCTTTTTTGACGTGGCCGGAATAGCGGACTGGAGAGGATTTCACCCGGGAGGGTACAGAATCTCCGTCGATAACGGTGTCATCTCCGGACTAACATCCCATGCCTCCGGGGGCAGGTGGGGAGATTGCATCGCCCTGCCGGGCCTGGTTCAGACCCACCTCCACCTGGGACAAACCCTGTTCCGGGGCATGGCCGAGGGCAGAACCCTGCTCCCGTGGCTGAAGGAGAGGATATGGCCCCTGGAAGCTTCCCACGACGAGGATACCCTGGCGAGTTCGGTGATACTTTCCCTGAAAGAATTGTTCTCCGCTGGCTGCACCGGTTTACTGGACATGGGGGTACTCAGGCATTCCCGCGTCACGGTGGACATACTGAGAAGGGCCGGAGCCAGGGCTCTCTGCGGCAACTCCCTGATGGACACGGGCCCGCCCTGCTACACCGCCGACCTGGGGTGGCTCATGGAGGAATCGGCCGCCGTCGCGGCGGCATGCGGTGACACCGTCGGTTACGTTTACACTCCCAGGTTCGCGCTGTCCTGCTCTCCGGGCATCTGGGAATGGATGGCCGGACTGCCCCCGGGAACACCCAGGACGACCCACGCTTCCGAGTCGACCGCCGAAATGGAACACCCTCTCCTGGCATCGGCCGGGGGTAATGTAAAATATCTCCATGAAATGGGCTTCACCGGGGCTTCGACCCTCCTGGCCCACTGCGTGCACCTGCAGGAGGGAGAAGCGGAAATCCTCCGATCTACCGGGACCACCGTCGTCCACTGTCCCTGGGCCAACCTCAGGCTGGGGAGCGGCATAGCGGACGTGCCGGCCCTGGCGGCGTCCGGCGTCAGGGTTACCGTGGCCTGTGACGGGGCGGCCTGCAACAACAGGCTCGACCTTGCCGGTGATGTCAGGCTCGCCATGGGGACAGCCTCCGTGAAGGCATCGCCTTCATCCGTGGATTCGACCTCCTGGTTCCATTCCGTCACCGAGGGCGCCGCCCGGGCATTGGGATGGCATGATGTGGGCAGGCTGGACGTGGGATGGCGGGCCGACCTGGTGCTCCTCAGACCCTCGCCCGTGGAACGGGACGAACTCCCGGAAGCCGAGGATCCGTTGAGGTACCTGCTGGAACTTCCATGGCCGGAGCGGACCGTGCTCACTATGATCGACGGCCTGGTGGTCTACGAAGAGAAAGACTTTCCATCCCTGCCTCCTCTCCCCATGGAACTCCGCAAGACGAGAAAAACCGTGCTGGAAAGGGCTCTCACTCTGGAAACCCGGGTTTGAAACAGTCCCGGTGCATCCTTATTTTCGGAGGAATCCGGGCGTCCGGTCCGGGGAACCCGCATCCGGAACGTACACCGCCCGGATCGCCGTGAACGCACCATTTCCGGAATCGGATGGCGGAAAAGTGAAGAAGAACCTTCCCGGCTATTTCCCGGAAAAGCACCGGCACTCCCACCATAAGGGGGCCGCCGGAACAAAACTCGTCGAAATCGTCTTGAACAGACCGATCCGGAAATCCTTCACCTATTCCCTGCCCCGCAAGATGTCGGGAGGGCGCATAATAGGCTGCAGAGTGGCGGTTCCTTTCGGTTCCGACAACCTGGTCGGCTATGTGTGGAGATTCACGGACACTCCGCCCGACGAGTCCGTGGAAATCAGGGAGATACTTTACAGGTTGGACTCCACCCCCATCCTGGAGGGAGACGTTTTCCGGCTTGTACGGTGGGCCGTCGATTATTACCATGCTCCACCGGGAATGATGATGGCCGCGGCCCATCCTCCGGGTATCTCCGGTAAAGCGGAAAGAGTGGCGGAACTGAAGGGTGTCCCGGACCCGTCACACCCCCTGAGTAAACTCCTGTCCCGGGGAACCTGCGTCCGGGTTTCCGTCCTGGAACATGCCCTCGGCGAACACTTTCCCCTGGAGCGTGAGCTTGCCGACCTGGCGGAGAAAGGCATCATCGAAGTGTACTGGAAAGCCGTAGGGGAACCCAAGCCGGTTACCGAGACGGTGGTCGAACCCGCCCTGAACGAACGGGAACTGATACGCCTCGCCGACGCCATGAAAACCAGGGCCCCCCGTCGCGCCGAGATAATAATGCAGCTCGTGTCCCGCAACGGTCCGGTAGAAAAGAAGACCCTCCTGAAAGCCGCCGGGGCATCCGGCAGGTCACTGGAACCCCTGGTGCGAAACGGCCTGCTGCGGCTTTCCGCGAGAAGAAAGCACAGGGAGGCCAGGACGACCGGAGGCGTGCTGGGCGGGGAATCCGTCGATGTGCTTCTGAACGGGGCCCAGGAAGCGGCCGTTTCCGCCGTGACCCGAAGTATGTCGGAACATGCGGTCCACCTTCTTCACGGGGTGACCGGCAGCGGTAAGACGGAGGTCTACGTCAGGCTCATAAGAAAGGTTCTGGAAGCGGGAAAGTCCGCGCTGATCATGGTGCCCGAGATCTCTCTTACTCCCCAGACCGCTTCGAGATTCAGCAGGAGATTCCCGGGAATGGTAGCCGTGCTTCACAGCGGGATGACCCAGGGGGAACGCCTGGATACGTGGAACCTGGTAAAATCCGGGAAAAAGAGAATCGTAGTGGGTCCCAGGAGCACCGTGTTCGCCCCCCTGGAAAAACTAGGGCTCATCGTGGTGGACGAAGAACACGACGACAGCTACAAGCAGAACGAACTTCCCCTCTACAACGGCAGGGACCTGGCGGTCTTGAGGGGAAAGATGGCCGGCATCCCCGTGGTGCTGGGTTCGGCCAGTCCTTCCATGGAATCCTATGGCAACGCCGTATCCGGCAAGTACAGGCTGCTGGAACTCCGTGAAAGAGTGGACGGCATTCCCATGCCGGTTACCCGCGTGGTGGAGCAGGACAGGAGGAATATCGTATCCCGGAAACTCCTGGACGCCCTGGCCGCCAGGAAGGAGAAGGGTGAGCAAAGCATAGTGCTGGTGAACAGGAGGGGATTCTCCCCCGCCCAGGTCTGCGGAAACTGCGGTTACAGAAAAGAATGTCCCGACTGCGGCATCACACTTACGTACCACCGCAAGGGACACGTCCTGAAATGCCACCATTGCTCTTTCTGGGAGGCGGCGTCGGACCGGTGTCCCAGATGCGGTTTCGACGAGTTCACCCACATGGGTCCGGGCATCCAGAAAGTGGAAGAGTTCCTGCAAAAGCACGTGGAAGGGATCAGGGTGATCCGCATGGATTCCGATACGACCAGGGGAAAAGATGCCCACTGGAGGAAATTGTCCGAGTTCGCAAAAGGAGGGGGGGATGTTCTCCTGGGAACCCAGATGGTGGCCAAGGGGCACGATTTTCCCAATGTCACCCTTGCGGGGATCGTCGCCGCCGACATGGGCCTGGCGATGCCCGACTTCAGAGCGGCGGAGCGGACCTTCCAGTTGATCCTTCAAGTAGCCGGCAGGTCAGGCAGGGGCAGCGTACCCGGCGAGGTCATAATCCAGGCCTACGATGTCTCGAACCCGGTTATAAGGGCTGCGGCCGATCATGACTACGAATCATTCTGGTCCATGGAAAAGAAAGCCAGGAAGGCGTTCTGCTACCCTCCCTTCGGCCACCTCGTCAGGCTGGTGTGGAGCGGAATGCGCCGTGACCGGGTGGAAGCTGCGGCCAGGAAAACCATGAAGAATCTCGAGTGGAAGAACGTGCGGAGCACACCACCGGTCGAAGCGGTGTTCCAGAGAATAAACAAACGGTGGAGATGGAACGTCCTGCTGAAATCCGGTTCCAGGAAGAGCCTTGCGGAAGCCGCAAAAGCGGTAGGTGAAAGATTCGGGGAACTTTCACCGGGAGGAGTCAGGCTCGAGGTGGACGTGGATCCGAGGCACCTGCTTTGACGGAAACCTCAGGTCTCACATGAAATCGGCGAAGTACATCAACGCGGTGAACAATGCGCCCCGTTCCCCGGATCCCACCATCTGCCGCGCCTGTTCCAGATCCAGGGCCGCCCTGGACTCCATCCTCTCCCTGACGGAAGGATTGCTCTCCTCCACGGCCCTGCACGAAAGGAACCTCGCCCTGCCGGTCAGCAGCCCTATCCTGGCCGCATCGTCCAGCATGAGACCGGTGGCCCCGGCCGATACGGCCCCTCCGTACGAGGCGAAACGGGCCAGTTGACCGCTGTAGAGTTCCACAGGGGTCAACCCGTCGGGAATCGGCGCATACCGGTGATTCATTTCGTCCAGCATAAGGGAAAGTCCGGACAGCACTCCCCTTGAACCCACCGCCAGCACCGCTTCCTCAACGAGAATCGTGGAGTGCCTGCCGCAATCCGTGACCAGGCGTTCCATGGCCAGGGCGATCAGGGCGTCACCGGCGAGAACGGCCTTGCCGTCCTCCATCGCTTCGGCGGCGGTCGCGCCGGGTATGCGGGGGAACCCTTCAGTGCCAAGGTGCACGGTTATGCCGGTTCTGAGGAAGAGGGTCGCCACGGCCACGGGCAGACCCGCGAGAGGATCGCCTCCGCACCACCGGGAAGAAGCGCAGGCAAGAAGGCTCAGTTCCAGGTGAAGATCGTGTTCCATCAACCGGTGGAGAATACGGGAAAGGTCTCCGGGAACAGTTCCTTCCACCCCGTCTATCGCTTTACCGGCGGCATCGAGGAGCCTGTTTCTCAGGTCATCCAGCATCCCAGTCCTCTCCTTCCCGCCCGGTGAGTTCGGCAAGCCTGTCCGCCAGTTCCTCCAGGCTGAGGTTTTCTTCCAGTATCCCGTCGTGAGCTATGCTGAAATTGCCGGTCTCCTCGCTGACCACCACGGCTACGGCATCCGATACCTCCGTTATGCCGATGGCGGCCCTGTGCCTGGTCCCGAGTTCGGCCCGGGGTTTCCTGTCGCCGGATCGCCCCAGGAAGATCCTCTTGGAAAGGGGCAGGATGGCCCTGGCACCCACAATCTTACCGTTACGTATTATTACGGCGCCGTCGTGAAGCGGGCCCGGAGGTTGAAGAATCGACGCCACCAGGGGCGGGTTCAGCTGGAGCCTGTCCAGTTTTACCGGGTCACCCCCGTACAGATGCTCCAGGGATTCCTCTCCCTCCACTACGAAAAGTCCTCCCAGGCGCAGCTTTCTCAAAAGGGCGCAGGCTTCGACCAGGGAATCTATTTCGCTTCTGGCCATCACGCCCCGGTGACCGAAATACTTCCTCAGATTCCTGCCCATGGTACCCAGCAGGTCCTTTATTTCCTCGTGAAAGATGAGTACCACCGATATGAACAGTACCGGAGTCAGGTTTGAAATCAGGTACCCGAACGTGTAGAAGCCCATGCGGCCCAACACGTTTCCAATAAGTATCATGACGATGAACATCACTATGACCGGCATCGCCGGGGTTCTCCAGAGATGTTTCAGGAGCAGCCTGATCAGGAAAGCCACGATAATCACGTTCATGAACTGAACGAACCAGAACCAGCTCAGCAGGGGGTGACCCAGGGGTTCACCGAACATCAGTGATACCCCAGTCCCCTGCAAACGGACAGGACCTGCCTGGTCCCGCGCACGTCGTGCACCCTGAATATGTCGGCCGAACCCGCGCAAAGCGCCGTGACCGCATGGGTGGCAGGATCTCTCCCGGCCGGCTCCGAAAAGCCGGTCAGCATGCCAAGAAAACTCTTCCTGGAATGACCCAGAAGTACCCTGGTCCCCAAGCTGCGAAACTCGCCTATCCTATTGATCAACATTATGTTGTCATCCAGTCTCTTGCCGAACCCTATTCCGGGATCCACCACTATGGACGAAAGATCGATCCCCCCGTTCAGCGCAAGGTTCACCCTCTCTTCCAGGAACCCGAGTATCTCCTCGATGACATCATCGTAGCGGGGATCCTTCTGCATGTCCGACGGGATACCCTTCATGTGCATGAGAACCACCGGGACATCATGCTCCGCGGCAACGCGGATCATGTCGGGATCCGAAAAGGCGGTTACGTCGTTTATCATGCGGGCTCCGGCGCGGATCGCCGCCTCGGCCACTTCGGCGCCGGACGTATCCACGGACACCACGATACTCGTTTCACCGGCGAGCCTCTCGACCACCGGCACGATCCTCCGTATCTGGACGGCGGGCTCTACGGGACTGGAGCCGGGACGGGTCGATTCGGCGCCCACGTCGATGATGTCCGCTCCCTCAGAGGCCAGTTCCAAACCGTGTTCAAAAGCTTTTCCGGAGTCGAGATACCTGCCGCCGTCGCTGAAGGAATCCGGAGTCACGTTGAGGATTCCCATGACCAACGGACCTTCCCCGAAATCCAGTACGGCGTCTCCAGCATGCATGATGCGGGGTAGTTCCGGAGGGTTCTCCAAGGCGGCCGCCAATTCATCGGCCAGGCGGGAAAGCCCGAAAGGCTGTCCTTTCAGTGACCGGCATCCCTGCAGAATCCGTTTAGGCGTTCCCACCACCAGGGCCGGCGTCGATTTGTCCGCGCACGAAACGCTTCCCCTGGAAACCACCGCGTCCGCCCCCCCGGACAGCATGCACTGCTTGAGTATGTTGGCCGCGGGAGTAATCATATCGTCCACACGGAAGGCGCGAATCATGCACTTTCCGCGCAGGCGGGACCATGTAGCCGGATCCGCGCCCACCCGGTCAAGTTCCCTGCGCCACTCCGACCCGTTAACCGGGTACAGCGGTCTCAACTTCATCAAATGGTCCTGAACGATCTTCCTATAAGCGCCAGCGCCTCGGTCCTGGTCTCCAGCCTCTTGAGGTATCCCCGCATCGCCGAGGTGACTATCCTGGAGTCCCTCTTCTTCACTCCCCGCATGGCCAGGCACATGTGCTCGGCTTCCATGACCACCATTACCCCCTTGGCGGAAAGTTCATCCATGAGTCTGTCCGCTATCTCGGTGGTCAGACGCTCCTGGATGGTGGGCCTCGCCGCCATCACCTCCACCGTCTCCACTATCGAACCGAGCCCCGCTATCCGGTCGTTGGCGGGAAGGTACACCACGTCACACCTGCCCAGATACGGCAGAAGATGATGTTCGCACAATGATGCGAAACTTATGTCCTTGACGATTATCAGCTCGTTCTGGTCGGTACAGGACATGGTGGTCAGTTTCCTGACTGCGCCGGGATTCAACCCCCTGCACAACTCGGCCATGGACCCGGCTACCCTGGCCGGGGTACCTACCAGGCCTTCCCTGTCAGGGTTCTCCCCTATCCCTTCCAGTATCAGCTTCACTCCCCGCTCTATCTTCTCCAGATCCATCGTCGTCCCCGTCTTCCTCCGCTTTTCCGTCGTCGGCGGCATTCTCCTCGTCATCGTTCGTCACCACCGAATCCAGCGACGGGATGTCATCCATGTCCGGGCGCAGTTCCTTGATTATCCTCTTTACTTCCTCGCTGGACATGGTTTCCTTCTCGAGGAGTTCCGTTGCTATTCTCTCCACTATGTCCCTGTTCTCGTTAATTATCTCCATCGCCTTATTATAAGCTTCCTCCAGGATCCTCCTCACTTCGGAGTCTATCATCCTGGCGGTATACTCGCTGTAGGGACGCTGCCTCGTGAGTTCCATTCCGAGGAAGACCGTGTCGGAAGGATCGTTGTGCGCCACCGGCCCCAGTTCATCACTCATTCCCCACTCGCATACCATTTTCCTCGCCAGTTCGGTGGCCTTCTGCAAATCGTTGCCGGCCCCGGTGCTGAGCATGTCAATGAAGATCACCTCCGAGGCGCGGCCACCCAGGAGCATCGCGAGCATGCCCTGAAGTTTTTTCTTCGAGTAGTTGTACATGTCGTCGACGGGCAGGAAGCTCGTAATTCCCATGGCCATGCCCCTGGGAACTATGGATACTTTGTGTATGGGGTCGGGTTCGGGTACGAAAATACCCACCACGGCATGTCCGCTCTCGTGGTAGGCGGTACACCTTTTCTGACTGGGACTTATGGCGACGTTCTTTCTCTCGAGACCCAGGATGATCCTGTCTATGCCGTATTCGAAATCTTCCTGTTCCACCTTGTCCGCCCCGCGCCTTGCGGCCCGAAGCGCAGCCTCGTTCGCCAGATTCTCCAGGTCGGCCCCGCTGAACCCGGGGGTAACCCTCGCCACTTTTCCCAGGTCAACGTCTTCGGCTACGGGCATCTTCCTGGTATGAACCTTGAGTATCGCTTCCCTGGCCTTCACGTCCGGCATGCTCACCACTATCCTGCGGTCGAACCTCCCGGGTCTCAGGAGGGCCGGATCCAGGACATCCGGACGGTTAGTGGCCGCCATGACGATGATTCCCGTTTTTTCCTCGAAACCGTCCATCTCGACGAGCAGGGCGTTCAGGGTCTGCTCCCTCTCGTCATGTCCCCCGCCCAGTCCCGCGCCGCGGTGCCTTCCCACAGCGTCTATCTCGTCGATGAAGATTATGCACGGAGCCATTTTCTTGCCCTGTTCGAAAAGGTCCCTGACCCTGCTGGCCCCCACACCCACGAACATCTCCACGAAATCGGAACCGCTCATGGAGAAAAAAGGAACCTGTGCCTCACCGGCCACGGCCTTGGCCAGAAGTGTCTTGCCGGTACCGGGTCTGCCTACCAGGAGCACTCCCTTGGGAACTTTTCCTCCCAGTCTCCGGAATTTCTCCGGGGTTTTAAGGAATTCTATCACTTCGATAAGCTCGGACTTCGCCTCCTCCACCCCGGCCACATCCTCGAAGGTGATCTTGGGTTTGTCGGCCAAGAACAGTTTGGCCCGGCTTTTGCCGAATGAGAAGGCGCTGCCCGCGCCACCCGCTCTCCTCATCATGTATATGAAAAAACCTACCAGGAGCAGAAACGGAACCAGGGCCAGTATCTGCGCCAGCAATTCGTTCGGGGGCTTGGCAACCACCAGGACATCGTGTTTCGACAGGGAATCCAAGACCGCCGCGTTCTCGAAGGGAATGAAACTTTCAAACGCTTCGTACTCTATCCCTTCCCGGAGTATCGGCGCATTGAATTCTCCGCGTATCGAACCGTCGGGTTTTATGACCACGGACTTCACCATTCCCCGGGACACGAAATCCATGAAACCCGATTCACCGGAATAGGGAACTTCCAGACTGGGTTTTCCAACCGAGAACAACCTGAACATCGTGAAAAGAACGAGCCCGAGCAGGACCCACATGGTAAACACCCTGAACGAACAGCCCGTCGAAAACGGGTTCTGTCCGCCTTCAGGGTTCTTGTTTTTATCGTTCATGAAACCTCCGGATCAATTTAATCCTTGACAGCGACGATATCGGCAAGGTTTCTATGGTATCCCCCGGGACTGTCCAACCCGTACCCGAAAACGAACCTGTCTGGAATGCTGAAAACCACCTCGTCGACTACGACATCCACCCGCCTGCGGGCCCTCTTGTCCAGCAGTACCACCGTCCGGAGCGAAGCGGGTTTTCTCGACCTGATCAGCTTTTGAATATAAGCCAGGGTCAGCCCGGTGTCTACAATATCCTCCACCAGGAGCACGTGGCGGCCGTTCAGGGGAAGGGATGTGTCCAGGGTCAGCCGCACCTCGCCGGAAGACTCCGTCCCCTCGTCGTAGCTGGCGGCCCCGATGAATTCCACCTGCAAGTCCAGGTCCATGCAGCGAATCAGGTCGGAGGCGAAAACGGCGCCACCCTTGAGAAGGGGTATCACCACCAAAGTTTTTCCCACGTACATCCCGCTGAGCCGTCTGCCCAGTTCCCGCACTTTCCCGGCTATTTCCTCCGCCGAGATGAGCTTTTCAACGTCGTAACAGTTCAATCCAGGTTCCTTTCCCTGCCGGCGGGGACTTCGATTCTCACCATCGATCCATCCAGAACCAGCCTCGCGCCGCCGGGCAGTTCATGGAACCCGTTCTTCCCCGAGAGTATCCACCTGTCGGTCTTCTCCAGTTCCGTCCTTCCTCCCCGGGGCTTTCCCGCAATCGTCCACAGCGCCGTAATTCTCAGGGCCGCCGGCATGACCGAGTAGTCGTTCCTATCAAACCTATCTTCCCCGATCAACAGTCCGTCAAGAGATTCTTCCACCACCGTGTCCAGGAAGTCACGCCACGACTTCAGGTTGGCGGACGCCCGGGCCAGGGATGCGGCACATCCGGGAGAAATCTCCTCCAGCACCGGCATCACCTTTTGTCTTATCCGGTTACGAAGATAATCCCCGGACAGGTTACTGGAATCTTCCACCCACGGTTGATCCAGTGCCAGGAGGTAGCTCCTGAGTTGCTTACCGGTAAAATCCAGCAGGGGTCTCCGCACACACTCCCTGCCGAAGTAATCCATGCCGCCCAGGCCCCTGAGACCCGCACCTTCCAGTAATCTCATCAGTAGAGTCTCCGCCCTGTCGTCGGCGGTGTGTCCCGTCGCCACCAGGTCTCCATCCCGGGCAACGGAACGGTAAATCTCCTGTCGTTTCCTGCTGAAGTAATCCTCCAACGAACCCCTCGCGGGAGGTTCGAGTCTTTTCAGAACGAATTCCAGACCCTCCGAGTCAGCCAGCGCCCCGACGAATTCCGCGTCTTCGGAACTTTCCGGCCTGGTCCCGTGGTCCACGTGAAGCACCTTCAACTTCCATCCCATATGCCCCGCAAAACCTGCGAGAAGCCTGAACAGTGCCACGGAATCCCCTCCTCCGGACACTGCGGCCACCACCGTCGTGCCGGCGGGAAGCAGATTCCTGGCACGGACGGTTTCGATGAACTTTTTTTCGACCGCGGACGGGTTCAATGATCCGAAACCTTACCTTTCATTAATTTCAACCGATTATATAATCAAACATACGGCGACACGGTTCGCAACGACGGTGAAGGCCTCCGGCGGCACTGCCCGAAACGAACCCTTTTGAACGTCTCCGGCAAGGCCGAGTTTTCCTGAATCGTTATATATAGTCCGGGAATCTTCTTTCATAATTGCGCCGCGACCTGGCGGCGGGTGGATATATTCTCTGCGGCGGGAAACATGCATACACCGGATGCCTTGATAGAGTTTTCAGATGTCGATCTCAGCTTTTCCGGCGTAAAGATCATGGAGAACCTATCCATGACGGTACATACCGGTGACAAGGTGATTCTCACCGGCAGATCGGGTTGCGGCAAGAGTTCACTTCTCTCCCTGGTACTCGGATTCGTGGAACCGGACAGCGGAACGATCCTGTTCGACGGAGCCGAAGTGAACGGTAAAAACGTTTGGAACATAAGAAAAAAGGTGTCTTTCGTAGACCAGGATGTGAGCCTGGGCTCAGGCCCCGTCGCGAACCTGTTCGAATTCGCCTCACGACTGAAGGCCAATGCGCATCTCGATTTCCGACCCCATGAACTGATGAGATTCTTCGACCTGCACGGCATACTTCACAAGGACCTGAAGGAACTCTCCGGCGGTGAAAGACAGCGGTTGGCCGTCGTAGTCTCCGTACTACTCGGCCGAAGCGTGTTCTTTCTTGATGAAGTGACATCTTCTCTCGACGGGAATCTCAAAAAGAAGGTGGCGGCCTATTTCCTGGAGAAACGGGACTGGACATGCCTGGTGGTTTCCCATGATCCCGTTTGGCTGGAAAACGATTCCGTGCGCGTATTCGACTTCGAGGAGAAGGTATGGAGACACCGGACATCCCCCTGATAAACCTCGCAATCGCTTTCCTGCTTTTCCTGATTCCCGTAATCATCAGCTCCAGGTACGGCCTGGGGTTGCTCAAGCCGCTTTTCGGATCAGTAGCACGCATGACCGTTCAGCTCGGCCTCATAGGCATTTTCCTGGGGTACCTGTTCCAGTGGAACAACCCTTTCGTGAACATGGGCTGGTTAACGGTGATGATAATGGTTGCCGTCTTCTCCGCCATCAGGCATTCATCGCTGAGGATGGACATCAGCTTCCTGCCCGTGTTCGCCTCATTCTCCCTGGCGACGCTTACGGTGGTGTTCTTTCTCAACTATTTCGTCATACCGGTCAAGAGTGTCTTCGACGCTCGCTACCTCGTCGTTCTGGGGGGAATGCTCCTCGGAAATTCCCTTCGCGGAAACATCGTCGGAATCAGCACCTTCTACGAACGGCTGAGGGAAGATTCGAACCACTACCTGTACATTCTTTCTCTCGGCGCAACGGAATCGGAAGCACTGATGCCGTACCTGAGGGAAAGCGTACGCCTTGCTCTCAAACCCACCCTAGCATCGATGGCCACCATGGGAATCGTAACTCTCCCCGGCATGATGACCGGCGTGATCCTGGGCGGAGCCGACCCCAGGGTGGCCATCAAGTACCAGGTGCTCATCATGATCGGCATCGTTACGAGCACCATCACCAGCGTCGTGCTTACCATAATCCTTACCAAGAGAGTATGCATGAACCGATACGGCATACTTCGGAATGATGTCTTCAGGAAAAAAACGCCCGTACGGAAAAAAACCTGATAATGACGACAATAACGACCGGCGGCAGTATAGCGAACATTCCTCTTCCGCAGCGGTGACTATTCACACCGCCGGAAACGAAACGAATTACCGGTGTTCCGAAAGCGCTGAGTCTTTTTGTTCCGTTTGATCTCCAAAACTCTAAATCCCTCTGTATTCCCGTCCCAGCTGCAGAAAATATTCCCGCTGATTCCGTGCTTGCGCCACACCTCCGGGACAAGAATTCCGGTATCCGCTTCAGCAATAATCGCCACTATCCGTATCTTCGTGAATTCTGATCTCCTCGACTCGACTTTCCGGCCGGGTTTCAGCAAAAAGTTCTATTCTAATAACCGATGTTTAAACGAATGAGAGATTATATAAAACAGAGTATCAATTCTTTGCGCTAGTACAAAGATAAGTATCTGTCCTGCTCCCACTTATGGACCTGTCGGATATACAGACTCCATTCTATCTTCTTTGCTTTTAGAAAATTGTTGTAAATATGTTCGCCAAGGGTTTCTTTTATTAAT
>Ga0256835_1000256_pt1 | contig 42522 bp, 37 predicted proteins | sample PIR30metaG_FD_185972 | JGI IMG/M metagenome (GOLD analysis project Ga0256835, IMG submission 185972) | Hydrothermal vent microbial communities from East Pacific Rise, Pacific Ocean - PIR-30 | ecosystem: Environmental > Aquatic > Marine > Hydrothermal vents | place: Pacific Ocean: East Pacific...
CGCGCTCAGGGCGGCGCTGGAACACCTGTCCGGCAGTGCGGGTCCTGCCTCCTAGTCGGCCAGCGGCGTTACGTAGACGGCGAGCTCGTGCCCCTCACCCCAGTGACCGGCGAGCAGCTCGTAGCTGTGTCCGGCCTGGAGCTCGCGGGAAATAGCCAGACGCGGATTTAAAGACGCCGGTACATTAATTCCCGCGAAAGGCAGTTCGATGGCTACGTCTACCAGCGTGCTCGGTTCCTGGCCGGAAACCTCTGTTTTGCGGATTATCCGGTCACCCTGCCGTATCTGGGTTTTGCTGATAACAACCGGGGAATCTTCCGGCTCGGAAACATAGGTTTGCGTGACCGTTCCTGTCGTCTCCCGTTTTGTTGTTTTGGCTAGAACGGTATACTGGCGCTCCTTTTCGTGTTGAAGCACGCTATGGGCCACGACCAAACCGCTGCTGCGAAGAGGTTTGGGCTCGAGCCTGACTACGAAGGCCAGCTCTCCGCGCGCCCGCTTGGCGAAGCGGGCCACCACCTGGCCGTCGACCCGCACCTCGAAGCGCAGCCGCTCGCCGGCGGCGGCGAAAGTATAGCGCACCAGACGCTCGGCGGTGACCGCGTCCTTCTGCGCAAAGGGCGTGTACCGCCAGCGGTCCTTTACCGAAACCTGCGCCAGCGCCAGCGAGGCCAACCCCAGCAGAGCCAGTCCGACGATCCAGTTCCTCGACATCTTCGTTCCTCCTCACCGCGAAACGCGCCGAAAACGGCCGGAAAGCCAGGGCCCGTCGCAGGACGAGCGGGTAAAAGGACGGCAGCGGCCGCACGGGATCAGGTTGGTTCGATTCTACCAATACGCTTCCGCGTTTTCAATGCAGAAACCGCATCTGCCGCAGCGCCTCGTAAACCCCCACCCCCACGCTGACCGCCAGGTTGAGCGAGCGCACCGGGCCGGGCATGGGGATGCGCAGCGCGGGAAAGCGCGCCCGCACCTCCGGTGGCAGGCCGCGGGTCTCGGGGCCGAAGAGCAGGTAGTCGCCGGGCTGGAAGCGGGCCTCGTAAAGTGAGCGGGTAGCCCTGGTGGAAAAGGCCCAGACGCGCGCCCCTTCAGGCAGCGCCTCCAGAAAAGCCGCCCAGGAGTCGTGCAAAACGTAGTTGACGTGCGGCCAGTAGTCGAGGCCGGCCCGCTTCAGCCGCGGGTCGCCCCAGCGAAAACCAAAAGGGCGGATCAGGTTCAGCTCGCTTCGGGTAGCGGCGGCGGTGCGGGCGATGTTGCCGGCGTTCTGTGGAATCTCGGGCTGGTAGAGGACGATGCGGACCACGGCCCCATTTTCCCACGCGGGCGCCGGCGGACCGGTAGACTGCCTGTGTGAACGACCTGGGCGCACTGGCGCAGCTCCTCTCCGACCTCGACGGCCACGGCTACCGCGCCTACCGGCGCATCGAAGGCGCATGGGCGGGGCCTGGCTTTACGCTGCTGGTGGACCACGTGCAGCCCGACCCCTTCGCCACCCCCACGCGGCTGCGGGTGCGCATCCCGCACGCCGTGCACGGACTGCCCGACGACCTGTGGTCGAACCGGCCCCGACGCATCGGGGCGCTAAACCATTTGATCCGGGTCTTCAAACAGCACGTACAAAGCTGCCCCGGGGTGGGCAGCGGACGTTCCTGCCAGTTTTACGTGTACGTGGGCGGAGCCGAACTGCTGGAGCGCTCTTCCGCCTGCGTCGGCGGCGACTATCTGGAGCTGCGCTTCCGCGTGGGCCTGCCCGCCAAGGGGCGCACGGTGCTGGGCCGCGCCGCGGCCCGGCTGCTCACCCAGGTGCTCCCCCAGGCGGTGGAGGCGCTGCGCGCGCCCAACCTCGACGAGGCCGAGGTGCGGCTCTGGGCGGACCTCGCTGAGGATCACGCCCACCTGCAGGCGCAGCTGGCCGAACGGGGACTTCTAGCCTTCGTGCGCGACGGCAGCGTGCTGCCGCGCAAGAGCGGCGTCTCGGACGAGCCGCTTGAGGACGCGGTTCCCTTCGAGAGCCCGCCCCAGCTGCGGGTGACGCTGGAAACGCTGCACCACGGGTCCGTGACCGGCATGGGGCTGCCCGAGGGGGTCACGGTGATCACGGGCGGGGGCTTCCACGGCAAGACGACGCTGCTGGAGGCGCTCGAGCTGGGGGTCTATCCCCACGTGCCCGGCGACGGCCGCGAGTGGGTGGCGACCCGGGAGCACGCGGTCAAGGTGCGCAGCGAGGACGGCCGCGCGGTGACCGGCGTCCACCTGACCCCCTTCATCCACGACCTGCCGCTCGGCGCCTCCACCGACTTCTTCACCACCCCCGACGCCTCGGGTTCTACCAGCCTGGCGGCGGCGATCCAGGAAGCGCTCGAGGTGGGGGCGCGGGTGCTGCTGCTCGACGAGGACACCTCGGCCACTAACCTGCTCGTGCGCGACGCCCGCATGCAGCGGCTGGTGCGGCAGGAAACGATCACCCCCCTGATCGACCGGGTGCGCGAGCTGCACGAGCGGCTGGGGGTCTCCACGGTGCTCGTCACCGGCGGCAATGGCGACTACCTGGAGGTGGCCGACCGGGTACTGCTTCTAGAGCGCTACCGCGCCCGCGACGCGACCGCGGAAGCGCGCCGTATAGCCAGTGAGCTGCCCACCGGCCGCGAGGTCGGCGATCCCACCCACCCCTTGCGGGTGGTGCCGCGGGTTCCCGACCCGGCGTCGTTCGATCCGCGCAAGGGTGGGAGGGTAAGGATCCGCGCCCTGGCGCGCGGTGAGCTGCTTTTCGGGGCCCAGACCCTGGACCTGCGGGCGCTCGAGCAGCTGGTCGACCCCGGCCAGACCCGCGCTATCGGCCACCTGATGGCTCGCCTTCGCGAACTGGCGGGCGAGGCCGCGCTGGTTGAACTGCTGGACTTGCTCGAACAAGAAATCGAAAACCGGGGTCTCTACGCCCTCGACCCCGCGCCCGAGCTGGCCCGCCCCCGCCGCTTCGAACTGGCCGGCGCCATCAACCGCCTGCGTAGCCTGCGCGTCCGTCCCCGCAGTTGAATTTGGTTCATATCCAAGGGTGCCGAGGCGCGGTTCAACTTATATTGAACTCGTGACGGTACTACCCGCTTTGGTGCCGATCGGTGCGCTCGTCATGCTTTCGCTTGTCGTGCGCGCCTACCGGCTGCCAAGGCTGGGCGCGCTCGTGGGCGCGGGTCTGACCCTATGGGCCATCGCCTGGGGGCTTTACTTCGGGGTTGCCCTCGACTTTCTGCCCGAGCCGTCGTGGCTTCGGGCGTTGCTTTGGTTGTTTTTCTTTGCCGGCTACCTGCTGTTCATCGTGCCCCTGCGCGCGATGGCGCGCAGGGTGCGGTTTCCCTGGCCTTATTATCTTTTTGCGCTCTTTCCGACCGGCTTCACCTACGCGGCCAGCCAGCACGCCCTCCCGGCCACGACCCTGTATTTGCTACTAATAGTGCAACTGCTATTGCTCTATTACGGTCTGCCCGCCTGGTACGCGGTTTCCCTGGGGCGCGCCCCGGAGGGCCGCGCTCTCTGGCTTCCCACCCTAGTCTTCGTACAGATTGGCATCACCGGTTGGGCGACGCTGCCTCAACTTTCCAGGTTCGAAGGTATGGAGATGGGCTTCCTTATTTGGGTGGCCAGCCTGTGGCTGATCGTGGAGGGGTTGCGGCTCGAGCAGTCCAATCAACCCATCCGCGCTTTGCACATCGTCATGGCCGCAACCGTCTTCATGGCCATGTGGGCGCTCATCGTGCTTGGCTGGATGAACACCCAGGCAACCCAGCACACCGCCCGCTACATCGTCGCGCTCAGCAGCCTTTCCGCCTGGGGGGGCATCCTCTCGGTCGTCCTGCCGCTGCACCTTTCCAAGACCCGCTCCGAAGCCAAGCTGACCCAGTGGAGCAGCGTCCTGGGGGACCTGGCCCTCTTTCCCGCGACACAGGACCCGCCCTCGCCCGAAAGCCTGGCGCTCGAGCTGCTCGGCCTCCTGCAGCGCGCCTGCGAGAACGTCGTGGGGTTGCGGCTCAGCGTTTTCGACGATCTGCTCGTAGGCGAGCGCGCCCGCTACGGCCGCACCCTCGAGGACCGGGGCATCCTGCTGGGGCGCGTATACCTGGGAGGCAACCGGCGTTGCGGGCCTTTCTTCAAACTCCTGGTGCCCATGATAGGCCAGCGCCTGGGCGAGGTAATCCGCTCCCTCGACTGGCAGGTGCAGGCGCACACCGACCCGCTCACCGGGCTGCTCAACCGCCGGGGCTTCGAGGTCAGGTTGCCTTACACCCTGGAACACGCGGGTAGGGGGCAGCGTCCCATCACCCTGGCGATACTCGACCTCGACCGCTTCAAACTCGTAAACGACCGTTACGGTCACGCCGCCGGCGACGCGCTCTTGCAGGCCGTGGCGGAACTGCTGAAACGCAACCTGCGCGAAAACGACCTGGCGGTGCGCTGGGGCGGCGAGGAGTTCTTGATCCTGCTAGCCGACAGCGACCTGCGCCAGGCGGTGCAGATCTTCGAGCGCATCCGCACCCGCATCGCCCAGCTACGCCTGACCGAAATCCAAAGTCAAATAACGGCTTCTGTAGGCCTGGCCGGCGGACGTATCCCCGCGGGCAGCGGTGAGGTCTACCGCTGGATCCAGCAAGCCGACGACGCCCTGCGCGAGGCCAAGGAGGCGGGGCGCGACCGCATCGTCACCGCCGACTAGCAGGGCGAACCTCCCGGCTTCCGTTGTACGGTAGAGGCAGGAGGCTACCCCGTGGCGTATCTGCTCGCCCTCGACCAAGGAACCACCAGTTCGCGGGCCATCGTCTTCGACCCCAGCGGCCGCCCTGTCGCCTTGGCGCAGGAAACCTTCGAACAGCACTTTCCCCGCCCCGGCTGGGTGGAGCACGACCCTATGGAGATATGGCACACCCAGCTGGCCACCGCTCGATCGGCGCTGGCCCAGGCGGACCTCGCCGCCGCCGACCTGGCCGCGGTGGGCATCACCAACCAGCGCGAAACCGTGGTGCTCTGGGAACGCGCCAGCGGCAAGCCGGTGAGCCGCGCCATCGTTTGGCAGGACCGGCGTACCGCCGAAGCTACTCACCGCATGAAGGCCGAGGGGCTGGAGGCGCGCGTGCGCGCCCTGACCGGCCTGGTGCTCGACCCCTACTTTTCCGCCAGCAAGCTCGCCTGGCTGCTCGAGGATCCGGGGCTGCGCCGCCGCGCCGAGGCCGGGGAGCTGGCCTTCGGCACCATCGACACCTGGCTGCTGTGGAACCTCAGCGGCGGCCGGGTGCACGCCACCGACGTATCCAACGCTTCGCGCACCCTGCTCTTCGACATCCACCGCGGCGCGTGGTCGGACGAGCTGCTAGATCTCTTCAAAGTCCCCCGCGCCGTGCTGCCAGAGGTGCGACCCTCGGTAGGAGACTTCGGTGAGACCCAGCCGCAGTGGCTGGGCGGGGCCGTGCCCATCCGCGGGGTGCTCGGTGACCAGCAGGCGGCGCTCTTCGGGCAGGCCTGCTTCAAGGCGGGCATGGCCAAGAACACCTACGGCACTGGCGCCTTCCTGGTCATGCACACCGGCCAGCGGCCGCTGGCCGGCGAGGGGGTGCTCACCACCGTAGCCTGGCAGGTGGCAGGTGGACCGCTGGAGTACGCCCTCGAGGGCTCGATCTTCGTCGCCGGCGCCGCGGTGCAGTGGCTGCGCGACGGCCTGGGGTTGATCAAGACCAGCGCGGAAATCGAAGCGCTGGCCGCCAGCGTGGGCAGCAGCGAGGGGGTCTACTTCGTGCCGGCGCTCACCGGCCTGGGCAGCCCTTACTGGGACCCCGACGCCCGTGGCTTGCTCGTGGGGCTGACCCGGGGCAGCGGCCGCGCCCACGTTGCCCGGGCCACCCTCGAGGCCATCGCCTTGCAGGTCTACGACGCGGTGCACGCCATGGAAAGCGCCGGGGTGCATCTGGCCACCCTGCGCGCCGACGGCGGGGCCGCGGCCAACGACCTGCTGCTGCAGATCCAGGCCGACCTGCTGGACCGCAGCGTCGAACGCCCGCGCGTCACCGAGACGACCGCGCAGGGCGCGGCCATGGCCGCCGCGGTGGGCGCGGGTCTGGTGGACCTGCCCACCCTCGCCCGCGCCTGGCAGGCGGAACGCCGCTTCGAACCCGCGGGCGAGGTGGAAGAACGCGCCCGCCTGATCGCGGGCTGGCACGAAGCCGTAGCACGCGCCCGAGGTTGGGCGAAAGGAGCCGGAGCATGAACCGCCAGCAGCAGCTCGACCAATTGAAAAACCGAACCTTCGACCTGCTCGTCATCGGCGGCGGAGCCACCGGTGCGGGCATCGCGCTGGACGCCGCCACCCGGGGGCTGAGCGTGGCGCTCGTCGAACGCGGCGACTTCTCAGAGGGCACCTCGAGCCGTAGCACCAAACTGGTCCACGGCGGGGTGCGCTACCTGGAAGCCGCGGTCAAGCACCTGGACAAGGTGCAGTACCAGCTGGTGCGCGACGCCCTGCGCGAGCGCGGCATCATCCTGCGGCTCGCCCCCCACCTGGCCTGGCCCATCCCCCTGCTCACCCCGCTCTACAAGGCCTGGGAGGTGCCCTACTACTTCTCCGGCCTCAAGGCCTACGACCTGCTCGCCGGCCACGAGCGCCTCAAACCCAGCCGCTTCGTCCCCCGCAGCCGGGCGCTCGAGGAGTTCCCCCAGCTCAAGGAGGAAGGCCTCGTCGGGGGGGTGGAGTACTACGACGGCCAGTTCGACGACGCCCGCATGAACGTGGCCGTGGTGCTCACCGCCCTGCGCGAGGGCGCGGTGGCCGCCAACTACGCCGAGGTAACCGGCCTCGTCAAGGAAGGCGGCCGGGTGCGCGGCGCCGAGGTGCACGACCGCCAGTCCGGCGAACGCTTCGTCGTGCGCGCGAGCACGGTGGTCAACGCCACCGGGCCCTTCACCGACCTGATCCGGCGCATGGACGACCCCGACGCCCCGCCCATGGTGGTCACCAGCTCCGGGGTGCACATCGTGCTACCCGGCCGTTTCAGCCCCCCGGAAACGGGCTTGCTCATCCCCAAGACCGATGACGGGCGCGTCCTCTTCGTGCTCCCCTGGATGGGGCACACGCTAGCGGGCACGACCGACGAACCCGCCGAGCTCAGCTTCCATCCGCGTCCCCGGGACGAGGAGATCGACTACATCCTGCGTCACCTGAAGCGTTACTTCGCGCTCGAGCCCACCCGGGCCGACATCCTCGCCGCCTGGAGCGGTCTGCGCCCCCTGGTGAAGGATCCGAAAGCCCACGACACCGCCGAGCTGGCGCGTGACCACTTGATCAGCGAGTCCGACAGCGGCCTCGTCACCATCGCCGGGGGCAAGTGGACGACCTACCGCAAGATGGCCGAGGACCTGGTGGACTACGTAGTACGCACCCGCGACCTGCACCCCCCGCACGGCTGCGTCACCGACCGCGTCTTCATCGAAGGCGGTGCCGCCTTCGACCCGGAGGGCTGGCGGCGGCTCGCGGAAACCTACGGCCTGGACGAGGCCGCCGCCCGCCACCTGAACCGCAGCTACGGCGACCGCGCCGGCGAGGTGGCGGAGCTGGCCGACGGAGGGTTCGGCAGCCGCCTGGCCGAGGGCCACCCCTTCCTGGAAGCCGAGATCGTCTGGGCGGTGCGCCGGGAGATGGCCGTCACCCCCATCGACGCGCTCGCCCGCCGCACCCGGCTGGCCTTCCTGGACCAGAAGGCGGCGCTGGCGGCATTGAAGCGCACCGCCGACCTGATGGCGGCCGAGCTGGGCTGGGGGGTGCAGGAGCAGCAGGCCCAGGTGGACGAGGCGCGCACCCGTCTGCTAGAAGCGCTTTGATCTCGGGATCAAGGAAAGGGCCGGGCGTTCGCCCGGCCCTGCTGGTGGAGCCGAGGGGATTCGAACCCCTGACCTCCTGAGTGCGATTCAGGCGCGCTCCCAACTGCGCCACGGCCCCACGCACGAACCATCTTAGCGAGCCGGACGCGCCCTGTCTAGGGCGCTTGGCCGGGGAAGTGCGCGAACGACGGGGTACAATGGCCGTGATGGCCGAAACCGCCTGGGACGCTATGCATGAACTTCTGGAAGCCGGGGCCGAGCGTCCGCCGCTCGCCGAAGTCTATGGCTGGCTGGACGAGGTCTGGGGACCGGGCGGCTGGAGCTGCCGCTTCCAGATCGCCTCGGCCGCGCCGGCGGCGGTGAGCTGCACTCTCGAGCTGGGCGGGGCGATACGCGGCGGCGTGGGCACGGGCCCCACGCTCGAGGCGGCCGCCGAGGCGGCCCTTTGGATGGCGCTGGCTCAGGCGGGGGCGGGACGGTTCCCAGCGATCCCCGCAACCCCCGAAACACCCACGGCCGCCAGCTCCAAGCCCGACGCCCAGGAGCTCATCGACCGCCTGATCGCCCGCCTGCGCGAGCAGGGCAAGGGCAGGGAGGCCGCGGCGCTGGTGGTGAAGTACGGCGGCTATGGCGGCGATCCCGAGACCACCAAACGCCTCTACGGCGAGCTGCGCGCCCTGCTCCTGGAAAAGGAGACCTCTTGATGCCGCGCATCGTGGCCATCGGCGACGTGCACGCCGAGTACGGCAAACTCTGGCAGGCGTTGCGCCACGCCGGCGCCGCCGACGCCAGCTACCTGCCTACTCCGGCGCTGCGCTCGGGCCGTCTGCGAGTGGTGCTGCTCGGTGACCTGGTGCACCCCAAGACCCGTGAGGCATACACCCGTCTGACCGGGCTCGAGCCGTACGACGCCCGCAATCCCGACCACCTGGCTCGCGCCGCCCGCGAGCAGGTGCGCGCCCTCAACCGCATCAAACACTTCGTCGAGCATGCGGGCGGCTTCGTGGTGGTGCTGCGCGGCAACCACGACCAGGCGGCGCTCGACCACAAGTTCCTGCTCGGCAACGCCTCGGGAATCGAACACGCCGAGTTCGATCCCAAACGCGGCGGCACCCCCCTGCCGGACACCCTGGCCGAGTGGCTGGGCGGTTTGCCCAAAGAGTTCGTGATAGACGGCATTCACTTCGCCCACGTAGGGCCCGCCCCCTGGCTCCAGGAGTACGACGACATGTTCTACCAGTCGAAAGAGGCCAAGCAGTGGTGGTTCACCCACCCCGATTACCTGGCCCGCGCCGGCTACCGCTTCGGGGTCTACGGCCACACGGTGATGAAGAAGGGCATCCGCGTCTTCGAGGAACACGGCTTCGCACTCGTCGACGCCCTCGACCTGGGCCAGTATCTCGAGCTCGTCCCCCTTTCCGACGGCATCGAATGGCAGATCGTGCAGTTTACCCAAAGCCAGGACGCGGGTTAAGATGACCGCCATGGGGTTCAACGTCGGGGACCCGGTCGTCTATCCCGCCCAGGGCGGGGGATACGTTCGCGAGATCGCCGAGCGCGAGGTCATGGGCGAGCGCAACACTTACTACGTGATCGAGCTCCTCAGGAAACCCGGGACGATCATGGTCCCCGTCGAAAAGGCCGAGGCCCTGGGGTTGCGGGCGCCGCTCGCGGGAGCCGACCAGGAAGCGTTGATTGCGGCGCTGGGTGAGGCGCGCGACCTCGCCGACGGCTGGCCCGCGCGCCAGCGCGAGATCGGCCGCGCCCTCAGCGAGAGCGACCCGCTCGAGCTAGCGCGCATGCTCGCCTCGTTGCACCGCCGTCACCAGCAACGCCCGCTCTCGGGTACTGAGCACCAGCAGTACCGCGAGCTGGTGGGAATCCTCAGCGAAGAGCTGGCCCTCGCCGCAGGCGGCGATCTCGAAGCCGCCGAAGCCATATTGAACGAGTATCTGCATGCCCTCGCTGACGAAGCCTAGCGCCGTCCGCGCCCTGCTCGCGCGTCACGGCCTCGCCGCCGACCGGCGGCTGGGGCAGAACTTCCTGGTGGACGCGGGGCTGCTCGAGGTGATCGTGCGCGCCGCAAACGTCGCGCCCGGCCAGCAGGTGTGGGAGGTGGGACCGGGTCTCGGTACCCTCACCCGCGCGCTGGCCGTGGCGGGCGCCCGGGTGCACGCGATCGAGAAGGACACCCGGCTCGAGCCGGTGCTGCGCGAGACCCTGGCGGGGCTGCCGGTCGAGCTCACCTTCGCCGACGCGCTGGAGCACGACTGGTCGGAGGCGCCGGCGGGGAGCCTCTTCGTCAGCAACCTGCCCTACAACGTGGCAACCCCGCTGCTCAGCGAGCTTTTGCGCCAGGGGCGTTTCGGACGCATGGTGGTGCTGCTGCAGCGCGAGGTGGCCGACCGCCTCGCCGCCGCCCCAGGCACCCCCGCCTACGGGCTGCTCAGCCTGCGCGCCGCCCACCACGCGCGGGTGCGCAAGCTGCGCGACTTCCCGCCCGAGGCCTTCTACCCCCGCCCCAAGGTGACCTCGACGCTGGTCGAGCTCGAGCACACCGGCACGCCCGACGACCCCGGTCTCTTCCGCCTCATCGAGGCGGCCTTCGCCGCCCGCCGCAAGACCCTGCGCAAGAACCTGGAGCAGGCGGGCTGGCCGCGCGACCGCATCCTCGCCGCGCTCGCGCAGGCGGGGCTCGATCCGATGGTGCGCGCCGAACGACTGGGCGTCGAGGACTTTCGCAATCTGCACGCCGCACTGGGCGCTCCGGCTTCGTGATTCCATCGCGGGCGGGGTATATTCATAGCTGAGCGGCCAAGGCCGCACGAGCACCCGGGAGGCGACGTTGCTACGACTGGTGACATCCGAATCGGTAACCGAGGGGCACCCCGACAAGCTGGCCGACCGCATATCCGACGCGATCCTCGACGCCATCCTGGCCAAAGACACGTCGGCGCGCGTCGCCGCGGAAACGCTGGTCAAGACCGGCATGGTCCTGGTGGCGGGCGAGATTTCCACCAAGGCCTACGTTCACCTGCCCGACTTGGTGCGCAAGACGGTCAAGGAGGTGGGCTACACCCGCGCCAAGTTCGGCTTCGACGGCGACACCTGTGCGGTGCTTTCGGCGATCGACGAGCAATCCCCCGACATCGCCGGCGGGGTCGACACCGCCTACGAGGTGCGGGTGCTGGGCTCCACCGACCCCTACGACCAGGTGGGCGCGGGCGACCAGGGGCTGATGTTCGGTTACGCCATCCGCGAAACCGAGGAGCTGATGCCGCTGCCCATAACCCTGGCTCACAAGCTCACCCGACGGCTGGCCGAGGTGCGCAAGAACGGGGTAATTCCCTACCTGCGCCCCGACGGCAAGGCTCAGGTCACCGTGGCCTACGACGGTGACCGGCCCCTGTACGTGGAAACCGTCGTCCTCTCGGCCCAGCACGCGCCGGAGATCGACTCCGACATCCTGCGCGAAGACCTGATCGAAAAGGTAATCCGCCAAGCGATCCCGGCGGGGCTACTGCGCGAGGATACCCACTTCCTCATCAATCCCTCGGGACGCTTCGTACAGGGCGGGCCCCACGGCGACGCCGGCCTGACCGGGCGCAAGATCATTGTCGACACCTACGGCGGAGCCGTGCCCCACGGCGGCGGCGCCTTCAGCGGCAAGGACCCCACCAAGGTTGACCGCTCCGGGGCCTACTACGCCCGCTACATGGCCAAGAACATCGTGGCCGCCGGCCTGGCCGAGCGGGTGCTGGTCGAGGTGGCCTACGCCATCGGCAAGGCGCGGCCCGTGGGCCTGCGCGTGGAGACCTACGGCACCGGAACCCTGACCGACGGCCAGCTCACCGAGGTGGCGCAGGGGGTCTTCGACCCGCGTCCGCTCGCGATCATCGAGGAGCTGGAGCTGCTACGCCCCATCTACACCGAAACCTCCGCTTACGGCCACTTCGGCCGCGAAGGTTTTCCCTGGGAGGAGACCGACCGGGTGGGGGACCTGCTCCGCGCCGCGGGCGCTTAGGCCTCTGCCGCCTGCGGCACCGGCGCCACCGCCATGACCCGGTTGCCGCCGGCCTGTTTGGCCCGGTACATGGCCTGGTCGGCGCGCTGGATGAGCAAATCCAGGGTGTCGCCCGGCCGCGCGCCGGCCACGCCCAGGCTCGCCAGAACGGCGCCCACGCCTTCGTGGTGCGAACTCTCCAAACCGCGGCGCACCTCTTCCGCCACATCCTGTGTTTCCCGCTCACCAAGGTCGGGCAGTACGATTAAGAACTCCTCGCCACCCCAGCGAATTACCCGCGCCCCCCGCGGCAGGTAGCGTTGAATCAGCAGGGCGCTGCGTTTGAGTACCCGGTCGCCGACGGCGTGTCCGTGGCGGTCGTTGACCTTCTTGAAGCCGTCCAGGTCGAGCATGATGACGCTGAAGGTGCCGCCGTGCTCGCGCACCCGTCGGAAGAGCTGCACCAGCACCGCCTCGCCGTAGCGACGGTTAGGCAGCTGGGTGAGGTGGTCGAGGTAGGCGAGCATGCGATTCTCGGCATAACTTTCTTCGATTCGCGAGAAGGCGTATAGCAGCGTCGCGTAGACTATGCCCGAGATGTAGAACTGCAACAACGCGTTGAAGGCGCTGGCGTCCTGGACGCGCCACAGCTGGTCGAAGGGCGTGAATACGATGCCCAGCACCAGGGACACCATCCATATCCCGGCGGCTATGCGAAAGGCCATGGCGCGGCGGTGCAACAAGTAGGCCACCAGGTAGAGCATGGGGAACCAGAACATCGTTTCGGTGAAGGTGTGCGCTACCGGCAAGGTGAACCGCACCTGGTAGACGAGCATCGAGAGGCCGTAAAGCACCAGCAATAAATATGCCGCCTTTTCGGCGAGCTGCAATTTGTCGGCGCGATAGACGAGGGCCACCCCCATGCCCAGAAAGAGGACGAACATCAGGGGCAGAAAGGTGAGGTCCACGGGGTTCGTCGCCTCGATGACGACCTGTAGGTAGAGCGCGGCCAGGCTGGCCACCGCCCCCAAAAACAAAACGGAGATAACGAGCCCGCGGCGCAATCGCTCGAACGGCGCCGCGCTGACCCGTTCCAGCATGGTGATGTGGCCGGTCCCCGTCGCGGTACTCTTCATAGGCTCCCGTGCCCCGCCCGTCAACCCGCACCACCGTTCGTATATCCGAACGCTGTATATGTATTTTACACCCGCAAGAGGGAGGCTTCGGGTTGGAGGAACGCCGGGTCGGAAAAAAGTGCTCAGGCGATGACGCCGAGTTCGCGGCCCACCACGGCGTAGGCCTCGAGCGCGCGGTCGAGCTGGGCGCGGGTGTGGGCGGCGGTGACGATGTTGCGAATGCGCGCCTTGCCCCGCGGCACGGTGGGGAAGCCGATGCCCACGGCGAAGACGCCCCGCTCCAGAAGCTTGCGGCTCGCCTCGAAGGCCGCCGGCGCCTCGCCGAAGAGGACCGGGGTGATGGGGGTCTGGCTGCCCATGGTGTCGTAGCCGAGGCCGGCCAGCTGCTCCTTGAAGTAGCGGGTGTTGTCCCAAAGCCGCTCGATGCGCTCGGGCTCGCGCTGGATCAGCTCGATCGCACCCACCAGCGCCCCCACCACCGCGGGCGGGTGCGAGGTCGAGAAGAGGTAGGGCCGCGCCCGGTTGACGAGCAGCTCGCGCAGCTCGCGCGCCCCGGCGGCGTAACCGCCCACCACCGCCCAGGCCTTCGAAAGCGTGGCCACCTGAATGACGTTCGGGTTCTCGTGGAAACCGAAGTGGTGCACGGTGCCGCGTCCCAGCTCGCCCAGCACCCCCGAGCCGTGGGCGTCGTCCACGTAGACCAGGGCGCCGTAGCGCTCGGCCAGTGGCACGATGCGGTCGAGCGGGGCCACGTCGCCGTCCATCGAGAAGACCCCGTCGGTCACGATCAGCTTCAGCCCGTCGCTGTCGTGAGCCTGCAACAGCTCTTCCAGGTGCCCGGTGTCGGCGTGGCGGAAGACGTGGCGGGCGGCCTTGGTGAGACGCAGCCCATCGATGATCGAGGCGTGGTTGAGTTCGTCGGAGAAGACGAGGTCGCCCGGCTGCAACAGCGCCCCCAGTACCCCCTGGTTGGCGGTGAAGCCCGACTGCAACACGAGCGCGCTCTCGGTGCCCTTGAAGGCCGCCAGCTGCTGCTCGAAGGCCTCGTGGTAGCTGAAGGTGCCGGCGATCGTGCGCACCGCCCCGCTGCCCGCGCCCCAAACCTCCAGGAACTCCCGGGCCCGCGCCTTCAGGTGCGGGTGGTTGGCGAAGCCCAGGTAGTTGTTCGAGGCCAGGTTGACGACCTCGCGGCCGTTCACCCGGGTCAGGGGCTCCTGCGGGGCCTCGAGCACCGGCGGGGTGATGTACAACCCGTCGTGCTTGAGCTGTTCGAGTACGGCGTGGATGCGGTCGCGCAGACTCAGGCTCATGCCTCCATTCTGCCACCAAAAGCCCGCCCCGAAGGGCGGGCGGTAAGTCGTGCGGCGCCGCTAGAGGTTCTTGAGCGCCTGGACCATCTTATTGAGGGTGTCCGCGGCGTCGCCGTAGACCATGTTGGTGTTGTCGGCGTAGAAGAGTTCGTTCTCAATGCCGGCGAAGCCCTTACCGCGACCGCGCTTGAGCACGAAGACCTGCTTGGCCTTGTCCACGTCGAGAATGGGCATGCCATAGAGCGGGCTACCCTCGCGGCGCGCGGCGGGGTTGACCACGTCGTTGGCGCCGATCACCAGGGCCACGTCGGCGGTCTCGAACTCGGGGTTGATCTCGTCGAGGTCGTATAGCTTCTCGTAGGGGATGCCGGCCTCGGCGAGCAGCACGTTCATGTGCCCGGGCATGCGGCCGGCGACGGGGTGAATGGCGAACTTGACCTCTACCCCGCGCTTCTCCAGCTCCTCCATCAGCTCCTTGACCTTCTGCTGCGCCTGAGCCACGGCCATGCCGTACCCGGGTACGATGATCACCTTGTTGGCGAAGGCCATGATGCTGGCGGCGTCTTCGGGATCCATGGGCTTGAGGCTGCCCTTGATCTCGCCGCCCTCCTGCTCCACCGCACCGAAGGCGCCGAAGAGTACGTTGGCCAGTGAGCGGTTCATCGCCTTGGCCATCAGGATGGTGAGCAGGGTGCCGGCTGCGCCCACCACCGTACCGGCGATGATCATCGCCGGGTTGCCAATGGCGAAGCCCTCGAAGCCGACGGCCAGGCCGGTGAAGGCGTTGTAGAGCGAGATCACCACCGGCATGTCGCCGCCGCCGATGGGGATGGTCATGAGGACGCCGAAGAGGAGCGCCAGCAGGAAGAACCACAGCACCACGCCGGTGCTCTGCAGACCGAAGAGGTAGAGCAGCGCGAATAGCAGCGAAAGGGCTAGCACCGCCATGTTGATGGGCTGCTGGAAGGGAAAGGTGACGGCGCGGGAGTTGACGAGGCCCTGCAGCTTGGCGAAGGCCACCATCGAGCCGCTGAACGAGACCGCGCCGATGAGGCCGCCCAGCAACGCCAGCACCAGCAGGCCAATGGTCATCTCGCCCTGGCCGGCGCTGTGGCGCAGCAGCTCTACCGCGGCGATCGCGCCAGCGGCGCCGCCGCCCATGCCGTTGTAGACCGCCACCATCTGCGGCATGTCGGTCATGGCCACCTTCATGGCGATGACCCAGGCCACGCCGCCGCCGACGAGGATGCCCAGGATGATCAGGAAGTAGTTCTCCATGTCGGGCCACGCGAAGGTCACGATGGTGGCCGCCAGCATGGCGTAGCCCGCCCAGACGATGCCGCGTTTGGCGGTGGCCGGGTGGCTCATCTGTTTGAGGCCGAGGATGAAGAGGAAGGCCGTAACAAAGTAAACGAACTGAATGAAAGTCTCCATGGCCTAGCCCTCCTTCGGTTTCCGCTCGAACATCTCGAGCATTCTCTCGGTCACCGCGTAGCCGCCGGCGGCGTTGGCCGCGGCGAGCAACACGCCGATGAAACCAATGACCAGCTCCGGGGTGGTCTCGGCGTGGCCGAGGACCACCATCGCCCCCACCAGCACGATGCCGTGGATGAAGTTCGATCCCGACATCAAGGGGGTGTGGAGCACCACGGGGACGCGGCTGATCACCTCGTAACCGGTGAACGCCGCGAGCATGAAGATGTAGAGGGCCGCCCAGGTTCCACTGATCATGCCGCGCCTCCTTCCACGAGTTCGCGCGTGGGCGCGTGCTTGATCTCGCCGTCGTGGACGAGCACGCTGCCCGCCAGGATCTCGTCGTCCCAATCGAGCTGAATCTGCCCTTCCTCGGTGAGGATGAGCTCCAGGAAGTTCTGCAGGTTCTTAGCGTACATTTCCGAGGCGTGCACCGCCAGCGCGCTCGGCAGGTTCAGCGGCCCCACTACGCGCACGTCGCCCACCTGGACGGTCTTGCCCGGTTTGGTGACCTCGCAGTTGCCGCCCGACTCGGCGGCCAGGTCCACGATCACCGAGCCCGGCTTCATCCGCTCGACCATGTCACGCGTCACCAGCAGGGGCGCGCGGCGGCCGGGGATGTTGGCGGTGGTGATGACGATGTCGGCGGCGACGATGGCCTGCTCGACCATCTCGCGCTCCTTTTGTTTTTCTTCCTCGGTGAGCTCGCGGGCGTAGCCGCCCTCGGCCTCGGCGTCGATCTCCAGCTCCAGGAACTTGGCCCCGAGGCTACGCACCTGTTCGCCGGCGGCGCGGCGCACGTCGTAGGCGCTCACGACCGCGCCCAGTCGCTTGGCGGTGGCGATTGCCTGCAAGCCCGCCACGCCCGCGCCCAGCACCAGCACCTGTGCGGGGCGAATCGTCCCGGCGGCGGTGGTGAGCATGGGCAGGAAGCGGTCGATGGTGTCGGCGGCGATCAGCGCCGCTTTGTAACCGGCTACCGTGGCCTGGCTGCTGAGCGCGTCCATCGCCTGCGCGCGGGTGATGCGCGGCACCAGCTCCATGGCGAAGACGGTCAGCTTCTTGTCGCGCATCTTCGCCACCCGTTCGGGGTAACGGTGCGGGTACATGAAGCCGATCAGCACGGCGCCCTCGGGTATGGCGTCGATTTCTTCCTCGGTCGGCGGCTGCACCTTGAGCACGATCTGCGCCCCGCCGAGGAGCTCGGCTCTCTTATCGACCAGGCGGGCGCCCACCTTTTCGTAAGCGTCGTCGGGATAGTGCGCCCCCACGCCCGCGCCGCTTTCGACGGCGACGGCGTGCCCCTGCTTGACGAGCTTGCCAGCGACCTCGGGCACGAGGGCGACCCGGCGCTCGCCCGGGGCTTCCTCCTTCGGTACTGCGATGTTGATGGCCATGTCTTTTTCCCCTCCAAGCGTTATTAACCTCATGAATTATACCGAGAGGGAAAACCCGGGGTCATGGGGCGTGTGTACCTCGTTCGGTTAGGCTTGGCGTATGGACCGGCTCACGCATCTGCTCGAGCGCCGTTCGATCCGCCGCTTCAAGCCCGAACCGCTTCGCGAAGGAGACCTGGAGCGCATCCTGGCGGCCGCCCGGCGGGCGCCCACCGACGCCAGCGGCCAGCTCTACTCGATCATGCGCGTCACCGACCCAGAGCTGCGCCGCGCGCTCGCCCAGCTTGCCGGCGGTCAGGCGCACGTCGCCCAGGCCGCCGAGTTCTTCGTCCCCCTGGCCGACGTGCACCGCCTAAAGCGACTGCTCGCCCACCGTGGCCAGGAGATGGCACGCTGGCCGCGCACCGGCCTGCACTTCGCGCTGGTGGACGCCACCCTGGCGGGCGCGCACCTGGCCGTCGCCGCCGAGGCGCTTGGCTACGGCATCTGCTGGATAGGCGGACTGCTCAACCGCCCGCGCGAGGTCGCCCGGATGCTCGAGCTGCCCCCCGGGGTCGTCCCGGTGAGCGGTCTGGTCGTGGGCGTGCCCGCCGAGGACCCGCCCCTGCGCCCGCGCCTGCCCGAGGCGTTGGTGGTGCACGAGAACCGCTACCATGGCTACACGCCCGCGGACCTGGACGCCGCCTACGCCGCCATGGCGCCGGCGAGCCGGCGGGGCGACTGGCTCTTCGTGCTCGAACGCTACTTCGCCGCCGGGGGAGCGATGGAAGATCGCGACCCGGCCTACGGCCACTTACTCGCCTGGCAAGGCTTCGTGGCCGACTGGCCGCCCACAGCGGCGCGGGCGCTCGAGGACGCGGGGCTGCCGGCGCCCAGTCTGGGGGAAGCGCTCGAGGCAGTGCTGAAGACGGGTTGGCGCGGCGTGCTCTTCGGGCGCGAGGGAGCGGGCTGGCGCGTCTGGCTCGAGCGGGAAACCGCCGCCGAACGCGGCGAGGGCAGGACCCCGGGCGAAGCCCTGGGCCGGGCCGCGGAGACAGCCCTGGCTTCCGACGGCTGAATGGCGGGATCGTCCCGGAACTCGTTTTTTCCGATGCGCCCGCAGCCGCGCTAGCCCTTCTCTTTGCGATCCAGAGTCCCCTTGATCACACCCTCGGCCTCCAGGCGGTCGAGCTCCTCTTCGTCCATTCTCAGAGCCGCGGCGAGCACCTCGCGGGTGTGCCGGCCCAGCGTCGGTGGTGGCGCGGCGGGCGCGGCGGGGGTGCGGCTCATGTGCTGCAGCGGGCTGGCCAGGAGCGGCGTGGGACCCAGCTTAGGGTGCGCCAGCTGCCACAACAGCCCCCGCGCCTCCGCCTGGGGGTCGGCGAGCGCCTCGCCGACGTCGTTCACCGGGGTCGCCGGCACGCCCGCGCCGCGAAGCAGCTCCAGCCACTCGGCGCGGCCGCGGGTCTTGAACACCCGCGCCAGCTCGGCCACGAGCGCGCTGCGGTGCTCCACCCGCCCGACGTTGGTCCGGTAACGCTCGTCCTCCCACAGGTCGGGCCTGCCCAGCGCCTCGGTCAGCCGCCGGTACTGGGCGTCGTTGCCCACCGCCAGGATGAACCACTTGTCGCGGGCCTCGAAGGCCTGGTAGGGCACGATCTGGGGATGGGCGTTGCCCATGCGCGTCGGCGCGACCCCGGTCATCAGGTAGGCCTGGGCCTGGTTGACCATCGCGGCGACGCCGACGTCGAAGAGCGCCAGGTCCAGGTACTGTCCCCGCCCGCTCCGGTCGCGCTCGCGTAGCGCGGCGAGGATGCCCACCGCCGCGGTGAGGCCGGTAAGCACGTCTATCCAGGCGACGCCCACTTTCATCGGCGGCCCCTCAGGGTCGCCGGTCACGCTCATGATTCCGGTCATGCCCTGCAGCGCGGCGTCGTAGCCGGGCTCGGCGGCGCGCGGCCCGGTCTGTCCGAAGCCGGTGATCGAGGCGTAGACCAGCCGCGGGTTTACCGCCGCCAGAGACTCGTAATCGAGACCGTAACGAGCCAGGTCGCCCGCCTTGAAGTTCTCCACCAACACGTCTGCCTTGGCCGCCAGGCGGCGGACAACCTCCTGACCGCGGGGGTCCTTGAGGTTGACGGCCAAACTCTTCTTGCCGCGGTTGGTCGAGAGGAAGTAGGCGCTCTCCCCTTCGCGAAACGGCGGTCCCCAGCGGCGGGTGTCGTCGCCCCAGGGCGACTCCACCTTCCAGACCTCGGCCCCCAGGTCGGCGAGCATCTGGGTGGCGTAGGGGCCCGCGAGGATGCGCGAAAGGTCGAGCACCACCAGGCCGTCGAGCGCGCCCATAGCCGCTCCCGTCATCGCGTGGTCTCGAGGACTTCCTCGAGCTGCAACCGGCCCTCTTTGAAGAGAGGGAAGTCATCGAGCCAGACGGTAGCGTCGTAGAGCACCATGTCCCAGTGAATGTCGCAGCCGTGGTTGCCGCCGTAGAAAATATCGTCGCCGATGGCCACGTGCACGTTCCCCTGAGCCTTTTTCTCCTCCTCGAAGTCGCCGTTGTGGAGCGCTTCGGGGTTGAGCCCCAGGCCGATCTCGGCGATGTGTTTGGCGCACGGCAGCCGCGCGAAGACCGAGGCCAGCTGGCGGGTGCGGTTGCCGCCGCCGGCGATGCGCATGACCTCGCCGCCCTCGATTTCCACCTCGAAGGGGTCGAAGCCGCGCATTCCCGCCACCGGGCCGTCGATGACCAGCTTCCCTTCGGCCGTTCCCGCGCGCGGGCGCTGGGAGACCTCACCGTCGGAAAAGGCCGCCTCGCGCCCCGGCTCGCGCGCCAGGCCGCACTCGACGATGACCGGTTGACCCATCACCGGTTCTTTGGTCACGCCGGCGCGGAAGCGGGTTCCCCGCTCGGTCTCGATGCGGATCTCGTCGGCCGCCGCCCACAGCCCGGCTACCCGCTGCCCCAGGTCCTCGAGCTCCTCGTAGTCGGCGGTTGCTGCGCCCTTGAGGTAGTTGTCGAGCTCGCGCATCACCATCGAAAGCGCGCGAATCTTCTTCTGGCTGAGGAGCTGCGCCACCTTGCGGGCATAGGTGGGCGCACCCGAGGCCTTGGTTACCCCGATCAGCACGTCCGAAGCGTCGAGGGCGTGCTCGATGGGCCGCGTCAGGTAAGTGGCGCGGTCGCGCCCGCGAGTAGGCATCAGCGAGACCGTGAACTCGGCCCCCACCGCCTGCACCGCACCTGCAAGCGCCAGGTATATTTCCATTTCGGTCTCGGGATCGGCCACGATCAAGACGTTTTCGCCCGGCTGCACGTCAAGGTGCTGCCGGACGATCCGGTGGGCCAGGTCGATTGCGTCGATGATTCGCTGTCGGTTCATGTCGCGCCTCCTCGGGAGGATCGTTCGACTACCCCATAATCTGGCACAACGAAGACAAAAAGGAAAGAGGGCACGCGCCCGGTGTCGCATAGTTGTACCGCATCTCGTTTTGCGCGCGCGTACATGAAAAAATCGCCGATTCCTTTGGGCTGTCTAAACCTAAACGAATTGACCCTCTCATCCTTACGCGCTAAAGTAAATACTGGCAATGCCAAAGAATATCGCCAAGGAGGTAAGCGCATGAAAAAGAGCAAGTTGATTCTCGCTGCAGTGCTGGGTCTGGCCCTCGCCATGGGTGCTTCGGCCAAAACCTTTATCACCATCGGCTCCGGTGGCACCACGGGGACCTACTACCCCACCGCCGTCGGTATCGCCAAGATTATTAACGAGAACCTGCCCGACGTTAAGGCCAACGCCATCTCCACCGGCGGCTCGGTCTACAACGCCGGCGCGATCCAGACCGGCGACCTGCAGATGACGATGATCCAGAACGACATCGCCTACTACGCCTTCAACGGCATCGTCGTCGAAAAGTTCATCGGCAAGCCCGCCGACAAGCTGCGCGGCATGGCCACCATCTACCCGGAGCCGGTGCACGTCTTCGCGCGCAAGGACTCGGGCATCGCCTCAATCGCCGACTTCAAGGGCAAGAAGGTCTACGTCGGCGACATCGGCTCGGGCGTGGAGCAGAACGCCAAGCAGGTGCTCGAGGCCTACGGCCTGACCTTCGACGACCTCGGCACCGCGGTGCGCGGTAAGCCCAAGCAGGCGGCGCAGCTGCTGCAGGACGGCCGCATCGACGCGATGTTCTACACCGCCGGCGTGGGCTCGAGCGCCATCGCCCAGGCGGCGCTGACCACCGACATCGTCTTCCTGCCCATCGAGTTCGCCAAGATCGACTTCCTGAAGAAGAAGTACCCCTTCTACGCCGAGATCATCATCCCCGCGGGCTCCTACAAGGGCCAGGACAAGCCCTTCCAGACCGTCGCCGTGAAGGCCACCCTGGCCGCCTCGGCCGACCTGGACGCGGACGTGGTCTACAAGATTGCCAAGCTGGTCTTCAAGGACAAGGTTGACCAGTTCAAGGCCATCAAGCCGGTCATCGCCCAGCACTTCTCCGTGGAGAAGGCCCTCGACGGTATGCCCATCCCGCTGCACAAGGGCGCGGCCAAGTTCTTCCAGGAAGAAGGCCTCGCCATCCCCGACGCCGCCAAGCCCATCGACTAGACTCCGCGTCGGTACCTTCGCCCCCGGCCGCGCGGCCGGGGGTATTTGTATACTGTTAAAACGTACAGGCGAGTTCGTCCCCGCCCCTTGCGAGGTGATCTATGAAACCGGAAGAGTCCGATATCCGTTCCAACCCCACGCCTGCAGGCGACACCGGCGACCTGGACAAGGCCGTCGAGTTGATGCAGGAGGTCGAGTACGGGGCGCGCGATCCCCGTACCCCCTGGCAGAAGTGGTTGATCTTCCTGATCGCCGTCGCCTGGAGCACTTTTCAGGTATGGGCGACCTGGAAGGGCAACCTCGACATCCTGATCCTGGGCTCGACCCACCTGGCCTTCGCCTTCGCGCTGGCGTTCCTGGCCTACCCTTCCAAGAATCCGCCGCGCGACGCCGCGGTCGTCGTGCTCACCGCAGGCGTCGTGCTCAACATCCTCAGCGGCGGGGCCTACTTTATCTGGATCGCCCTGGCTACGCTGATCGCGGGCATGGTGATCTGGTACATCACGCCCAAGAAGGCCCCGCGCGACAGCATACCCTGGGTGGACTGGGTCGTGCTCGCCATGGGCCTGGCGGGGGCGCTCTATATCATCTACGACTTTAAGGGCATCGTCCTCCAGCGCGGCGGGGTGGCCAACACCACCGACATCGTCATGGGCACGATCGCGCTGGCCGCCCTATTCCTGGCGACGATCCGCGTGGTCGGAGTGGCGCTTTTGGTCATCTCCGGCGTGCTCATCCTCTACGGGGTCACCGGTCCCAAGGGCATCATTCCCGTCGAGCTGCCCGACATCATATACCTGCACTCGGGCTACCCCTGGAAGCGCATCGTCGAACAGCTCTATCTGACCACCGAGGGTATCTGGGGCACGCCCATCCAGGTCTCCGCCCGCTTCGTCTTCCTCTTCGTCCTCTTCGGGGCGCTGCTGGACAAGGCGGGGGCCGGTAAGTACTTCGTCGATCTGGCCTACTCGGGCCTGGGCACCTACCGCGGCGGCCCCGCCAAGGCCGCGGTGGTGGGTAGTATGCTCACCGGCATCATCTCGGGCTCCTCGATCGCCAACGTGGTGACGACCGGCACCTTCACCATCCCGCTGATGAAGAAGGTGGGTTACCCGCCGGAAAAAGCGGGGGCCACCGAAGTGGGCTCGTCCACTAACGGCCAGCTGATGCCCCCGGTCATGGGCGCTGCGGCCTTCATCATGGCCGAGTTCTTGGACCTGCCATACTACAAATTGATCATCTACGCCGCGGTGCCGGCGGTGCTCTCTTACATAGGCCTCTTCTACGTGGTCCATCTGGAGGCGCTCAAGCTGGGGCTCAAGGGGCTGCCCAAGAGCGAGCTGCCGCCCTTCTGGCCCACCTTCTTTTCCGGGGCGCAGTACCTGATCCCAGTGGGCTGGCTGATGTACGAGCTGGTGGGGCTGCGGCACACCCCGGAACGCTCCGCGCTCAACGCCATGTTCATGATGATCGGCATGATCGTCATGCAGCGCATCGCCATGGTCATCCGCGGCAACAAGGGCAACTTCGCCGACTACATCCTGCCAATGGGGTTGATGCTCGCCTTCAAGCAGTACTTCAAGATGGAGTTCGAGTTCGCGGTACCCATCGCCCTCGTCGTCTTCGTCGTGCAGGAGTGGGTGCTCGCACTGCGCGCGCAGCACGCGGACGTGGGCGCCGGCACCCTGAAGGGCCTCTGGGAGGGTTTCGTAGACATCGTGCAGGGCTTCGAGGCAGGGGCGCGCAACATGACCTCGATCGCCATCGCCACCGCCTCCGCCGGCATCATCGTGGGCATCGTAACCATGACGGGCCTGGGTTTCGGTCTCGCCGACATCGTCGAGGCGATGTCTGGCGGCAACATCATGCTGGTGCTGCTCATCTCGGCCGTGGCCAGCCTGGTGCTGGGCATGGGGCTGCCCACGACCGCCAACTACATCGTCATGGCCTCGCTGATCGCGCCGGTCATCGCCAATCTGGCCGACAAAGCCGAGTTCGCCGTGCCCATCGTGGCCGTCCACCTTTTCGTCTTCTACTTCGGCATCCTCGCCGACGACACCCCGCCCGTCGGCCTCGCCGCCTACGCGGCCGCGGCCATCGCCCGCAGCGACCCGATCAAGACCGGCATCCAGGGCTTCATCTACGACATGCGCACCGCGATCCTGCCCTTCATCTTCTTCTTCAAGCCGGCGCTGCTGCTCATTCATCCCGAAGGGCACTGGGGTTACATCGTCTACGTCGTCTTCACCGCGCTCGTGGCCATGCTGCTATTCGTCGCGGGCACCCAGGGCTGGTGGCTGACCCGGGCCAACTGGCCCGAGCGGATCGGGCTGCTGCTCGCCTCGTTCCTGCTCTTCACCACCCAGCGGATGCTGCACGCCATCGGCATAGACAGCCTCGCCAACCTGCCCAACTTCTTGCGCGACACCCTGGGGCTGCACGTCCTCGACGGCAACCCCGACCTGGTCTACGCGATCATCGCCGCGGTACTGATCGCCGCGGTCTACGTGAGCCAGCGGGCGCGGCTCGGCCGCGAACCCCAGCCGGCCTGAACCCGGGAGGTACGACCGGAGCGCCCCCGTTTGGGGGCGCTCATTGCTGGGCGCTAGGATGGGCGCATGGGGTTGCACACGCTGCGCCTCTTTACGCCCGAGCTCGAGGCCGACCTGGGGTTCTTTCAGGTGCTCGGCTTCACCCTGAGGGAGCTGGAGGAACCGCATGCGCGCCTGATCCCCGGTGCGGGCCCGGAGCTGCACCTGGAAGCGGCCGCAGCGCCCCGCTTGGTGCCGGTCTTCGACGGTCTGGGACCGCGCGAAGATCTGGAAGGCAACGAGCTGGAACACGGCCCGCCGCCGCGACCGGTCGCCTCCCGGGGGCAGGCGCGGGTGCTGGGGCCGGTGCTGCCGGTCGTTGACCTGCCCACCAGCCTGGCCTGGTACGAACGGCAGCTGGGGCTGCGGGAAACCTTCTCGGAGGCCGCCACCGGCTGGGCGGAGCTCGTACACCCCGGGGGCGGGCGGATAGTCCTCGCCTTCGCCCCCGATCTCGACACCCCGGCCATGCTGGCGCTCAGCGTTCGCGACGCCGCGGCCGAGGTGGTCCGCCTGCAGGAGCACGACGAGCAACCCGTCTGGACCCGGAGGGTACCCTGGGGGCGGATGGCCGCCTACGCCGCGCCCGGAGGGCTGCCGGTACTGCTGGTGGAAGCTAGTAGTAGTAGCGGTTGAGCTTGCGCAGGTGTTCGTTGAAGGTGCTGCTCGGATAGATCCGGCCGCCGGCGTGGAAGAAGTAAAAATAGGGCAGACCGTTATCACCGTTGCGCACGGGGTTCAGCACCGCGAGCAGGGCTTCCAGGCCGGGGTTGTCGATCGGCCCCGGAGGCAGCCCCGGGTATTTGTAAGTGTTATAAGGAGAATCCACTTCGAAGTCGCCGGCGTAGCGGTCGAGCTCGGGCAGCCTCTTGCCCAGCGCATAGGCCACCGTAGGGTCCGACTGCAGCGGCATACCGGCGTCCAGGCGGTTGAGGAAGACCCCGGCGATCAAGGGCATCTCTTCGGCGCTGCCCGCCTCGGCCTGGACGATGGAGGCCAGCGTGACCCAGCCGTGCACGCTCAGACCCAGCGCCTTCGCCGCCTTCACCCGCCCGGGGGTGACCTCGCGGTCGAAACGGCGCAGCATCACCGTGACGATCACCGCCGGTTCCGCCCCCTTGGGCAGGTCGTAGGTGTCGGGAAAGAGGTAGCCCTCGAGCGTGGGACCCTCGACGTAGGCGGGCGTCCACTCGCCCGGCGGATCGTTCACCAGCGCCAGGAAGCCCCCGCCGTCGAACCCCGCTGCCTCCAGGCGTTCGGCGTAGTCGACGGCGCGCCAGCCCTCGGGGAAGACGACCCGCACCATCACCGGCGCGCGGCCGCCGGTGAGGTCTTCGAGCAGCTCGGCCGCGCCCCGACCCTCCAGCTTGTAGTAGCCGCTGTGCAGCCGCGCGGCCGCCCCCTTCCAGCGGGCGTAGAGGGCGAAGGCGCGCCCCGAGCGCACCAGGCCGCTCTCCTCGAGGATGCGCCCCACGGCCTGCGCCCCCGCTCCCTCCGGAATTTCCACGATCGCGGTTGCTCCCGTGGGGCCGAGCAACCACGCCGCCGCGACGCCCAGAGCGGCAAGGAGGGCGAACACGGCCAGCGCCCCGGTCCACCACCACCGGCGCAGAACGCGCGCCCACGCGGGCGGCTCGCGCCGCTCCTCGCTCACAAGCCTCCCTCGATGTAGGTTTCCAGAATGGCCACCGCGGAAGCCTCGTCGCGGCGACCTTTTTCCTGGCGCTTCTTTCGCGGCAGGTGGGCCAGCCGCCGGGCGGCGAGGCGGGTGGTGAAACGCTCGTCCACGAAGCGTACCTCCAGCCCCGCCGCTTCGAGCGCCCGGGCGAAGGCGCGCACCTTGGCGGCCTGCGCTCCTTCCTCGCCGTCGGTTCGCAAGGGCAGCCCGACGATCACCCGCCCCGCCCCCTCGCGCTCGGCGAGCTCACGCACCCGGGCCACGTCGCCGGCGGGATCGCTGCGGACGATCCAGCCGCGACCGAAAGCCGGGGGTTTCCCTTCCTCGGCCACGGCCACACCGATGCGCGCCTCGCCCACGTCGAGCCCTATCACCTTCACGCCCCCTATGCTAGCAAACCCGAACACCCCCATTTGAGGGCCCTCATTCGGGGGTACCCGGGGACGCTTCCAGCCTATAGCCTGAAGTTACGGAGCACTTATCCCCTTCCCCGTATTGCTCCGAGTACTGCGCGAGAGCGCACCACCTCCTTTCCCGGAAAACGCCCGGCCGATGCCGGGCGTTTTCCGTTGGCGGCTCACCGACTAGAGGTTCGTGAGCGCCTCGTCGAGCGCCGCCAGCGCCTTTTCCACGTCGAACCCACCACCCTGGGCCAGCTGCGGCTTGCCGCCGCCGCGGCCGCCGGTGCGCTCGGCGAGGGCCCGCATGACCGCGCCCGCGGCCAAGCCGCGCCGGACCGCCTCCGGGCTCACCTTGACGATGAGGGCGCCGTCCGAGCCCACGGCCACGAGATCGACCCCGTGGCGCTCGAGCAGCTCGTCGGCCGCCTGGCGCAGCGCCGGAACGTCGAGGCCGCTGAAGGCCGCGGCCAGGTAACGCCAGCCGCCGGCCTCGCGCACCGCGGCCGCGGAACCCCCGCCCAGCTGGGCGCGCGCCAGCTGCGCGGCCAGCTTCTCGTTCTCGCGGCGCAGCTGCTTGAGTTCCTGCTGCAGTTTTTCGATGCGCTGAGGCAGCCCCTCGAGGCTGGTGCCCAGCGCCCGCGCCAGCGCCGCGTCGCGGTCGAACAGGTCGCGCGCGTAGCGCACCGCCGCCTCGCCGGTTAGCGCCTCGATGCGGCGCACCCCCGCGGAAACCGCCTCCTCGGCGGTGATCACGAAGTAGCCGATCTCGCCGGTGCGGCGCACGTGGCAGCCGCCGCAGAGCTCCATCGAGCGCACCTCGGCCTCGAGGATACCGGCGGTGTCGGGGCTGCCCTCCACCCGGACGACGCGCACGGTCTCACCGTACTTTTCGCCGAAGAGCGCCATCGCCCCGGCCTTTTTGGCCTCTTCCAGGGGCATGAAGGTCCAGCTCACCGGAAAGTCGGCCTGGATCCAGCGGTTGACGAGCAGCTCGACCTTGCGCACCTCCTCGGGGCTGAGGGCGGCGGCGTGGGTGAAGTCGAAGCGCAGCCGGTCGGGGGCGACGAGGCTGCCCGCCTGGCGCACCTGCGGCCCCAGTACCGCCCGCAAGGCGGCGTGCAGCAGGTGGGTGGCGGTGTGGTTCTTCTCGGTGCAGCGGCGCTCGGGGTCTACGATGGCGCGCACCGGCGTGCCCACCCTAAGCTCTCCCTCCGCGACCTCGACCTCGTGCAGGTGCAACCCCTGCTTGCTCTTCTTGGTGGTCACCACCCGGGCGCGGCCGCCGGGCCACTCCAGGTAGCCAGAGTCGCCCACCTGACCGCCGCCCTCGGCGTAGAAGGGGGTGCGGTCGAGGACGACCTGGCCGCCCTGGCCGGCCTCGAGCTTGTCGAGCTCGGTCTCGCCCTGGAGGATGAGGAGGACCTTGCCCTCGTCCTCGAGACGTTCGTAGCCGGTGAACTCGGTGGCGCCGTGGTCTTCGAAGACGCGCTCGAGCGCCGGAGCCGCGGCGGCGAAGACATCGCCCGAGAAGGCGCTGGCGGCGCGGGCGCGCTCGACCTGCTCCTTCATCGCCTTTTCGAAGCCCTCGCGGTCCACCTTGACGCCGCGCTCGGCGGCGATCTCCTCGGTGAGGTCGAGCGGGAAGCCGTAGGTGTCGTGCAGTTTGAAGGCCTCCTCGCCGGGGAGGACGTCGCCCTCCTTGAGGCCGGCCAAGAGCGCCTCGAGGCGGCGGATGCCCGCCTCCAGGGTCTCGAGGAAGCGCGCCTCCTCGGCGCGGATCGCCGGCTGAACGCTGGCGAGCTGCTCCTTCATCTCGGGGTAGTAGTCCCCCAGCAGCTCGGCGACGAGGGGGGCCAGCTCGTGCAGGAATGGCTCCTTCAGCCCCAACAGGTAGCCGTGGCGCACGGCGCGGCGCAGCAGGCGGCGGATCACGTAGCCGCGCCCGGTGTTGGAGAAGGTGGCGCCGTCGGAGAGGGCGGCGACGACGGCGCGCACGTGGTCGGCGATGACGCGGTGGCTCACGCTGGCCGCGCCCTCGTAGGGCACGCCCGAGCGCTCGGCCACGCGCTCGATGAGCGGCTTGAAGGTGTCGGTGGCGTAGAAGTCGGGCGCGTCCTGCAGGATGGCCGCCACCCGGTAGAGGCCCATGCCGGTGTCGATGTTCTTCTGCGGCAACGGCTCGAGCACCCCCTCGCCGGGGATGGGGCCGGAGCGGTTGAACTGGGTGAAGACCAGGTTCCAAATCTCCACGAAGCGGTCGCCTGAGCCGGTGTTGGGCCCGGTCTCGTCCGGGCTGCCGAAGCCGGGGCCGCGGTCGTAGAAGATCTCGCTGCAGGGGCCGCAGGGGCCGTTGGGCCCCTCACTGATGGCGTTCGCGGGCCAGAAGTTCTCGTCCTCGTCCCAGCGGCTGATCCGCTCCTCGGGCACCCCCACCTCGTCGCGCCAGATGACGTAGGCCTCGTCGTCGTCCTTGTAGACGGTGACGTAGAGGCGCTCCGGGTCGAGGCCCAGCCACCTGGGGTCGGTCACGAACTCCCAGGCCCAGGCGATGGCTTCCTTCTTGAAGTAGTCGCCGAAGGAAAAGTTGCCCAGCATCTCGAAGAAGGTGTTGTGGCGGGCGGTGCGCCCGACGTTTTCGATGTCGCCCACGCGCAGGCACTTCTGACAGGTGACCACCCGGCGGTGCTCGCCCTCGTGGCCCGGGAAGACCGGCTTGGCCCCCATGAAGTAAGGTTTGAGCGGCGCCATGCCGGCGACGATGAAGAGCAGGGTGGGGTCGTCTTCGGGAATCAGGCTGAAGGGCGGCAGCCGCAGGTGCCCCTTCTCCTCGAAGAAACGCAGGTATTTTTCGCGGATCTCGGCGGTCGTCATCAAGCGGGATTATACCGCGCTCTACTTTTGTTCACGCGGACGGGCGCTAAACTCGCAGGCGTGGAACTACTCGTCCTGGTCTGGCGAAACCTGACCGCCCGCCTCACCCGCAGCCTCTTCACCTGGCTGGGCATCGCCGTGGCCACTGCCTCGATGGTGCTCTTCCTCTCCTTCGGCGAGGGGCTGCGGCAGGCGCTGGCCGCCGAGATGGGCAACATGGGCCCCCAGATCCGGGTGGTGGCCCAGGGCACCGACGCCTTCAGCCCGCCGCTGCCAGAGCTGCCGCCGGAAATGCTGGGCCAGATCGAGGCGCTGGCGCCCGAGCTGGGCATCCAGAAGGTCATTCCTGCGGTGGTGATGTTCCGCGGCGGCTTCGACCCGGCCACCAGCTTCCTCTTTTACGGCCTGCCCGAAGGCGCCGACCCGCGCGACTTCTACCCGCCCGCGCGGGTCGCCGCGGGGCGCATCGACCCGCACCCCGACGGCGCGGTGGTGGGGGCGAAGAAGGCCGAGCTGAACCACCTGACGCTGGGCAAGCCGCTGCGCCTCAGCCGCGAGGTGACCGTGCCGGTGGTGGGGGTGCTCGAGCCCGCGGGCAGCATGGTGGACAGCTTCATCTTCGTGCCCATGAAGACGCTGCAAAAGGTGCTGGGCACCAGGAACTACGGCGTCTTCCTGCTCCAGCTCGACCCCAGCGCCGACGTAGAGGAGGTGGCCCGAAAGCTGGAGGCGGCCATCCCCGGCATCGACGCCCAGAGCACCACCGAGGCTCTCAAGTTCGCCGAGCGGGCGCTGCGCATCGGCGACCTGATCCGCTTCGGCATCAGCCTGGTGGCGCTGGTGGTGGGCGGCCTGCTCGTCGCCAACACCGTGATGATGAGCGTCTACGAGCGCACCCGCGAGTTCGGGGTGATGCGCGCCATCGGCGCCCGCCGCCGCTTCATCTTCGGCCTGGTTCTCTCCGAGGCCCTCTTCCTGGCGCTCGCGGGCGGCCTGGCGGGCGTGCTCGCCGGGATACTGGGATCGGCGGCGATCAACCTCTACACCCAGCAGGCGGTGGGGCTGGCGCTCTCGGCGGTCACCCCGCGACTGGCGCTGTTCTCGATGGCTATCGCGCTGGTGCTCGGTCTCGCCGCCGGGCTGCTGCCCGCGCGCAACGCCAGCCGCATCCCCGTGACCGAAGCCCTGGGGAGGATCTGAATGCTGCGCGCGCGCGAACTCAGCAAACGCTACCGCCAGGGGGAGGCGGAGATCACCGCGCTCGACGGCTTCAGCTACGACTTTCCCCCGGGCGCCACCGCGGTGGTAGGCCCCAGCGGCTCGGGAAAGACGACGCTGCTCAACCTGCTCGCCGGTTTCGACCGGCCCACCGCGGGCGAGGTGGAGCTCGCGGGGGTGCGCATCGACACGCTGGACGAAGACGGCCGCGCCGGCGTGCGTCTGGCTCATGCCGGCTTCGTCTTCCAAAGCTGGAACCTGCTGCCCACGCTGACCGCGCTCGAGAACGTGGCCTTTCCACTACTGCTGGCGGGCGTCTCCCGCCTGGAGCGCGACCGCCGGGCGCGGGGGCTGCTCGAGCGGGTGGGGCTCGCGAGCCGCGCCGACCACCGGCCCAACCAGCTCTCCGGCGGCGAGCAGCAGCGGGTGGCCATCGCCCGGGCGCTGGCGCTGGAGCCAACGGTCCTCTTCGCCGACGAGCCCACCGGCAACCTCGACTCCGCCGCCGGGGCCAGGGTGCTCGACCTGCTGCTGGAGCACGCCAGCGGCGAACGACGGCTCGTCATCGTCACCCACGATCTCGATATCGCCAGTCGTGCCGAGCGGGTGCTGCACCTGCGCGACGGCCGCCTCGTCAGGGTCGAGGATGACGCCGCCATTTGACGGGAGGGGTCAGGGACGCGGCGCGACGACCAGGCCCGCGCGCTTGGCCTGGTACATGCGGGCGTCTGCCAGCTTGATAAGCTCGGCGGGGTCGCGGGTGTCGTCGGGCCAGGTAGCCGCGCCCACGTTGATCCCCACGCAGGTATCCTCGATGCAGACCCGCTCCACCGCGCGGGCGTAGCGCTCCGCCGCCCGCACCGCCCCCTGCAGGTTGGTATGGGACATCAGAACGGCGAACTCGTCCCCGCCCCAACGGAAGATGCGGTCTCCATTACGGGTAATCTCGGCCAGGACCTTGCCCACCCGCAAGAGCACCTGATCGCCGGCAGTATGGCCGTAGCGGTCGTTGATTTCCTTGAAACGGTTGAGGTCCATGATCAGGACCGACATCGGGTAGCCATAGCGTTCGGCAGTTTGCCGCATAACGGTAAACTCTTGCTCGAAGGCGCGGCGGTTGGGTAGACCGGTGAGCGGGTCGGCGTTCGCCGCCTGTTCGAGTAGATTGCGATAGTGCTGCTCGTGCAACAACAGCGCGGCCTGCTGCGCAAAAAAGCGGGCGGCCTCGATGGACTCTTCGTCGAAGGCTTCTGGGTCGGAGAAGGACTCGAGGTTGAGCACCGCCAGCACCTCGCCCTGGTAGACGATGGGCAGGCAGAGGTTGGCCTCTATCTCACGAACCCGGCCCGCGCGGTCGATCACCTCGACGGGCGCGGTCTCGTAGCTCACCTCGGCGATGTCCCGCACGGTGGAGGAAAAGACCCGCGGTTCGCCCCGGAGCCAGGCCTCTTCCCCGGCGCCGTACCAGGCGTCGCGCACGTCTTCGAAACTGAAACGTATCTTTCTCAGCCCCTTTTGGTCGTATCCCAAGGCGGCGGTGTAGCGAAAATCTCCCTCGGGGGTGCGCACCAGCAGGCTGCCGGCCTCGGCCCCGGGCACCAGGCGGACCGCATATCGCATCAGCGTTTCGTAAGCCTCGTCAATAAAGGAACCCAGGACCTCGCGCTCGAGCCGCAAGAGCGCGTCCATGCGTTCGCGAACCAGGAACTGCTCTGCCATCAGCCCCAAACCCCGGGCCACCACGATCAAGAACTCCTGCTCGTCTTCGGTCCACCTGCGTACCTTGTCGTCCTGCACCACCAGGATGACGCGCGCCCGTTTCTCGCCCGAAACCGGCACGAAAGCGAGCGAGCGCACGCCGGCCTGGTAGATCGAGTCGACCTTGAGGTCGGAGGCGCCGTAGTCTTCGATGAATAGCGGACGGCGCTCGATGTAGCTGCGCCATACCCCTCCCCAACCGGCGGGCAGGCCGCGCTCGAGCAGCTCACGCTCGGCTTCGGGAATCTCGCCTACCAGGGCCAGCGGTTCGAACCGCCCCGCGCGAAAAGCCATGACCAGGCCCGCGGTGAGACCCAGCGCCGGTATGAGCAGTTGAACGACCTTTTCCACGGCTTCGGTAAGGCTGCTGCTGGAAGCCAGTGCGGTCATCAGCCGGCTGAACCGCTCCGCTTCGCGGTTTTCCTGCAAGCGCCGGCGCACCAGGCAGACCAGGTTGGCGAAGGCGCTGATCATATCGCGTTCGTCCTCTTCCAGGGGATCGTCCGTTTCGATGCAGAGCACGTAACCTTCGCACATGGGCACAAGGAAGTGGTAGGGGCCCGAACCGTCCCCGTCCAGAAATACCGGTTCCTCCTCTCCAGCTACCCGCACCAGGTGGGGCGGCCAGCGCTCCGGCGCGCAGCTTCCCGCCCAGGCGGCCACCTCCTCGCCCGCGATCCGCAACATGCAGACGCTGCGCGCGGGAATGTCCTCGAAGAGGTCGGGGATGCTTCGGAGCAGCTCATCCGGGTCTTCGAACCGGGCGACCCGCCGCGAGGCGCGCAGGATGGCGCGCAAACTCTTGCGAACGCGGGAATGGTGCACGTGCAGCGCGTCGTTGTACCGCTTGAGCAAAGCGCCGCCGAGGGCGAGGAGGGCGAGGCCCGCAGCGTCGGTTCCATTCAGCGACGCCCCCTGGCCCGTAAGCAGATGGGCGCCCGCCGCCAGGGCCACGACCCCCAGCCCAACGAAGCCGCCCCAGCGCCAGGACGTCAGGAGAACCGCGAGCGCGTCGAAAGCGGCGGATTTGGTCCAGAACCCCAGGGCGAGAAGGAGCACGGCGGCCAGGCCGTAAGACCAGGAGGTGCGCATTTACAGCATTTTAATCTCTGCGTATATTTGAAAGTTCAAGAGACCTTAGAGCGCCCGCGCCTGCGCGTCGCGGCGCCCGCCCCAACGAGGCCGGTGAGTGCCGTCGGGCTCGAGCACGAAGGCGTTCACGTCGTCGGCCAGCTGAGCCCGCAGCAGCCGCAGCAGCCGCCTTCGCACCTCGGGGTCGGGTATCGGGAAGAAGGCCTCGAGCCGGCGGTCGAAGTTGCGCTCCATCCAGTCGGCGCTCGAGGCCCACACCTCCCAGCCCTCAGCGGTCTTGAAGGCGGCGATGCGGGCGTGCTCGAGAAAGCGCCCCACCAGGCTGACCGCCTCGAAGCGCGGGTGCAGCTCGGTGAGGGTGGAGCGCACCACCAGCCGCACCCGCGCCCCGCGCCCGGCGGCGCGAATGAGCGCCCGCAGCAGGCGCGCGTCGGTGAGGTGGTTCACCTTGACGATCACCTCGCCGCGGTCGCGCGCCGCCGCGGCGATCTTGGCGAGCAGCAGCTCGCGGGCGGCGGGCCCGCTCGCCAGGGTGGCCAGCTCCGGCGGCCGTCCCGCGGCCAGGGCGTCGAAGTAGGCGGCCACGTCGCTTACGAGCTCCGGCCGCGCGGTCAGGTAGGAGAGGTCGGTGTAGATGCGGCCGTTCTTGGGGTTGTAGTTGCCGGTGCCCAGGTGGGCGTAAGCGCCGTGGTCGGCCTCGACCAAAAAAAGCTTGGCGTGCACCTTGGCGCCGGGCGGGTAGTCGAGGACCCGCACCCCGTGCCCCTCGAAGTGCAGCCGCCAGTAGAGGTTGACTAATTCGTCGAAACGGGCCCGCCCCTCGAGCAGCACCTCCACGGCCTTGCCGCGGTCGGCGGCGGCGATGAGCTCGTCCATGATCGGGTTCTCGCGGCCCACCCGGTAGAGCGTGGCGCGGATGCGGCGTACGCCGGGGTCGCGCGCCGCGGCGCGGACGAAGCCGACGACCTGTTCGTAGTCGTCTCGCGGGTGGTAGAGGGCGACGTCGCGCGTGCGCAGGCAGGCGAAGGGGTCGCGCGAGAAACCGCGGCGGCGGCGGGGACGCAGGCGCGGAAAGCGCAACCGGGGAACGTCCAGGTCGGCGAGCTCGAATAGCGCGCGCAGGTCCAGCGGCGGCGGGGTCTCGAAGACCTCCAGGTCCAAGAGCCCCAGGCTGCGGGCGATGGCCGCCCGCCAGGGAAAACCGGCCTCAAGCTCGAGCCGGCTGGGAGCGCCGTCGAGGCGGCCCTCCAGCGCCAGCGGCAGCTCCTCCCAGTCCATGCGTGCGGCCTCGAGCTGGGCGATCCGGGTCAGCCGCAGCTCGTACATCGGCATCGGTTCGGGCAGGAAGAGGTCGCTGCGCGCGCGCATCAACGCCCCCAGCCGCACGAAGGCGCCAGGGCGGCCGGGGACCGGCAGGAAGCGGCGCTGAGCCGGCTGACGCAGCAGGTAGCGCAGCCGGTGGTGGCCCGCGGCCAGGTAGAGCGCCCCCGAGGAAAGGTCCTGCACCTGGGCGGCGTCGAGCAGGTCGGTCTTGGGGGCCACCTCCTCGGCCAGGTAGGCCCCGAAGTAGCGCGCCTCGGTGGGGCCCAGCTCGTCGGGCTCGAGCAGGCGCAGCCCCGCGGCCTCGAGGCCGCGGCGCAGCTCGATGAAGAGGGCGCTGGCCTCGCGCACGTAGCCCTGCACCTCGCCCAGCAGCGCCCGGTAGTCGCGGGGCACGCGCGGACGCGCGCGCGAGGCCTGGAACATCCGGTAGACACGGGCCGAGAAGAACTCGTCGGCGTTGGCGGCGAAGATGGCCAGGTAGCGCAGCTTCTCGAGCAGGGGTACGTCGTCACGCCGGGCGGTGCACAGCACCCGCTGGTTGAAGCGGAACCAGGAGCGTTCGCGGCTAAGCCGCACGGCGCACCTCCGCGCGGTAGGGTGGGGCATGGAACGCGTGGGCATCGTGGACCTGGGTTCGGGCACCGCCCGGCTCGTCGTCTACGCCTACGAGCCGGGCCGCCACTACCGCCTCGTCGACGAGCTGCGTGAGCCGGTGCGGCTGGGGCAGGGGCTGGCGGCGAGCGGGCGGCTCGCCCCCGAAGCGGTGGTGCGGGCGTTGGCCTTTCTGGCGGCGGTGCAGGACTACGCCCGGGCCACCGCTCTGGAGCGGCTCGACGTCTTCGCCACCAGCGCGGTGCGCAGCGCCGCGAACGCCCAAGAGCTGCTGGAGCCGGCGCGCCGCATGGGGCTTGCGGTGCGGGTGCTCCCGGGCGAGGAGGAGGCCCGCTACGGGGTGCTGGCCGTCGCCGCCGGCTTCGCCTTCGCAGACGCCTGGGTCGTGGACCTGGGCGGCGGCAGCGCCCAGCTGAGCCGCATGCGCGGCCGCGGCTTCGCCGCCGGCCGCGCCTACCCCCTGGGCGCGGTGCGGCTGAGCGAGCGCTTCTTCTCCCACGACCCGCCCAAGGCGCGTGAGGTGAAGGCCCTGGTGGCCGAGGTGCGGGCGCAGCTTGGCGAGGAAACCCGCGAGCTGCGCGCCGCAGGGGGGCCGCTCGTGGCCATGGGGGGCACGGTGCGCAACCTGGCGCGGGCGGTGCAGCGCGCCCGGCGCTACCCGCTGGAGCGGCTGCACGGCTACTTTTTGCGCACCGACGACCTGGACGAACTGACCGAACGTCTTCTGGACATGAGCGTCGCCCGCCGCCGACGGGTGGCCGGCCTCTCGCCCGACCGCGCCGACGTGATCGCCGCCGGGGCGGTCGTCTTCCGCACCCTGCTGCACGAAGCAAAGCTCCCGGGGCTCTGGATATCGGGGTTCGGCGTACGCGAAGGGGCCTTCTTCCGGCACTTCCTGCCGCCGCCGCACCGGCCCGCCTGCGTGCGCGAACTGCACCTCGCGAGCCTCGAAGCCCGCTTCCCCCAACCCCGTACGCATATTCAAAGTGTACGCGAACTGGCCGCTCGAGTCTTCGCGGCGCTGGCGCCCCGTTTCGGGCTGAGCTCCGAGGACGCGCGCCTGCTGGACGCCGCCGCACGGCTGCACGACGTCGGCCTGGCCATCGACTTCTACGACCACCACAAGCACGGCGCCTACCTGGTGCTGCAGCACACCCTGGCCGGCTGGAGCCACCGCGAGCAGGCGCTCTTGGCCCTGCTGGTGCGCTACCACCGCAAAGGGAGGCCCCGCCCCGGCGCGCTCGCGGCGGTGCTCGATCCCGGCGACGACGAACGCCTGGTGCGCCTGGCGGTGCTGCTGCGCCTCGCCGAGCACCTGGAGCGCGCCCGCAGCGGCCGCGTACGGCGGCTGGAGGTCGAGGTCGGCGCGGAGGCGGTCACCCTGCGCGTCGGCGGCCCCGAGAACCCCTGGGTCGAGGTCTGGGAAGCCCAGAAGGACGCGGCGCTCTTCGAGCGCGCCTTCGGTCTGCGCCTCGAGGTCCGGAGCCTATAGCAGACGCCGCAACACCCCGGGGGTGAGCAGGTAGCGCAGCTCGACGCCGCTGCGGCGCATCCGCAAGGCGAGCAGGCCCGACTTCTTGAAGGCGAAGGCCTCCGCCCGCTCCGGGTCGCCGGCGAGCAGCGTCGCGGCCACCCGGCTGAGGTCGGGTTCGTGGGCCACGACGGCCACGGTCTGGCCGCGCACCAGCAGGCGCTCGAGCAGCTCCGGGCTCCAGCCGCCCGCGAGCGCCGGTTCCTCGGCCACCACCTCGGCGAGCGGGGCCAGGTGGTCGGCGGTCTGGCGCGCCCGCAAGAGGGGGCTGGTCCAGAGCAGGGCGTAGCGGACCTCCAGGCGCGCAAGCGCCGCCCGCAGCCGCTCCGCCTGCTCCTCTCCCGCCACGGTGAGGGCGCGCTCGTCGTCGGGCAGGCCTTCGCGCCGCGGCTGGGCGCGGGCGTGGCGGATCAGGTGCACCTCGGTCATCAGCCGAACCTCCCGGTAATGTAGGCCTCGGTCCGTTCGTCGGCGGGATTGGTGAAGAGGCGTTCGGTGGGGCCGTACTCGATCATATCGCCGTTCAGGAAGAAGGCGGTGCGGTCGGACACCCGCGCCGCCTGCTGCATGTTGTGGGTCACGATCACGATCGTGACCTGGTCTTTCAGGTCGGTGAGCAGGTCTTCTATGGCCTGGGTGGAGATGGGATCGAGGGCGCTGGTGGGTTCGTCCATGAGCAGCACCTCGGGCTCGACGGCGAGCGCCCGGGCGATCGAGATGCGCTGCTGTTGCCCGCCCGAGAGCCCCACCGCCGGCTCGTTGAGGCGATCCTTGACCTCGTCCCACAGCGCCGCGGCCTTGAGCGAACGCTCGGCCACCTCCGCAAGCCGCTCGCGGTCCTTCACCCCCACCAGCCTGAGGCCGGCGACGACGTTTTCGAAGATGCTCATCGTTGGGAAGGGGGTTGGCCGCTGGAAGACCATCCCCACCCGCCGCCGGATCACCACCGGGTCCACCCCGGCAGCGTAGACGTCCTCGCCGTCGAGCAGCACCCGGCCCTCGATGCGCACGATCGGGTTGAGGTCGTGCATGCGGTTGAGGGCGCGCAGGAAGGTGGTCTTGCCGCAGCCCGAGGGGCCTATCAGCGCGGTGATCTTGCGGTCGTGCACCGGCAGGCTGACGTTTTTCACGCCGGCGTTCTTGCCGTAGTAGACGGTCAGGTTTTGGGTCTCCATGCGCAAGGGTTCCACGGGCTCTCCTCTCAGCTCCGGCGCAGCGCCCGGCGCGCCAGGAAGTTGGTCACCATCAGCAGCAGCGCTAGCAGCAGCGCCGCGCCCCAGGCCTGGCGGATCCATTCCTCGTAGGGCGAGATGGCGTAGACGTAGATCTTTAGGGGCAGGCTGTCCATCGGCCCCAGGGGATCGAAGGAGATGAAGGGATTGCCGAAGGCGGTGAACAAGAGCGGCGCCGCCTCGCCGGCGGCGCGCGCCAGCGCCAGCAGCAGCCCGGTGACGATCCCCCCCTTGGCCGCGGGCAGGATCAGGCTCAGCGTCACCCGCCAGCGCGGCAGCCCCAGGGCCAGGCCCGCCTCGCGCAGCTCCCAGGGCAGGATGCGCAGCACCTCCTCGGTGGCGCGCATGATGATGGGGATCATCAGGATGGCCAGCGCCACCGACCCCGAGAAGGCCGAGAATCCGCCCATGGGCACGACGACGAAGACGAAGGCGAACAATCCCATCAGGATCGCGGGAATGCCGCCGAGAACGTTGGCGACGAGCCTGAGCGGCCGGTTCAGCGGGTGCTCGGGGTACTCGGCCATGAGCACGCCCCCGCCCAGCCCCAGCAGCCCGCCCATGGCGAGCGCCATCAGGTCGATGACGAAGGTGCCTACGATCGCCGGCAGCATGCCGCCGCCCGGCTCGCCCGGCGGGGCCGGCGGCTTGGTGAAGAAGTCCCAGTTGAGCGCCCCGATGCCCTTGACGAAGACGTAGCCGAGGATGAACAGGAGCGGCAGCAGCACCAGCAGCGTGCCCAGGTAGACGAGGGCGACCATGAGGCGGTCGCGCAGGTAACGGCGGCGCAGATTCACTTGCGCCCCTCCCCTACGCTCATCCGCCGCAGGATGAAGTCAGCGACCAGGTTGACCGCCAGCGAGAGCAGCATGAGCAGGAAGCCGACGGCCAGCAGGCTCGAAAGCTGCAGCCCGCCCTCGGCCTCGGCGAACTCGTTGGCGATCACGCTGGCCATCGTCGCCGCCGGCCCGAAGACGCTGTAGGGCAGCTGCCCCGAGTTGCCGATCAGCATGGTGACGGCCATCGTCTCGCCGATGGCGCGGGCCAGCGCCAGGATCACCCCGGCGAAGATGCCGCCGCGCGCGTAGGGCAACACCACCCGCCGCACCACCTCCCAGCGGGTCGCCCCCAGGGCGTACATCGCCTCGCGCTGCGCCCGCGGCACCAGCCGGATGGCGTCGCGCGCCAGCGAGGAGGCGTAGGGTACGATCATCAGCGCCAGCACCAGCACCGCCGAGAGCATGCCGATGCCGGTGGGCGGCCCCAGCACTCCCATCAGCGCCGGGGCGTGCTCGGCGCTCCAGAGGAAGAGCGGCTGCTCCAGGTGGTCGCGCACCAGCGGCACCAGCACGAAGATGCCCCAGAGCCCGTAGACGACGCTGGGGAGCGCCGCCAGCAGGTCTATCAGGTAGGCCACCGCCTCCGCGAGCCAGCGAGGCGCGTACTCGGCGACGGCGATCGCCGCGGCCAGCGCCGGCAGGAAGGCGAGCGCCAGCGCCGCGGCGCTGGTGATTAGGGTGCCCAGCAGAAAGGGCCAGGCCCCGAACTGCTCCGCGACCGCGTTCCAGGCGCTGCCGCGGACGAAGCCCCAGAAGCCGAAGCTGCGGAACGCCTCCCAGCCGCCCGCGCCCAGCTCCCAGGCCATCAAGCCGGCGATCAGCATCACCGCGAGACCAAGCAGCACCAGCCCGGCGGTGAAGACGCGGTCCCCTAGCTGTCCGTAGATCTTGTCGCGCACGTGCCCTCCCCGGCCGGTTGGGCTATTCGCCCAGCAGCGGCTCGCCGCGGTAGCGCAGGGCCTTCAGGTTGGCTTCGGTGGCGTGAACCGCCACCTCGGGCAGCGCCGCGTAGTGCAGCGCCTCGTTGTAGTGCTGACCGTCGTGGACGATCCAGTCGAGCAGCTCCGCGAGCGCCTTCGCCTCGGCGGCCGACTTGACCGCTCGGTTCTTGTCGAGGTCGCGGTAGACGAGGATCCAGGTGAAGCTGGCGATCGGGTAACCCTCGGCCGCGGGGGTGTCGGTGAGCGAGACCCGGGCGTCGGCGGGGAAGTCGTCGAGCTCGGCGGCGGCCCGCAGCGAAGCCAGGTCGGCGCGCACGAACCTGCCCGCGCGGTTCTGCACCGCGCCGTAGGCGATCTTGTTCTGCACCGCATAGACGAGCTCGGCGTAGCCGATCGCGCCCGGGGTCTGGCGCACCAGACCGGCCACACCCTCGTTGCCCTTGCCCCCGAGGCCGGTGGGCCAGGCGACGCTCTTGCCCGCGCCCACCTTCTCCTTCCACTCGGGCGAGACCTTGGCCAGGTACTCGGTCCAGATGTAGGTGGTGCCCGAACCGTCGGAACGACGCACCACGGTGATGGGCAGCGGGGGCAGCTTTACCCCCGGGTTCAGCGCGGCCAGCGCGGGATCGTTCCACTTGCGAATCTTGCCCAAAAAGATGTCGGCGAGCACGGGACCCGAGAAGCGCACGGGCTCGCGCACTCCCGGCAGGTTGTATATGGGCACCACCGCGCCCAGGGCGGTGGGCACGTGGACGACCGCGGTGCCGAACTTTCGCTCGAACTCAGCGAGCTTGGCGTCCGCAAGCGGCGCGTCGCTGGCGCCGAAGTGCACGGTCCCCGAGAAGAGCTGGCGGATGCCGCCCCCGGAACCGATGGATTGGTAGTTGACGCGGACACCGGTGAGCTTGTGATAGACGCTGAAGTACTTGGCGTAGAGCGGGTAGGGAAAGGTGGCGCCGGCGCCGCTCAGGGTGACGCCTTTGGCGAGCGCTGCGGCGGCGAGCAATGCGAGCGCGAGGGGCAGGAATCTCTTCATCGGCATCGTCCTCCGCTCTCAGGATGCCACCGGATTGTCAGGGTTCCGTCAGCCCTCCGCCGCCGCCGGGCCCTCGAGCCGGCCGGTGAGCCAGAAGAAGACGCGCTCGGCGATGTTCTCCAGGTGGTCGCCCAGCCGCTCGTAGCTGCGGGCCACCCGCATCAGCGTGAGCGCCTTGGAGAGGACGCGCGGGTCTTCGAGCATGTAGGTGAGCAGCTCGCGCACGATCTGCTCGTAGAGGTCGTCCACGTCGTCGTCGGTCTTGAGCACCCGCTCGGCCGCCTGCAGGTCGCGTTCGGCGATGGCCTTGGCGAGCAGGTCGAGCATCGTCTCGATGCGCTCGGCCATCTCGCCGAGGACGATGTACTTCTTCAACGGCGGCTCGCCCGCCAGCGCCAGGGCGTCCTCGGCCACGTGGGCGGCGTAGTCGCCGGCGCGCTCCAGGTCGGTGAGCGCCTTGAGTACCGTCGCCAGGAAACGCAGGTCGCGGGCTACCGGCTGGTGGCGGGCGATCGCCGCCAGCACCTCGTTCTCGATCTCGAGCTCGAGGGCGTCCACCTCGCGGTCCAGGCGCACCGCCTGGCGCGCCTTCTCGACGTCTTGCTCGACCAGTCCCGCGGTGGCCAGCTGCAGCTCTTCTCGCACCAGGCTGACCATGCGCAAGAAGTGTTCGGTGATCCGGTTTAGGTCGCGGTCCAGTGCTTCACGCATCCTCTTCTCCCTCCCCTTCGGGCACCATTACCCCGAAGGCGTTGCCCTCCTCCAGCCTACGCCCGTAGGCATCGCCGCCCCAGCCGCGGGCGATGCGCCGCACCAGCGCCAGCCCCAGGCCGCTACCGCGAACGCCGGCGGCGTGCACGCCGCGGCGTCCGGGCACGAAGAGGCGCTCGTAGTCGGCCAGCTGGGGCCCGGCGTCGACCACCTCGACGGCGACCGCGCCGTCTTCGCGGCGGGTCCGCACCCGCACCGGCGGCCGACCGTAGCGCAGCGCGTTCTCCACCAGGTTGAGCAGCACCTGGAAGGCGCGGTCGCGGTCCGCGGTGAGCGGGTGGGGCGTGGACCACTCCAGCTCGCGCGCCCCGGGCAACAGCCGCTCGAGCCGCGGCCGCAACTCGTCGAGCCGCCACGGCGGCGTGTGCGCCTGCCCCTGCCCGCGGGCGAGGCGCTCGAGCCGGGCCACCTCTTCACGCAAAAGCGACAAGGCCTGGGCCTGCTCGTCCGCGGCGGGGTCTCCGTCCAGGACCTCGATCAGGCCGGCGAGGCCCGCCACCGGGGTGCGGAACTCGTGGGCGAGCATCCGTCGCTCCTGCTCCAGCGTCTCGCGCAGACGCTCGTCCTCGGTGACGTCCCGCAGGTAGAGCCGGCCACCCTGGGCGCGGACGGCGACCCGGCGCCCGCGAAGGGCGATCCGAGCGCTTCCGCCCGCCTCCAGCAGCTCGATCAGGCGGTGGTGGCGCAGCACCAGCGCCGCGGGCCGCCCCTCTGCCCGAAGCGGATCGGCATCCAGAAGCCGCGCCGCGGTGGGGTTGAGGTAGCGCACCCGCCCCGCCTCGACCAACACCAGGCCCTCCGCGGCGGCTTCCCACGCTTCGCGCCAGGGGTTCACGGATCCTCCGCAAAGCGGTAGCCTTTGCCCCGCA
>Ga0256835_1000257_pt1 | contig 42510 bp, 35 predicted proteins | sample PIR30metaG_FD_185972 | JGI IMG/M metagenome (GOLD analysis project Ga0256835, IMG submission 185972) | Hydrothermal vent microbial communities from East Pacific Rise, Pacific Ocean - PIR-30 | ecosystem: Environmental > Aquatic > Marine > Hydrothermal vents | place: Pacific Ocean: East Pacific...
AAAAGACAACAGCACCGTTGTGCTGGGCGGCCTGATCGACGACGCCACTTCTAAAACCGACTACCGGGTGCCCTGCCTGGGCGCGATACCCGGGCTTGGCTGGCTGTTCCGCTCCACTTCCAAAGGGCGGATGAAAAGCAACCTTTACGTATTCCTTACTCCCCGGGTCATCAAGACACCCGAGGAAGCCGCATCGGTCTACAAACGTAAAAAGAACCAGATCGACATCATCAGGGGCGGCAAGATAAAACTCTACAACGATTCGGACGGGCTTCCGGAAGAATCGACCCTTCCCGGCCCCCCCCAGGTGGAATCATTCAAATACTCGCAAAACGAGGCCGGCCGGCCGGCTGCCGCCGCAGCCAGGCCTGAACCGCCTTCGCGGCCGGCCACCTTGGACCAGCAGCCGGCTGCGGCCCGGGACCGACACCCGGCAGGCGGTCAGCAACCGGACAAAGCCCCGGAACCCGCCCCGGAGTCTTCGGTCCCGCTGCTGACTCCGGCAGAGGTCCCCGAGCCGCCCGGGATCGAGCTTGCCGGCGGCACGGCGGCGGTTGCCGCAAAATCCGCGAAAGGTCCGGCAAACACGAAACCCGAAGCCGGTCCTACCGGCTACACGGTCCAGGTGGCGTCCCTGAAGACGCCGGCCATAGCAGAACAGATGCTCGGCGAGCTCACCCGCAAAGGGTATCCGGCCTATACGGTCCGGACCACCGCCAAGGGCGCCACCTGGTACAGGCTGAGGGTGGGTTATTTCGAAAGCCGCAAGGATGCCCTCGAGATGGCAAGCCGGCTGAAAACTGACCACTACCAGCCGATCCTGATCAAATTCTAGCCATGCAAAGCGACCTCGTCCATATTCTCCGGAGCCGTTTCGGGGTCTCCGACAAAGATCTGGAAACGGCGGGCCGCCTGCAGCGTGAGAAAAACGCGCGCATCGACCGCCTGCTGCTGGAGCGCAAGGTGATCTCCGAGGCCCAGTTGCTGGAAGCATACAGCATTCTTTTCGGGATGCACTTCTGGCCGGAACTGCCCCTGGAACAGATCGACAGCCGGTGGATTCAGAAAGTGCCGGTCAACTTCCTGCGCCGGCACCTGATCATCCCCCTTCTGCTGCCCCGGGACAAGCCGCTTGCGGGCGGCAAGAAAACCGTTTCCCGCGCGGCCGGGGCCGATGACCAGAAAGTGTTCGTCGCCTTGAACGATCCGGCCGATTTTCAGCCCCTGGACGACCTCTGCCGGATGCTGGACATCCAGGACTGCCAGTTCATCCTTTCGACCCGGGAGTCGATCCTGACGGCCATAAACCTGGCTTTCGACCTGGGCCAGGACTCGGCCGAAAAGCTGGTCCAGGACATGGAAGAAAGCGAAGGGATGATCATCCAGAGCTTCGACGACGCGGCCGACCTGCTGGACGACACCAGCGACGCCCCCATCATCAAGCTGGTCAACCACATCATCTCCCAGTCCATCAAGGCCCGGGCAAGCGACATCCACATCGAGCCTTACCAGGACAGCTTCAAGGTCCGTTACCGGGTGGACGGCATCCTCTACGATCTGCTGACGCCTCCGCGCTGGATCCAGCCGGCCCTGACCTCCCGCATCAAGGTAATGGCCAAGCTCAACATAGCCGAAAAACGCCTGCCCCAGGACGGCCGCTTCGAAGTCAGGGTGGGAGAGAACATGATCGACGTGCGCGTCTCGACCCTGCCGACATCCTTCGGCGAAAGGGTCGTCATGCGCCTGCTCAACAAATCGGCCGCCGTCCTGGACCTTGCCGAGCTCGGCCTTTCAGACAGCCGCCTGGAACAACTGAAAGAACTGGTGAAATCGCCCAACGGCATCATCCTGGTCACCGGCCCGACCGGAAGCGGCAAGACAACGACCCTGTATTCGGTCCTGTCGTCCATCAACACGCCGGACATCAACATAATCACCATCGAAGACCCGGTGGAATACCAGTTGAAAGGCATCAGCCAGATCCAGGTCAACCCCAAGATCGATCTCACCTTCGCCCGCGGCCTGCGCTCCATCGTACGCCAGGACCCGGACGTGATCCTGGTGGGTGAAATCCGGGACCGGGAAACGGCCGAGATAGCGGTCCAGTCCGCCCTGACCGGCCACCTGGTCTTTTCGACCCTCCACACCAACGATTCGGCCAGCGCCATCACCCGCCTGGTGGACATCGGGGTGGAGCCTTTCCTTATTTCTTCCTCGGTGATCGCCGTTATCGCCCAGCGCCTGGTGAGGGTGCTTTGCCCGGAATGCAAGCAGCCCTATGACCCCAAAGGCACTGCCGCGGCCCTGGGAATCACGGAAAAACAGCTCCGCGGCCATACCCTTTACCAGGCCATCGGCTGCGAGGCCTGCTTCAATACCGGCTACCGCGGCCGGGTGGGAATCTTTGAAATCATGGTGCTGGGCCACGGCCTGAAAGCCCTCGTCCAGGAGACCTACGACTCACACCTGATAAAGCAGGAAGCCCTCAAATGGGGCATGGTTACCCTCCGTCAGGACGGGGTGGACAAAATTCTGAAAGGTATTACGACCATCGAAGAAGTTTTGAGGGTGACCCAGAAATGAGGGCACTGCAAAGAATCCGCGATCTTGGCCGCGGCAATGCCGGTCTGGTTGTCTTCCTGATCGCCTTCACCTTGTGGTCCGCCGCCCCGGCCCTTGCCGGCGACCGGGAAAGCGCAACCGGAGGCAGTCTGGTAAGCTCGCTCGATTTGATAAGATCGGTTCTGACCAGGGCCGATTCGGACCGCTGCCCCATGGCCCCGAGCTGTTCGGCTTACGCCCGCCGGGCCTTCAGGCGCCACGGGGCCCTGACCGGATGGATAATGACCTGCGACCGCCTGCTGCGCTGCGGTCGTGACGAAAAGCGGCTGGCGCCCAGAATCCGTATCAACGGCAGGATTTTCATCTATGACCCTATCGAGAACAACGATTTCTGGTGGTCAAAGAAAAAATAGGCCCGCCACCGGTTTCAACCGCCTGATGCTCCGGACAATCGTCTTCTGCCTGGTTTCGGCCTGCCTGCCCCTGGCGGCGGCAGCCCTGGAAATCGATGCCGACAGCCAGTATTCCTTTGCCCGGCAGTTGTTTGCGAATCAACAGTACCTGAGGGCCGCCGCCGAATTCCAGCGCTTCGTATTCTTTTTTCCCCGCGACTCCAGGGTTCCCGAAGCCGGTCTCAGAATCGCCCGGGCCTATCTGCATGCCGGCCGGTACCGGCAGGCTCTGAAGGCCGCCGACAAGCTCGCTCACGCGGGTTACGGCCATCAGATCACCGCCAGGGCTTATTTCCTCATCAGCCGGTGCTACCAGCTGATGAACTCTCCCACCCAGGCCATTGCCACCCTGCACAACCTGACCACCCTGGTGCGGGACCCGGCCATCGACGACCAGGTGGCCTACAGGCTCGGCTGGATCTACCTTGAACAGGGCAACTGGGAAAAGGCCCGCGAGTCATTCGAAAAAGTCGGCCCCGAACGTAGACCGGACCTGGGCATAGACCCCATTTTGACCGATCTTTCGCGGGCCGATGATCTGCCCCGCAAAAATCCCACCCTCGCAGGGGTCCTTTCCCTGGTGCCCGGAGGCGGACAGCTCTATTGCCGCAGGTACCAGGACGCCCTGATAGCTTTCGGTGTCAACGCCGGACTCGTCTGGGCCGCCTGGGAATCCTTCGACGAAGGCCACCAGGCCCTGGGGACGCTTATCTCCTTTGTCGCCCTCGGCTTTTACATGGGCAATATCTACGGCGCGGTCACAGACGCCCACAAATTCAACCGGCAGCAGACAGGGCGTTTTGTGGATACCATGCGCAGGCGCCATCTCGATGATCGCGGCTTTGTCTATTTCCGCCACCCGGGCCACGGGGCGCCGGCTGCACCGGCCCTGGCCCTCAGGATAACATTTTAAAAGTGTCGGCAAGACTGTCATGGTGTCACTTCGCGCTTTAACACCGATTGTCAAATGGCTGATCATAGCGGCCGTCTTCGTCGTTGTGGCCGGGCTGAGCGCCTACTTCACGGTCAACCTGCTGGTGGGCAGCCAGGATACGGTGATAGTGCCCGGGCTGAAGGGCAAAGACATCGTCTACTGCCTGGAGATCCTGTCCGACCTGGGCCTCAACACCAGGGTGGAGGGTGTTGAATTCGACGCCCGGGTACCCAAGAACCACGTCATCTTTCAAAACCCGGAACCCGGCAGCCTGATAAAGAAAGGCCGGGATGTCAGGCTGGTGCTGTCCAAGGGTCCTTCCACGGTGGTCGTTCCCAGGCTGGCCGGAATTCCGGTAATCAAGGGGCGCATCATTCTGGAAGAAAACGGCCTGCGCCCGGGCAAGATAACCAGGGTGTATGACTGTGACCAGCCCCGGGGGATGATCCTGGCCCAGTATCCGCCCTGTTCCGCCACGGTTAAACGCGGCCGCCGCCTCGACCTGCTCGTCAGCCTCGGGCCGGAACCGGTCAAAACCACCATGATCGACGTCACCGGGATCGATCTTTCCAAGGCAATGATAAAACTGGACGCAGCCCGCCTGTCCCTGGGCGCCATCAAGAACGTTTTCAATGCCGATCTGGCAGACGGCAACGTGATCAGGCAGGTTCCCGACGCCGGCTTTCCGGTGATCCTTGGTACGGCCGTGGATCTGGTGGTCAACCGTCACAAGAAAACCGGCAACGAGACCGGCAAGCCCGCCATCGGCCTGTTCCGCTACCGGGCCCCCCAGGGTTTTCTGAACCGTCACGTCAAAGTCCTGGTGAGCCGGCCCGGCAGCACCATTACCATGCTGGATGAATATCTCAGGCCCGGACAGAGCGTCTGGCTCCTGATCGACCGCAGCCAACCGGCGACCGTTTCCCTCTACGTGGACGGTGAACTCACCTCCATGGAATTTTTCGATTGACGCCCGGCTAAAAAGCAGTCTAAGTCCCTGGCAGAACATTTGCACCGGCCCCCCGCGAAAAAAAGGGGGGCGATATCAACCGGCTGCCGGTGGCCAGCCTCAAACCAGGAAAGTCTTTCATTATGCCGAAACTGATTGCGCCTTCTATTTTATCTGCGGACTTTGCCCGGCTTGGCGAAGAAGTCAAAGCCGTGGACGAGGCCGGGGCCGACTGGATCCACATAGACGTGATGGACGGTCACTTCGTTCCCAACATAACCATGGGACCGCTGGTGGTGAAAGCGGTACGCCGCAGCACCGGCCTGCCCCTGGACGTTCACCTTATGATCCAGCAGCCGGACAGTTACATCGAGGCTTTCGCCCGGGCCGGGGCCGACCTGATATCTGTCCAGGTGGAGACCTGCCCCCACCTGCAACGCACCCTGAACCTGATCCGCGGGCTCGGGAAAAAAGCCGGTGCCGTCCTCAACCCTGCAACCCCCGCCGAAACCCTGCGCTGGGTTCTTCCGGACCTTGATTTCATCCTCGTGATGAGCGTCAACCCCGGTTTCGGCGGCCAGAGTTTCATCCGTCAAAGCCTGGACAAGATCTCCGGCATCAGACAGATGCTGGAGCCGGCCGGACACGATATCATGATCCAGGTGGACGGCGGCATCAATGCCGACACCATTGCCGGGGCCGCCGCTGCCGGAGCGGACGTCTTCGTGGCCGGATCGGCCATTTTCGGTTCGCAGGACTACGCCGCTACAATCAAAAAATTCCGCGAACTGATGTCCGGGACCTGACAAGGGGCCGTGCCGGCCCAGGCGGGGGATTCCAAATGGAAGAATTGAAGCAGGTACTCGTAATCCACGGCCCGAACCTCAACCTCCTGGGAAAAAGGGAGGTGGACATCTACGGCAGGACCGGTCTGGCCGCCATCGACAAGCGCCTGAAAGAACTGGGGCGGAAGCTGCGGCTCGAAGTTGAGACTTTTCAGTCCAACCACGAAGGCGCCATCGTCGACAGGATCCAGGCCGCCATGGGAGTATGCCGGGGCCTGATCATCAACCCGGCGGCCTATACACACACCAGCATCGCCATCCGGGACGCCGTCCTTGCCCTGGACCTTCCCGCCATCGAGGTTCATCTGTCCAACATTTACGGACGGGAGCCTTTCAGACAGAAATCCATGCTGGCAGATGTGGTCACGGGGCAGATCGGCGGACTTGGGCCGCTGGGTTACGAATTGGCCCTGAGGGCGATGGCCTCTTTGCTCTGATCGGCTCAGGAAAGCCTGCGGACCTTCCTGGCCTCCATCCCCCGTTTGGTCATCACCACTTCGAAAGAGACCCGCTCTCCCCTGATCAGGGTTTTGTGCCCGGCCATTTCAATGGAAGAATGATGGACGAAGACGTCTTCACCGTCATCGCTGCGGATGAATCCTATGCCTTCTTCATCGTTGAACCAGCTGACTGCTCCCTGTGTCATAACCCTCCTTTCCTTTGTCCTTTCTGCGGGAGTGTTCCTGTTGCAGCCATGAAACATGTTTGTCTCAGGCAGGCGATAATGTCAATAAAAATCATATGTTGTGACTGCGGTGAAAATCACCGCATCAAAAGCGGGCGGCTTTTACGGGCACCGGGCCCGACAGGTCTTGCGGCTTTGCAAAATTATCGATATTCTGGGAAAACACTCTGGACCGCTCAGGTAAAAGGATGAATCCGAAGCCATGACCCATACCAGGAAAATCGTCACCATCGGCGGCGGAAGCGGACACTTCACCCTGCTTTCCGGACTGCGCAACCTGAAATCCGTCGCCATCAGCGCCGTTGTTTCCATGGTGGACAGCGGCGGGAGCACCGGACGGCTGAGGGACGAGTTCGGCACATTGCCGCCGGGCGACATCCTCAAGTGCATCCTGGCCCTTTCGCCCCACCAGGACGTGGTGCGCCAGATCCTGCAGAAAAGATTCCAGGCCGACCGCCGGCTGCGGGGTCACAACGCCGGCAACATGCTCCTTACCATGCTTTCCCGTTACACCGGCAGCTTCCCTTCCGGCATCCAGGCCCTGGCCGAAATCCTCAATGCCCGCGGAGCGATCCTGCCGGTTACCATCGACCGGGCGACCCTGGTGGCCGAACTAACCGACGGAACGCGGATTTTCGGGGAAAGGGCCATCGACATGCCCCGGGGAACCCAGCGGGAAAAGATACGCGACGTCTACCTTGTTCCTCACCACAGCGACTGCATCAGGGTATACCCGCCGGTAATCGATGCCATCATGGCCGCCGACTTCGTGATCATCGGGCCGGGAGATCTGTTCACCAGTATCATTTCCAACCTGATAGTTCCCGGCGTGGCCGAGGCCCTGCAGCAAACCGGGGCCCGCCTTATCTATGTCCTCAACATAATGACCAAGTTCGGCGAAACCAACAACTTCCGGGGAAAGGACTTTGTCAGCCGGCTGGAAAGTTTTACCGGCCGGCCCATGGACATGGTGGTCTACAACACCCAGGACCCAGGCCGGCAGCTGCTGGAACGCTACCGCCCCCAGAAAGCCGAGCTGGTCCGGCTGGACCCCGAAGACCCTTTCTGGCAGGACCGCGTCCTGGTTGCCGGCAAACTGCTGGAAACATCCGGCGGCCTCATCCGCCACAATTCCGGAAAGCTCGCCAGGCTGCTGGATTCCATTTTCAAATCAGGTCCGTCCTGCCAGACAGACAGCCAAAAGAAGCGGTCAACCTGATCGCAAGACTGCTTAGTCTTTGACGTTCCGGCGGGATTTCAGGATAAGCTCGGCCAGGGCCAGATCCACGGGAAAGGTGATCTTGATATTGTCAGGGTCGCCGGCAACAGACGCCACCCTGATCCCCATCATCTCCGCCAGGCAAGAATCGTCAGTGGCCCTGAGCCCCGCCTGCCGGGCACGCTCATGGGCCTGGCGGATCAGTCTGAGGCTGAAGGCCTGAGGAGTTTGGGCAAGGCCGAGTTTTTGGCGGGCAATGGTCTGAACCACCTCGCCGGCGCCGCCTATTTCCTTGACCGTCTCCCGGGGCTCCAGCACCGGCAGACAGGCTCCCCGGCGTCCGGCGCCCTCGATGCACCTGGCAATCAGCTCCGGTGTGATCAGGGGCCTGGCACCGTCATGGATGAGGACGAGATCGTCTTCAGTGACATCTTCCGGCAGGGCGGACAGGCCGTTGAAAACAGACTCCTGGCGGTGGGCGCCGCCTTCCACCAGCTGAGGCGGGCGAATATCCCCGAGGTGGGGAAAGACCAGCTGCCGGAAGCGCTCCCGGTCCCCGGGAGGAAGGACCACCACCGTGCGGTCCACCAGGGCGACGGAGGCAAAAGCCTCCAGGCTGTGGACGATAAGGGGCCGGCCCTGAAGCTCGAGGTATTGCTTGGGCGTGGAAGTTTGCATGCGGTCGCCCCTGCCGGCGGCCACGATGACAGCGGCAATCATCTCAGGTAATCGAGTTCCTTGGGCAAAGGCACACCCTTTCCCATGGTGTCTTCGCCGTAATTGACGCCGGCCAGGATTTCGATATCCCTCAAGGCCCTGACATCGCCCTCGAACACCACCTCGGTGATGTTCTCTTTCTGGATCTTGCCCCCGGCCCACTGGATATCGAGCACGCTGCTGGCGTCGAAACGATCTTCGCCGACGCACAATTCCACCTGTCCTCCGTAGTGCTGGACTATCTTGGCGACCAGGAGGCTGGGACGGCTGTGAAAACCGAGCTTGACCGGGATACCGACCTTGATCCGGCCGCGCTCGATATTCTCGTTGAGAATCTGCCGGGCCAGTTCCTTGCCGGAGTTGAGGTAGTGACAGGCATAGTACAGGCCGTAGTTGACGGTGCGGTCCAGCATCATCGCTGGATCGACCAGGGCGGCCATCTTTTCCTGAACCATCTTGTAGATGTTCTTGTAGCCTGCATCGTGAAGGTGGCGCTCGTAGAAATGGAGCAGCCGCCCCATGAGCTGAAGCAGGTGAAAAACCACTGAAAAATAGCTGCGCAACTGTTTAAGCTTGCGGTCGCCGAAACGCATGCCGCCGTGAATCACGTAGGTGTCGAAGGATGACTGCAGATTGTGCACCACCATCTCGAAACGCCTGATCTCGACTTCGTTGACCTTGTCCGGAACAAGGTCGAAGATCTCTTCCTGCTTTCGCGGCCCGTAGAATGAAAGCTGGTCGAATCTTCCGGCGATGTTCAGAAAGTCGCTGGCTATCTTGACCACGTGCTTCTTCTGGAGGGCCTTGGCCTCATCGTCGATGTCGTAATCGAGCATCTCGCCGGTGGTTATGCCGGGAAAATCCTCGGCCGTGAACCTGCTTTCGGGTATCGGTATGTTCAGGCGCCTTGCTTCCCGCAGGATTACCGGAGCAATCTTCATCAGGCAGGCGTTGAGGAAAGAAGCGGTTTTCTCCCCTTCACTACGGAAATCCTCGCTGTCAGGCAGATCGTAAAAGATCAGCCGGTTGTTGATATGCTTCTGGCTGTATCCGCCCAGGCTCAGGTGGCGCACCGCGGCCGTCAGCTCGCGGTAGAAATACCAGTCGGTATTGTTCTTGGCGCCGTGGAAGTCAAGGAAGTCTTCAAGAACCTGGGACGTGCCGATCAGCTTGGAGTAAAGCTTCTTGTTAAAGGCGTGTTTGGGCTCTTCCACCTCGCTGATATAGACACAGCACTTCAGGTAGTCGTGAGAGAAAAGCCATACCTTGCGTGAAAAGGACAAATCGCAGGCCTTTTCGGAGCACTGCTGCGGCACGTCCATGGCTACATCATGTCCTTCTGGGTCTCGGTTATGATCTGATCGAGCTTTTTGGCCAGCCCCGGCGGCAGGCCTTCTATGTCGACGTTGAGAAAACCGCGCACGATGGTGGAAATAGCTTCTTCTTCGTCTATGCCCCGCGCCATCAGGTACTCTATCTCACGCTGGTCGATCTTGCCGACGGCGGCCTCGTGGGACATCTCCACCCCCGGCTTGAAGCCCTGCAGTTCCGGAATGGCATGCATCAGCCCGTCGCGGATGATCAGGCCCTTGCATTCCAGATGGGCCTTTATCCCGGCCACCCTGCCCACCAGCTCCCCGCGGGCGATAATGGTTCCGCCCGAAGTGATGGCCCGCGATATTATCTCGGCCCGGCACCCGGGGGCATTGAGGATCACCCTCGAACCGACGTCCAGGGTGGTGCCGCGCGGAGCAACCAGCACGCTGTTGAAACGGGCCACGGCGTCCGGGCCGTCCAGATAGGTGGTGGGGTTCATCTGCAGCGAGCCCACCGCCTTGAGGCTGATGTAATTGGAGACGAAGACCCCGCCTTCTTCCACATGGACCACGGTTCTGGGCCGGACGTTGATCTGCTCGCCCCAGTCGTGGATCATGGTGAAAAACAGCTTGGCGCCCTTCTTGACGTAAAACTCGGAAACCCCCACGTGGAGTCCCGAATCCAGGTGAGGAGCCGTGGCGCATCCGGTGATGACATGCATGCTGGAGCCCGGCTCGGCGATGACGATATTGTGCACGTTCTGGGAAAAACCGTTCTTGGCTATGTAGAGGCACGACTGGACGGGCCTGTCCAGCTCGACACCCGGTTCGGTGCGGATGAAATATCCTTCGTGGGGTATCTGGCGCGCCCGGGCCACGAAAGGATCGGCCTGGGGATCGAAACCGCGCCAGAGGTAATCCTTGAGCCAGGAATGCCTGGCGGCTGCCTGGCCGATGCCCATTATCTCGACTCCTTCCTGCCTGGCGCAGGAATGGATGACCGAGCTGTCTTTCTGAATGAAGGTGCCGGACCTGAAAGACTCCCGGGTGTCGATGCCGACATCCAGGAAACGGCCGGCGTCTTTTTCCGGCAAGGCCCGCAGGTCTTCAACGTAGGGATGATCTTCTGCTTCGACCTGGTAGGCATCCAGATCAACCGCCAGTTCGTCCTTGCCGGTCTTGTCCGGGTCGCGTTTATCTATATCGCGCATCGCAGGCACTCCTCGTAACCGTATTCGCTTATCCACTTCAGGATCTCACGGGCGTTTTGGCTGCAGCACAGGTGGCCGTTGTAAAGGACCTGGCCCTTGTCGGCCGTTATGTAATCGAGAATATGCCCCGTATGGGTTATGACCAGGGCGCTCTTTCCGCAGCCAAGCCGGGCCTTGGGCAACCTTTCCGTCTTGCAGGCAACTCCCCTGCCCAGCAGCATGTTGATGGTTTCGCCCAGCAGGGCGATATTCTCCAGGTCGACACCGGACTCCGGTTCGTCCAGCAGGATCAGGTCCGGGTCCTGGGCCATGAGCTGCAGCAGCTCGCTGCGCTTGATCTCACCGCCTGAAAAGTTCTGGTTCACGTCCCGGTCCAGAAAAGAAGTAAAGTTCAGGCGTTCGGCAAGTTTCTCTATTTCCACCGGTTCTTTCCGGTTGCGGGCGCAGATTTCAACCAGGTTGCGGGTTTTCAGGCCGTTGATGGTGGGAGGCCGCTGGAAGGAAACCCCGATTCCCATCTTAGCCCGCTCGTGAATCGGAAGATAGGTTATGTCCCGGCCCTTGAAGATTATACGGCCCCGGGTCACCTCGTAGCCGGAAAACCCCATGATGGTCATCATCAGGGTCGTCTTGCCCGACCCGTTGGGCCCGAAAAGGATGTGGGTTTCACCTTCGGGAATCTCCATATTGACATTGTCCAGGATGGTGCGGTCTCCCACACGCACCTGAAGGTCTTCAATCTTGAGCATCGCCCATCTCCCTGTGTAATTGAATCGGCCGGAGCAGGCCGTAAGCCGAATTCTGTTCCTTCCGGCGGTTACCCGCGCAGAAGGCGGTGATCATTCATCTCTGGATGCCGGTTGCCCGACACCTCTTGCGACCTACCCGGAAGCTCGGACGGGCCGCCCTCGAACGCTTCCCTATTTGGTCTTGCACCGGGTGGGGTTTACCCAGCTTCCCCGGTCACCCGGAGAACTGGTGCGCTCTTACCGCACCGTTTCACCCTTACCCCGCCTGAACGGCGAGGCGGTCTGCTTTCTGTTGCACTTGCCTTCGCGTCACCGCGACTCCACGTTATGGAGCACCCTGCCCTGCGGTGTTCGGACTTTCCTCCGGCGCTACCAACGCCGGCGATCACCTGGCCTGCTCCGGCCGAAACCTGTTTTGCGTACCGCTCCGTCCCCTGATCAATCGCTCTGCCTGGGGTAGATGATGCGCTGGCAATTGGGGCAGATCTTGATCTCGTCCAGTCTCAGCAACTCGTTGAAAGCCTGGGGCGGAATGTTCATATGACAGACCTGGCAGACGGCATTTTCAACCGCCGCCACCGCCACTCCGCCACCGTTGCGCTTGATCCTAGTATAAGTATTATATAGCCTCGGTTCAACTTTGTCGGCAATCGCCCGTGCCTTCCGCCTGAGCCGTTCGAGTTCCTTCTTTTTACCGGCGGCAGCCCCGGCGATGTCATTTTTCTGCTCCTCGATCTCGGCCCGCTGCTGCTCAGCAAACTCCTGCTTTTCGGCCAGGATTTTTTCGGCTGCTTCGATCTTTTCAAGGGTTCCGAGCATGGCCTCTTCCAGCTTGGAACGCTCCCGCTTCAGATCGTCTATCTCCTTCAGGGCCGCCTGGTATTCCTTGTTGGTCTTGATAGTGCCCAGGCGGGCTTCGTTCTTGGCTATCTGGTCGGTGATGGACCGGACTTTCTTTTCATCCTCGTCGTACTTCTCCCTGGCGCTTTCCACGTCGGCCCGGGCCTTGTCCACCGCCTCGGAAAACTGCGACAGCTCCCGGTCGAGCCGGGCCAGGCTTTCATCCACCTTGGCCAGGGACTCTTCCAGGCGGGCGATGGAAATTTCAATCTGCTGCAGGTCAGCCAAAATTTCCAACTGTTCTTTAACGTTTTTTACCATTTCTGCTCGCTTTTGATAATCTGAACGCTAAGGTTAAATCATATGGATTCCATATTCTACAGATAAACGAAAGGATCGGTCTCCAGCTCGGGCACCACCACCTCGAGCTGCACGCCCGACTCGCGCGCCCATGACCTGAGCCGGCCGGCAACGGCCCGGACCACGATCCTTTCAGAGGCGAAATGCCCCATGTCGATCACCCCCCGGCCGCACTGCTCCGCCTGGCGGGCGTCATGGTAGTGCAAATCTCCGCTGATGTACACCTGGGCGTCGCCGGCCAGAAAATTTTTCATCAGGCCGGAACCGCTTCCCGAACAAATCGCCGCCCGCTCGACTTTCAGCTTGCTGTCACCGGCGTATTTGAGACCTTTGATCCTGAAATCCTGTTTTATTCTCGAGGCAAGCTCTGCCAGGGCAACCGGTGTTTCAAAATATCCCACCCTTCCGATTCCCAGCCCGGTGCCGGGCTGACTGTCCAGCACTCCGGTACAGGTCAGACCCAGCTGTTCGGCCAGCACGTCGTTGACACCGCCGGCGGCCGAATCAAGGTTGGTATGGGCGCAATAGACGGCGATCCCGGCTTCCAGGGCCAGTCTGATGTCATTGCCCAAAGCTGTTGCCAGGTCGATCCGGCGCAGGGGTTGAAAAATGAGGGGATGGTGGGTGATAATCAGGTCTGCCCGGTTTTCCGCCGCCGATCTAAGTATCTCTCCCAGGGGATCCAGGGCCACCCAGACTTTGCTGACCGGCCGGGCCGGGTCGCCCACCTGGAGGCCGGGATTGTCCCATTGCTCGGCCAGGCTCAGGGGCGCCCAGTCTTCCATCAGGGCGCAGATATCGGCAACGGTAACGCTCATGACTTCATAATCTTGCCGTCGGTCTTTTGGGTTGAGGGCCAAAAAAGGCGCGGTTCGGAGCCAAACCACGCCTTCACTCAGGTTCCGGTACTTTGCGAAGCGAATGGGCCCACCTGGGATCGAACCAGGGACCTACCGGTTATGAGCCGGTGGCTCTACCAACTGAGCTATGGGCCCTCAAAGATCGCTGTGCCTTACTAACGACACACAAAGTGTTTGTCAAGCGCCAGAAAGCTAATTTTCAATGAAGCTCTTCAGCTTTCGGCTGCGTGTCGGATGCCTGAGCTTCCGCAGGGCCTTGGCTTCTATCTGCCGGATACGTTCCCGGGTGACAGTGAAATCCTGGCCCACCTCTTCCAGGGTGTGGTCCGCTTTTTCGCCGATACCGAACCGCATCCGCAGCACTTTTTCTTCACGGGGCGTCAGGGTCGCCAGGACCTTCCGGGTCTGCTCCGCAAGATTCAGACTCACGGCGGCATCAGACGGCAACATGAACTTCTTGTCTTCGATGAAATCACCCAGATGGCTGTCTTCCTCCTCGCCGATGGGGGTTTCCAGAGAAATCGGCTCCCTGGCTATGCGCAGGACCTTGCGGACCTTCTCCAGCGGGATTTCCATCTTTTCGGCAATCTCTTCCGGCCGGGGTTCCCGCCCCAGTTCCTGGACCAGGTAACGCGAGGTCCGGATCAGCTTGTTGATGGTCTCTATCATGTGCACCGGAATCCTGATGGTGCGGGCCTGGTCGGCGATGGCCCTGGTTATGGCCTGCCTGATCCACCAGGTGGCGTAAGTGCTGAACTTGTATCCGCGCCGGTACTCGAACTTGTCCACGGCCTTCATCAGGCCGATGTTGCCCTCCTGGATCAGGTCGAGAAACTGAAGTCCGCGGTTGGTGTATTTCTTGGCGATGGAAACCACCAGCCGCAGGTTGGCCTTGATCAGTTCGCTCTTGGCGGCTTTTGCCCGCCGCCGGCCCTCGTCCACGTGGGAAACGATCCTTTTCAGGATCCTGCTGTTGGCCCGGATTTCCTTTTCCTTTTCAGCTATGTTCTGCTGAATGGTTTTCAGCTCGGTGTAAAGCTTTTCCAGGTCCCCGCGGGCCAGATCACAGTGGCCGGCCGCCCATTTTACAAAGCCCTTCTTGTTGGCCAGGTGCTGCCGCAATCCGGTGACAGTGACGTTCATGGATTCGGCAGTCGAAGCGAACAGGTTGTTCTGGGTGTCGAACCAGGTGATCAGGTCGCGGATATCCTTCTCCATCCGGTCGATGACGTTGCCCTCCAGACGCCAGTCCTTGAGAAGCTCGAAGATTTTGTTGTTTCGCCTGGTTATACAGCGCCGCACCCTGCGCTGCTGGTCGGAGGGCAGCTTGGTTTCAAAAAGCTGGCGTCTGAATTCGGCATTTTCCCGGTGGATATCCTTGATCCGCCGGATCGTCTCCAGAAAGGCCCCTATCTTGTCCATTTCATCGACGTAGGTGTCTCCCTCGTCGATATCACGCAGTACGTGCTTGGGCCGCAGGGTTTTCTGCTCGATATATCCCGCCAGGGTCAGGATGTAGTCCACCCCGCAGGTGGTCTCCAGCAGCGCCTTGAGAACGTCCTGCTCGCCGGCCTCGATCTCCTTGGCGATTTCGACTTCCCCTTCCCGGCTGAGCAAAGTAACCATCCCCATTTCGCGCAGGTACATCTTGACCGGATCGGTTACCGTGCCGAAATCCGAAACGCTTCCGGTCGAAGGCTTCGCCTTCGCAACGGCTGTTTTCGGTTTGACCGGGGCAAGCTTGCGCTTGGCCTCGTCGACGATCTCTATGCCCATGTCGGCAAACATTTCCAGGGTTTCGTCAAGTTGTTCGGTGGTGAACATCTCGTCGGGCAGGACATCGTTGATTTCCCTGTAGGTAAGATAGCCCTGCTTCCGGCCATGGGCGATCAGTTTCTTCATGGACTTTTCATCCATGATTTTCTTGCCGGCCTTTTCCGTTTTCACCTTGTTGGCCTTGGCCCGATCCGTCTTTGAAGAACGGCTTGCCTTGGCTGTTTTGGCAGCCCCGGCTGCCTTTGTTTTTGCTTTGGGCTCACTCTTTTTTGCCATATGGTTCAGCCTCCTAACGACTCCAGGTTCGTCTGCGTTCGTTCGTTGAAAAGCTGTTTTTCTTTCAGCAACTCCACCAGTCGCTCGGTATCGTTTGCCTTTTCGGCAGCCTCGATCTCTTTCTGCAGTTTTGTCTTATACCTGCGGCGGCAGCGGGCCTCGAACTGGTCGAGCAGCCGCATACAGTCCCGCCGGTTCCAGCTCTCGGTATCCATTATGATCGAAGCCACGAGATCTTCCAGGTCGCTGCCCTGAAAAGCATCGACTATTCGGGCTTCCAGCTCTGCTCCGGATCCGTTCTTACTGATGATGAAACGGCTGATTTCCTGCAGGCGCCGGTCCTCGATACCGCTTTCGAGATTGCGGCCCACGAACTCGGAAATCAGCTCCGGGTACTTGAGTATCAGGGCGACCACCTGCCGCTGCATCCGGTAGCCGGGCTCGGCCCCGCCTGCCCGGACCGCACCCCCGGCGGCTTTGCCCGCCAACGGCACACCACGCCTTCCGGCACCGCCGGCCGACGCGATCTTGGCCGCGACCGCCTGCCGGTCCACATCCAGTTTCTCGGCCAGTTCCTTGATATAGAGATCTTTTTTCACCGGATCATCGATAGCGGCCAGGGTTTGCTTGACCTGGTCGATTATCCTAACCTTGCCTTCGACCGAAAGTCCGAATTCCGTAATGGCCGAATCGATGATGAACTCTATCCCGGACTTGGCCGCAGACGCCAGGCGCATGAAGTCATCCGGTCCGAAATCCCGCAGGTAGGAATCCGGATCGTGACCTTCCGGCAGTACCATGATCCCGGCGTCCACGAATTGTTCCTCGAAAACACCCAGCGACCTCCGGGCGGCCTTTATCCCGGCCTGATCGGAGTCGAAAACCAGCACCACCCGGCCCTTGCTCCCCACTATTCCCTTGAGGGTCCGGACATGGCCGCTCGTCAGGGACGTTCCCAGGGTGGCCACCACATTTTCGATGCCAACCTGGCGGAGGGCGATCATATCGAAATAACCTTCGACAACGAATACCGACCCGGACCTGCGGGCCGCGGGCCGCACCTTGTCGATCCCGTAAAGAATCCGGCGCTTGTTGAAAACTGGCGTCTCGGGCGAGTTGAGGTACTTGGGCGTCTGCTCTCCCATGGTCCGGCCGCCGAAACCGGCCACCCGGCCGGCGTAGTCGAAAATGGGAAATACGATCCTGTCCCTGAAACGGTCGTAAAAACCGCTGCCCTGCCGGCGGGCGATCACCAGGCCGGCCTTCTCCATCAGGGCCGCGGCAATACCCCTGCCCGCCAGATGGTTCAGCAACCCGTCCCATCGGTCCGGCGCATAACCCAGCCGGTGAGCCCGGACGGTTTTGCCGGTAAACCCGCGCGAGGCCAGATAAGCCCTGGCTTCGGCGCCCTGGTGGCCATCGAGACAACGGCAGTAAAATTCCATGGCGACCCGGTTCAGCTCGTAGAGCCTGTCGTTTTCGGTCATCTGCCGCCGGCCGCGGTCGCCTGCCGGTTCGGCAACCTCGATTCCGTAACGCCGGCCCAGGAATCTGACGGCTTCGGGAAAAGACAGGCCGTCAGACTTCATTATGAAACTGATTACCGAGCCGCCCGTATGGCAACCGAAACAGTAAAATATCTGCTTGTCCGGGCTGACTGTGAAAGACGGGGTCTTTTCCGAATGGAAAGGACACAAACCGACGTAGTTGCGCCCTGCCTTCTTGAGCACCACCCTTTCGGATACGACATCCAGTATGTCAGCAGCTGTCTTGACGGCTTGTATGGTATCCTCGGGGATCATTGTGCGCCTTGGGGCCGCCCTCCCTGATGCTCCGCTTGTCAGACCGTTAAAGCCACCGGCCTGCGTGGCCATTGAAATGTTTGAGCACGGCAATCAAAAGAAGTTACAAAACAAAAAACCAAAGGATCTCACCTGACAGATCAGGTTGCGACCCTTCGGATTTTTTTGAAAAAAAGAAACACCCCATATTGCCCACGCGCCATAGCCTGCTTCTAAAATTTTTCAATATATATGGGGGTTCCGGAAATGTCAAGGTATTATTTGCGCCGTCCCGGAAAAGTTTTCAGCACTTTTTCTATTCCGTCCCTGGCAAGTTCCTCGGCGGTCAGCCAGCGCCCGCCGCGTCTCACAAAGTCGCCCAGGGACAACAGGTTTTCGCTCAATGCCTGCTGGGTTTCGATAAAAACCCCCTTCCAGGCTATCCGGCCGTTGCGGGCGTCCAGCAAAACCACGTCGAAAGCGACTGCCGCCGGTTCGACCACTGAATACCGTTTTCCCCGCCGCTGCCTGAAAAGATAAAGACAGCCCGCCAGGACCCCGTCGGCATTGTAAGATCTTGCCAGCTCGAGGGCGGTTTCCCTCTCCATGCCCCTGGGCCACAGTTCCGGATCATAATTGACCTGTTTTACCGAAACATCCGCCAGCTTCCGCAGGCTGTTCAGAAACATGCCGGTAAGCATGGCGGCGGCTTCCGGGTCGGGTTTGCCGGTCAGGTATACCCGCCTGGTGAAAGGATTGCGCACGCCGGTCTCGGCCCCCAGAACAGCGGCCGCGTCCATGAAGGGAAGCATGATCAGCCTGGCCCCGGACCAGTCCCGGACGTTGGCCTGTCCCTTTGCCGGGTGTCTGTTCCGGGTTGTGGCGCATCCTGAGGCAATGATTGCGACCAGCAGGCAGACTTCGACCGCTGCCAGAGACTTTGATTTGCGGAAATGGTCTGAAACGGGCATTTGGAAATTGTCGTCCGGCCCACAGGTTTCGCGGGCCCGGGTCAAAGGCTTCCCTTTGAAGACAAAACCCCCTTGATGCTCCGGTCGATGGTGACGGCCTCTTTGAGCGCGCGGCCCATTGACTTGAAAACCGACTCCAGGATATGATGCCAGTTCTCGCCGTAACTTACATCGACGTGAAGGTTAAGCGCCCCCCTGACGGAAAAAGCCCTTAAAAACTCCTTTACCAGCGGAGCCTCCAGAGGAATCTGGGGCCCGGCCGGAGCAGGTAGCCTGAATACGAGATAAGGCCGCCCGGACAGATCGATCACCACCTGGCTCAGGGCGTCGTCCATGGGGGTCAGGGCCTGCCCGTAACGGCGAATTCCCTTCTTGTCCCCCAGGGCGCGTGCAAGCGCCTCTCCCAGGACCAGCCCCACATCCTCCATCGTGTGGTGAAAGTCCACTTCCAGGTCGCCCCTGGCCCGGCACGTCAGGCTGAAACGGCCATGGACGGCAAACAGGGTAAGCATGTGGTCGAAAAAGGGAATCTGGGTTGCGATATCGACCTGGTCGTCACTGTCCAGGTCCAGGCGGCAAAAAATCCGGGTCTCTTTGGTTTTACGCTCGATCTCGGCTGTTCTGGGCATCTCGTCTCTGCATCTTGCGCAATGATTTTTCCGAAAGGCGGCAGACCGAATGCGGCGGAGCCTTCTGCGGCCCCTCTCTGCAAACGGCTCTTAAACGCTCCAAGCATAACCAACTAATCATATATCATCGGCGGCAAAAAGGCAATATCTACTTTTCCGGCAAACAGAACGTCCCGTGACGGCTTCAATTTCCCGCCGGCATTCCGGCTCCCGGAATCAGCTTCCTGACCCGACTGAACCCGTTTCTGCGCTCAAGCTCGTCCCAGGGTTCGATGTTGTTGTCAACGCTCCGGCGGTCGTATCCGCTGCGCCTGTCGTGTCTCCGGCGGCGATTTACCCTATTGAACGGATGATCGTGAACTCGCCGATCGAACAGCAGGCGCCTGCCGCCGAAATCCATGATCCTGATTCTGTAAACTGAGGGTTCCATCCTCGGGCCTCCTCGGCATGGGACCGCGTGGGGATAAGGATGGTTCTGCCGTCTTGCACCACCTGGAGCCATTGTAGTGCACACCGGCCCGAATGTAAACTTTAAACCATTGCCGCGGCTCCGGATAAAAAAACAAATTGATTTGAATTACCGCTTGCCATATTTTGCATATTTCAAAAACCTGAATGAACTTTTGAAAGTTATGTCAGAGGCAGGGTCTATGGAAAAATTTTCGCTGAAACTTCACGACGTCCGCAAGGGCTATAGTCACGACCAGGACAAACTCATCGACCCGCGGGAGACGGTCGCACGGCTGAAAGCCAGGCTGGCCGGCCTGGACCTGGACATCCTCCAGGACACGGTGAGGATCGATTCAGGCAGGCTCGGCATCCCCGTATACTTCAGCAGATGCGGCAAAGACGCCCGCAAAATCACCGGCAGCCGCAAACAGATGGGCAAGGGTGCAACCGCCCCACAGGCGGAGGCCAGCGCGGTCATGGAGCTTGCCGAACGCTTCAGCCTTTTCAGTTTCAGGGCCGATCCGGCCAACTTCAGACAGGCGACCTATCGCCAGGTTGCCGATCAGGCCCTGAGTTTCGGGACCATAGCCTTATCGGTCAACGACACGTCAGAAGACCCGGAGCTTGCCCGCAGGGTGTTTGAGGATCTTCCTTTGCAGTGGACCCGGGCTTTCAGCCTGACCGATTCGCGTTCCGTTCTTGTTCCCTTCAACTGGTTTTACGCCATAAACGAGTACAACGGCTCGTCGGCCGGCAACTGCCCGGAAGAAGCCCTTGTCCAGGGCATCAGCGAAATAGTGGAAAGGCATGTGTCGGCCCTGGTGGCCAGGGGCAGACTTTCAGTGCCGCTGATAGAAAAGGCTTCGATCAAAGATCCGGTGGCCCTCGGGCTGCTGGACAAATTCGACAAAGCGGGAATCGAGTTGTTTATTTCGGACTTCTCGCTCGATGTGGGGATTCCGACAGTCGGCGTCCTGGCATGGGATCCTGCCACCTTCCCTGCCAGAAGCGAAATTGTATGGACGGCCGGCACCACGCCCTGCCCTGTCAAAGCCCTGTGCCGCGCCCTGACGGAAGTCGCCCAGCTGGGCGGCGATTTCAACAGCGGCTCCAGCTACGTCGCCAGCGGACTGCCCAAGCCGAAGGCCATGGATGAAGTGAAATTCATCACCGACCCGGGCGCGGCCACCACGATCGACCGCCTTCCGGACCTGGCGGACGACAACCTGAAAACCGAGGTGGAAAACCTGGTGGGGGCTCTGGCGCGCAAAAACATGGAAGTGCTGACAGTCGATATCGGCCACCCGGATCTGCTGGTTCCGGCCTTTTACACCATGGTACCCGGGGCCGAGTTCCGTGAAAGGGCGGCCAATTCCAGCGTGGCCATGATCTGCGCCAGGCTGACAGCCGAAACCCTGCCGGCGGCCGAAGCCATGGCGCGTCTTGAATCAATGGCCGGGCTCCTGGGCGCCAGGTACTATATTCTTTTCTACCAGGGAAAGCTCAACCATGACCTGGGCCGGTCCGAACAGGCCCTGGCTTGCCTGAATCGGGCCCTGGAATGCGACCCGCCGGCAGAGGACGCCGCCAGCATCTACAGCTATATCGGCATCTGCCTCAAAGACCGGGGCCGGTTCGACCAGGCCCTGGAGGCCCTTTCAGAAGGGGCGAAACTGGACCGTGAAAGAACGGATATCTACAACCTGATGGGGTACTGCCATTTCAAGAAACAGCAGTATGCGGAGGCGGTCGCCTGCTTCGAGAAAGTAATCGACCTTGATCCGGGATCGGCCATAGACTATGCCAACCTGGCGGTCAACTACCGGGCCCTGGGCCAAACGGACAAGGCCGTCGGCTATTACCGCCTGGCGCTCAAACTTGACGGCAGCCTGGAATTTGCCCGCCGGCATCTTCGGGAACTGGGCGGCGGGTGAAACCGCGGGGTCACCTTTCCAGCAGCTCTTTGGCCAGGGACTTATAGTCTGTTGCGCCGTAGCTGCTTCCGCGGTAGAAAACCACGGGGCGGCCCGCTTCCGCGCTGTCGGCGATGGTTGTATTGACCCTGATGACCGTATCGAAGACAAGCGGCCGGTAACGCTCGTCGTTTCTCAGTTTTTCCAGAATGCGCGGGCTGACCCTGGTCCGGGCGTCGAAAAAAGTCGGCAGGATGCCGCTGATGCGGATATCCGGGTTTATGGCTTCCCTGACGGCCTCGACCGTGTCGAACAGCTCGTCCAGGGCTTCGAAAGCGTATGGATGGGTCTGACACGGCACCAGGACTTCATCGGCATAGGCAAACACGTTGACGGTAAGCAGGGAAAGACTGGGCGGGGTATCCAGCAAGACGAAATCGTAACCTCCCTCAACAGGCGCCAGGGCCTGCTTGAGCCGGTCTTCACGCCCCTCGACATCTACCAGTTCTACTTCCGCCCCTGCGAGATCCACGTGGGACGCAATGAGGTCCAGCCCTTTCCAGGCCGTGCCGACGATCGCCTCATGGGTGCTGACGCCATCATCCCCTTTTATCAGCCGGTATACATTGACCTGCTGCTGTTCCGGGTCCACGCCCAGGCCCTTTGTGGCATTGGCCTGGGGGTCCATGTCCACCACCAGTACGGTGGAGCCTTCCCGGACAAGGGCCGCTGCCAGGTTGATGACGGTGACCGTTTTGCCTACTCCACCCTTTTCATTGGCTATTGCAATTTTTCGCATACCCTCTCCCCTGATTGAAGGTGAAAACTGGTTAACAACACACCCCGTATTCAATTTGCCATCCGGCTTGCCTTCAGTTCAGCCATGCTTTCATCCAGCAAACGGGCCTGCCTGAGCAGAGCCCCGGTTTCCTCCATCAGTCTTTCCATGGTGCGCGCGTAACGGTCGCGCTCCCGGTTGGTCCCGGAGATAGCTTCGAGTGCCTGGCCCAGGTCGGTAAGATAGCTGTCGAACTGTTCCGACATCAGCTCCTTCTGCCTGGCCGCGGCCGCATCCACGAGCCTGATCAGATACTGAAACTTGATATTCTCCCTGTAATCCTTGAACTGAGCCACAAGTGATCTTTTTATCTCTTTTTTCATCCTGACGGCGGCGGCAGCCAGGGCCTGCAGTCCCTGTTCCGGGCCGGGGCTCTTTTCCTTCTTGAAGATCTGCCTGAAGAGACTAACCGCCGTATAGAATCCCAGCCGCATGACCGCCTCGGTCTTGATATTGGCCGAATAACGCAGGTTGGCCCGGGCCGGCGGCAGTTGCAGCCCGATTATCTGTTTTACTTCTTTGAGGTCAACGGACGTTTCCGGCTCCTGCCGGCCCGGCTGCAGGCGATGGCCGCCGTAAGCAGAGAGAGTCTTGCTGTAACCCGCCATGGCTTCGGCTATCATCATACGATATGGGGCGCTCACCTGCGCGAGCCGATCCTGCAAACCCTGCTCGGCTTCCTGGATGAATTTGATAATACCCGGATTCACGTTTTCGGTTAAATACCTGTCCACCGCCTGCCTGATTTCCTGGAAGACCAGATAGACCGTGGCGGTAAAGCCAGACTGGCTGAGCGAATCCCCGTACCGGTCCACATCGACCCGGTATCGGTCCACAAAGGCAATGGCTGCCCCGGCCGGCCCGCTGTCACTGTTTTCGAAAAACCGGTCCGCCGCCGTCTTCATTTCCGATTTGATTTTGCGGACGGCGCCGTCGATGGTGTTGTTGATCATGGACCGGATCTTACGCATGTGGTCCTGGTGGCCCGCCAGTCTTTCCACCAGTCCGGCGACCTCGTCCTGATCACGCATGGCAAGATCACGGTGCAAGCCTATCCAGTCGGCCATCCTGCCCAGCAGTATTTCAAGCCGTTTGAGCTGGCCTGCGAGCAAAAGGGCATACTTGCCGGCGTTCAATCTTTCTTCCAGGTCTCCGATAAACCGCCTGCTGACCTCTTCGGATCGCCTGACCATTTCCTGCTCCAGGTTCCACTGCTCCATACGACGCCGGTCCTTCAACTCCAGGCCGTCGCGGTTGGCGTCCAACAGGCGGTAGAGAGCCGAAAAAGTATACAGCCGAGGCTCGTCCACCAACAGCGCGAGCTGCTCGCCGACCTTCTTCTCCATGCTTTCGAGTTCTTCCGGCGAGCCGTGTTCGCCCAGATCGCAGTTGAGCACGAACACCAGGTTGGTCGCCATGCCCATCTTCTTGAGCATGGACAAAAAGCGGATATCGGCCTCCCTGAGCCCCATGCGGCTGCTGATCACGTAGATGACCAGATGGGTGATCAGCAGGTAGTCCTGAATCATGGCCAGGTGGAGGGGATTGGTTGAATCGCTGCCCTGGCAATCTGCAAACTCGATGTGTTCATCGAAATCCTGACTGTCTATTGTCAGCAGCAAGTCTTTCAGGTAGACGGCCAGGCAGTCCCGGGCAACGAAATCGCGGTGAAGGTGAAAATCGTCGCCGTCATAGTCCACAACGGCGTTATCGGCCTTGACCATCTCCTGCACTTTCGGAAACCCTTCAAGGTAAGCCTTGAGCAAGACGGCGTCGGCATTCAGGGAATCCTGAAGAACCTGCAGTTCTCCGTCCAGCTCGTCAAGAGCGCGGGCCAGGTCGTCGCGGTCCTGCTGCCTGCGGATATCGAAAGCCCCTTCGCGGCCGCGCCAGTTTCCGGAAAGCAGCAGAACAAGGGCCCGCTCAATTTCCTGGTTTATCTCGTCCCAGGACTTGAAATAGAGCCTGGCCGCCAGGCGGCCGCCGCATCGCACCCTTGTTACGATCGAAGTGATGACCCCGGCTCCTCTTTTCAGGTAATCTTTGCGGAACAAGGCATTGACCAGCGTGCTCTTGCCGGACTTGATGGCCCCCACCACGGCCACCCGGACGGTGTCGCTGTCCAGATGGCCATTGATTATTTCAAGATCCCTTCTCCAGGCCGACAGGTTCTCACCCGGCCCGGGGTCCAGGGTTTCCAGGCTGCCAAGCTGGTCTTCCACCTGCCGGCAGAGTTTCTCGATTTCTTGTTTCGCTTCCTGAAAACGGTTCATTTGATCGACCTTCGGTATCCTGAAATCATGATCCTGATGTTGTCTGTCAAGCCGGCAATTGCCGTGACCTTGACAAAAAGGGGCGGCTCCATAAGCTGCCTTGCCCGCTCGAATCCGTCCCCGGCCGGTCCGGCTTTTACCCCCGTGAAAAGCGGCCGGCGGCAAGGGCCTTCCGGCCTCCATGATAATCACTTGTTTATTCTATGATTTCATGGTATAAAGGGGCAAACAGGCCCAATAGCCGGTACCAGCTTATGGTGGAATATCATTCAAGGGGAAAACCCAATGTCTGAAAAACATCCAGAATGTCCGCTCTATAATCCATTGAACTGTAAAGAATATTACAATCCCAAACTTTGCGCTTTCGTCCGCAAGGACAAAGTTTGCCTCAAAAAAAAGAAGACGAAACAAAAACCAAAAAAAACGGAAACATAGTCTGCGTCCCGGAAAATTTGATTCCTGTCACCCCGATCATAACAGCATGCATGCCCGTCTGAAAGGCCCCTGCCGCGACAGCCCCGTAAAACCGGCTGCGTCCTCCATAAAAGATGTTCCCGATTTTGTCTAACCTGACGGCCGCAGCTGACTTCTGGTATGCATGCCTTCAGGCGTGTCCTGCGCTGCCGGACAACAGATCCGGGTCCACGCCGATATTTCGAAGGGCTGTTTCCCAGCGCCTCTCCAGCGGTGCTTCAAAAACCACCTGATGCTCGTAAGGTGCTGTCAGCCAGGCGTTCTGTGACAATTCGTATTCCAGCTGCCCCGGTCCCCAGCCGGCGCATCCCAGGGCGACAAGAAAAGATGACGGCCCCCGGCCCCTGGCGATGGCCTCCAGTATGTCCATCGAATTGCTCAGGGCGAGTCCGGGGCTGATCATCAGGCTTCCTTCCCATTTGAGCGGCTCCGAATGGAGGATGAACACCTCGTTTACATGAACCGGCCCGCCGATGTAAACCGGCAGATCTCCGTATTGTTCGAGATACTCTATACCAAGTTCCCGGAAGATCATTCCGGTTGTGATGGAAGCGTGGATCCGGTTGACTACTATACCGACGGCACCTTCCCTGGTATGCTCGGACAGGCAGGTCACCGTCTGGTAAAAATTGGGGTCCAGCAGCTCCGGCATGGCTATGAGCAGATGGCCTTTCAACGATTGCGCGAACATGTCTTTCATAAGGTCAAATCTTGGGATTAGGATTTCCGCTCATCCTGATCATAGGCAATGTCTGTCCGGAAATCAACCGGCGCGATTGCCGTTTGAAATTTTAGAGGCGGCGGCCGCGCCTGCCGGCCACCGGGCAAAGTCTATGCCTATGGATGCCAAACCTTTGACAATATTTACAACCTGGAATATAGTCCCCTGATATGGAATGTGGAAACATTTTCAAACCCCGGCTGCTCCGGAACGGCTTTCGGGCCGCCGGGCGATAAAGACGTTTATTTCGGATTCAAACTCATGACGACCGGTGTCTCCCGACAAAGCCCCGAGCCGGGGCGGACATAAAGCCGGGAGATGACCGTTCGGGGTTACCGTTCATGCCGCCATTCAAAATAGAAGACATGGCCCGCAGGCTCGATATCGACCCTTCCAAGATCGAGCGCTACGCGCAAAAAGGCCTCATCATTTTCAGGCAATCCGGCAATGGCAGGATCGCCGGCGGCCCGGTCGAGCTCGCCCGCCTCCGATTCATCGTCAAGGCAGAAGAACTGGGCTATTCCATAGACAACATCAACCGCCTCGTGGGGCACGCCTACTCTGTTCTGCGCACCGACGATCCGCTGGACTCGAGCCGGGCCTTCGCCCGCGAGGTATTCAAAAAACTTGAAGCCGGCCTGGACGAACAGGACCCCCTGGAACAGCTCAACACCAGGTGTGATCTGCGCCTGCTCGGCGATTATCTGGCCGAGCTCGAAACCTGCGCGAAACCCGGTTCCGGGCCTGCCGCCGCAAAGGCTGAAAAACCGTCCGCCATCAGAAAGAAGGGCTCATTTCCGGCCGCCACAGATTCCGCAGCAACGCCGGAAGACGCAAAAAAAGACGAAAAAACGCCTCCTCTCAAACAGCCCCGAAAAGGCCGGATAGGTTTGAAACTTGGCGCGGCCCTGCTCATCGTTGCGGCCGTCGGTGCCGGTTTCCTCTATGCGCGCCGACAGCATAAGGCAGAATTTCCGGGCCCCGGGAGCGAAATCGCGCAAACCGAAACATCCGGTCCCGCACCCGATATATCCGTTGCTGAAAGCGAGCAGGCGTTTCCGGTTCCACCAATTGAGCCCGAAGCTGAAAACGGCAAAGCGGCGGCACCGGAAAATGCGAAAACAGAAGCGCCGCCTGAACCGGACCCGGCCATTGAGCGGCCCGTGGAAACCGGAACGGCTGAAAGCGCGGCCGCGGCTGACCAAAAGCCTGATGCCGAAGACCTGCTGCTGCCCGAGCCGGAGCCCGTGGGGATAAAGCCCCTGCCGCCCCTGGCCCTGCCTGAACCCGTCAGGCAGGCTGACAGTGAAACCAAACCGGCTTCCAAGACGCCGCCGGCTGAAAAAAAGCCCGCTGCCCGCCAGGCGGAAGCAAAGAGCCCGGCGGAGGCCGTAAAAATAAGCAACTTTACCCTGCTTTATTCGCCATCCGAAAAAAAGTATACGGCCCGCTTCAATATCGTCAAGGCTCCGGGAAGCCGGCAGGAACGGGTAAGAGGTTATACCTTCGTGCTGCTGGAGACCAAATCCGGAGACACCATAGCCTTGCCCCGGGTCAAACTTGTCGGCGGCCGGCCTGCCAGGCACAGTAAGGGTCGATTTTTTTCAATCGCCCGCATGAAGATTCAGGAATCTTCCGGCAAGATAGACATTCCGGCCGATTCCATAAAGTCCGCCACCGTTCTGGTATATTCCGCAACGGGCTCGCTGATCGGCTCCGGGCGGTTCAGCGGCCGCGTAACCGTGACTGCTCCGCGACAGGAAACGGCCGAGCCGGAAGCCCCGCCTGCAGCCGAGCCGCCGCGCCCACAACCGGCGCGGAAAGAAAAACCGCCCCGGCCCGCTGCCGGGCCCAAGCCTGCCTCAAATGAGAAATCGCTGAAAGAAGCCCTGCAATGGGAGGCCACGAGCTACGACCTGGTCCGCAGGGGCGAATATGAAAAGGCCATCACGGCCGCCTCCAGGGCCATAAGTCTGGCTCCCGAACGCGTCAATCCGTATATCAACCGCTCCCTTGCCTATATCGAAACCGAAATGTACGCCAAGGCCATCCGGGACTGCGACACCGTCCTTGCCATGGATCCTGAAAACGCCCTGGCTTACAACAACCGCGGCCTTGCATTCCACAGGGCGGGCAAGCTGGAGCAGGCCCGCGCGGACTACAAAAAGGCATGCGAGCTGGGACTTGAACTCGGATGCGTCAACCTGGCGGATCTGGAAAAAGAAGAAAGGATCAACTCGCTGCTGGAAGCCAGCCGCAAGGCTTTTATGTCCAAGGACTGGACGGCGGTGATAAAGTACACGACCGAAGTCATCGGTCTTGACCCTGCCAATTCGGTCGCCTACACCAACCGCTCGGCCGCCTATGCCGAAAAGGGTCAGTTGAAAAAGGCGCTCGATGATTCGATGCAGGCCCTGCGGCTGGCCCCGTCATTTGCACTGGCATACAACAACAGGGGTTACGTTTACGAACTGATGGGAGAAACAAAAAAGGCCGCAGCCGATTATCTGAAAAGCTGCAGCCTCGGTTTCGATCTGGGCTGTGAAAATCTTGCCCGTCTGGAGAAAAAGCCCTGAGCGGCTAGTACTTTTCCAGCATCTTCAGGTTCTCCCGGGCAATATCGGTCAGCTTCTTGCCATCATAGTCCTTGCTGGTGGTGGCGACAGCCTTGTCATCCGGATCCAGGGCCAACAGTTTGCGGTACATTTCCTTTGCTTTTCCGACCTTACCGGTATTCTGGTAGAGTACTCCCAGGTTCAGCAGGGCGTACGGATTTTCGGGATTGATCGACAGGGCGACTTTCAGGTTGGCCTCGGCCTTCTCGTAGTTGCCCTTTACCAGCTCCCGGTATCCCTGATCGGCCAGGTAGACGTCCTGCCTGACATGACTCGAACTTCCCGAGCATCCTGCAATGGCCGCCAACAGCAAGAAAGCCGTAAGACATCCGATGATTCTGGTCACTTTGTTTCCCCCGTTTTCGGTTTGCATTTTCAAATTCAGGGCTCTGCCGGCAAGACCGGGCAAGTCTGTCAATTATGGTTGTAATCGTACTCCGACCAGAGGTCCGGCACATTGTCGATTGTCGTTCGCCGGCGACTTTCATTCCTGCGCCTGTCTTTTCCGCTGCGCCTGTCTTTCTGGCTGCGCCTTTCGGGAATATGGACTGTATAGGAAAACTGCCTCCGGTCACGTCCGCTGCGCCTGTCCTGCTTGTTTTGTATATTGATCAAGGTTTTCATATATTCTTCTTTTCGTCAGGATTGAAAGACAGGGATCTGCTAAATCATCTTCTTGAGCTTCAAAAGCGTTTCGTATCTTTCGTGCATGCTGTTTTTGAGCATTTTGAAAAGTTCAAGCACGATGGCGTCCCTTTCTTCCCTTGTCGTCATGAGGTAATTCAGCCTTTGATCTATACTCTTGAACAAGGTTTCCAGATTGTTCAGTCTCACTTCCAGCACGTTTATCCGCTCGAGGGCATCGCCCACGTCCCTGTCATCGTAACTCAGCAGGTCAGCGTCATTCTTGTCGTCATTTCCGATTTTATCGGTAAAAATCCCTCCGCTTCCTCTTTCGCGGATGACGTCTTCGATAATCTTTTTATCGATTACCTTCTTGTTGTCTGCATATCCGTAAACCAGGGCGGCATCGCAGACCAGGTTGATTATCCTTGGTATCCCCCTGGAATACTTTGCAATCAGGTCAACGGCTTCACTCGTGAACGTCTCCGGGTTATCGGCTCCGCCGATGGTCATCCTGTACTTGATGTAATTTTCTACTTCGTTGCGTTTCAGGCCGCTGATATGACAGTGAACCGTTATCCGCTGAACTATCTGCTCTAGCCTCTTGTGCTGCAGTCTGTATTTCAGTTCCGGCTGCCCCACCAGGATGATCTGTATCAAATGATGCTTCTCGGCCTCCAGGTTCGAAAGCATCCTGATTTCTTCGAGAGCCTTTTTGGCAAGATTTTGGGCTTCATCGATAATCAAAACCACCCGTTGCTTGCGGGAATATTTCTCGATCAGGAACTCATGGAAAAGATCCATCAGTTCGGCCTTGTCCTTGTGGTTGGTCTCCAGCTCGAATTCCCGGCATATGCTCTTGATGATCTGATTGGGCGGGATATAGGTGTTGTTTATCAGGCCGATCTCGATATCGTCCGGGATCTTTGAAAGCAGGTAGTTGATGAGGGTGGTCTTCCCGGAACCTATTTCGCCTGTAACGACAACGAAACCCTTGTTTTCCGTAATGGCGTATTCAAGGTGAGTATAGGCGTTTTCATGCCCGTCACTCATGTAAAGGTATTCAGGATCAGGCAGCAGGTTGAACGGCTTTTCTTTCAAGCCATAGAATTCTTCATACATGGAGGCACTCTTCAGTCAGGTATTCTGTCTTCGTCCGTCCTGGTCTTGTTCAGGATGGCGCCAATTATCTTGCCCTCTTCCGCAAACAGGCTCATGGCCTTCTTGAGCTCTTCCTGGGCGGTCCGTTCCGATTCGACAACAAAAAGAATGCCGTCCGCAAACTGGGAAAGGATAAGAGGGTCCGCGCAGGCCAGTACGGCCGGGCAGTCCAGGATGATTATGCGTTCGTTGCCATAACGGACTTTAAGATCCTCTATCAGGGCCTCCATTCTCGGCGAGCCGAGCAACTCCGCCGAATTGGGGGCCACCTTGCCGGCCGGGATGATGGTCAGCTTGGCTATGCCGGGATTGATGAAGATTTCTTCAGCCCGGGCTTTTTTCTCAAGGTAATGCACAAGCCCGCATTCAACCGGCAATTCAAAAAAATCCGAAGCAAAATCATAGTGCCTGCGCCAGGGGTTGCGCAAATCGCAATCAATGACCAGAGCCGTACGGTTGTGTTCCCTGGCGATACTTATTCCAAGGTTTATGGATGTGAAGGTCTTGCCCTCTCCCGGGTTGGCGCTTGTGACTATCAGGCAGTTGCCGCCGGCCTTGTCCAGTTTCTTGAGCACCCTTGCCTTGATAAGATCAAAGTGGTCGGTAATCTTGTTGTCCTTGAAAAGGGTAAAAAGCTTGTTCTTTCTCAGAACATTCGGATCGACAGGTCTTACCCGGGTAACACGGTATTCTACGTTGACCTCCCGGCGGCATCTATCCTTTCTGCCGACAGGACGTGCAACAGCCGGTCCGGGCGGTGGAGCGTCAGGTTCCTGGCGCCTTATTTTCTTCAGGGCATTTCCCAGGCTGGTAACTTCTTCCTGGCTTCTTTCCTGCTTGGCCTTGGTCAAGGCCTTTTTGAGCTTGCTCATATTATTGCTCTTTCCGGCAAATTTCGATTATGACAATAATCTCTTGTAGATCAAAGTGTAAATGTCTTCAAGCGGCAATACAAGCTTGTCTACCGCCACCAGCACCAGGGCTACGAGACAGACCGCTCCTGCCGCAATCACCGCCCGCTTGATCAACAAGGCACGTTTTTCTTCCGGTGTTTTCATGTACGGCAGGGCGGTCAATACGTCTATGCCGGCCACATCCTTGAGTTCTTCCGTATTCTTGACGGTATGGTCCATGGCCTCTATGACGGCCACCGTCCCCAGGGAAAGCCCCGATGCCAGAACGAAGCCGAGCAGAAATACCGCGATCCTGTTGGGCTTGTATGGGCTTTTGGGCAAATACGGAGGATCGGTAATGGTAAAATGCTCACCCTGTTGCTGTTCTTCCATTTCCTGGGCTATGCGGGCCTGCAAGAGCTTGTTGGCGATATCATTGTATCTGCGCTTGGCGTTTTCGTAGTCGATGAGCATATTGTTCAGCTCTTTTTCGACAATGGGCGCATTTTCAAGCTTTTTCTGGTACTCGGCCAGATCCTTCTCGATTTTGCGCAAATCCTGACGCAAATTGTTTATTTCCGTATCGGCCATCACCACCTGGGTCATCAGGTTCACATAGAGCGGGTTGTCAGGCTTGCGCTCTGACACCTCCAGCATGGCCCGGTCGGTGATCATGGTATCCACCTGCCTGGACAGCAGCTCCACTTCCTTGGATTTCTCGATCACATCGGGATGATTGGCGCCAAGCCTGGCCCTGAGAGACGACAGCTCTGTCCTGGCCTGTTTAAGTTTCTTGATCTTGACCACCGCCTCGTCGGCCTTGCCGATCTGGCTTTCAAGTTCGGCTATCTCCGCCACCAGCTTCCTGACGTCGGGATGCTTGTCTGAAAAGCGGGACTTCATCCTGATCAATTCCAGCCGCAGGGTCTTTATCCGCTCCTTGGGGTTGGCCGCGAGCTTGTTTTTATCGGTAATGACCGGTTTCAGCGGCTCTATGTTGGCCAGCTGCCCCTTGAGGTATATCTTCCTGTCTTCCAGCGACCTGATGCGCGACGTGATCCTGTCGTATTCCGTCTGCAGGCGGGAAATTATCTGCAGCAGGGTCGTCGTGTTGCCGGGCAGCTCTCCAAGGTGCTGCTGCTTGAACACGCTGATCTTCTTTTCGTATTCATTCATCTTTTCCCGCAGGCCGTTGAGTTCGTTTTCCAGGAAAGTGGTGGTGGTCTTGACCTGCTTTTCCCTGGACTTGGCCTCTTTGAGCAGGTAAAGGGAGGCCAGCTCCTTTGTCACCAGCATTACTTTCCGGGGGTCCCTGCCCTCGTATGACAGGATAAAGGCTATGGTGGCAGAGCGGGTGCCGGCCTTGGCGCTTATGTGTTCTATCTTGATGGCCTTTTTCATCTTGCGGACGGCCTTGTCTATCTTGCCCGCATTGGTATATTCGGGATAGAGGTTGAATTTCCTGATAATCGCCTTGAGGGCGGAATAGCTCAGGATCTGGCTGGTTATGGTTTCCAGCCTGCTGGCGGCATAAGTCGTTATGGTGGACTTGACGAACTCGTCAGGTATCTGCTGTTCTTCGATGGTGATCACGGCTTCGGACTTGTAGATGGGCGGCAGGGCCACAGTCACGATGGCCGTAATGAGCATCACGGCTGCGAATATCGTCACCAGCAGCCCCATCCGCCGTTTGAAAAAATCGCTTACTTCCTTGAATGTAAGGTCGGTGTCCATTTACAATTTGCTCCAAGTATCCTGGCCAGCGCCACGGTTTTGTTCATTCATGGTTTATACGGAAAGTTGAAAGCAACGCCCAGCCAAACCCGGTTGCGTTCAGCCCTCTCATTGGGTGCTTTGTCTTCGTCATATTCCAGAGAGTAAGTATAGTTAACCAGCAGGCTGCTGTTTTCTGTCATCATATAACGCATGGACGGCCTGAGCTCGAAATAGCGGGTATATACGTCTTCATCCTCTTTTTCGTCCCTTGTATAGTAAAAGCGCCCCTCTATGCCGGCCTTGAACCTTTCGGTAAAAGCCCAAAGGAAAGACAGCTTGACCTTGTCCACATCGACTTCCCGGCCATCGGCGGTGGTGGCAAGGTTTCTGGCGTAACCAAGGTCTGTTTCCGATCTTTCGGTGCGCTTTATGAACCTGAAATTTACGACTCCGCCCCAGGTGTAATCCTTCTCGTCGGTGTCCTTGTTCTCGTTTTCGGTGTAACGGCCGCCGACTTCGACCAGCAGACTGAATGTTTCGCTGAGCCCGTGCCGCCAGCCGAAATTGAGATTATAACTGCTGACCCTGTTTTCGTCTGAATCACGCAAAGAATAGCCGGGGGTAACATAAATCCTGTCCACCTGACTTTTCAAAAGCTTGCCGACCGAAAACCATACCCTGTGGCGGTCGTAATCAACTTTGGTGTCCGATTTATAGTCTATGTTATTGTAGGCATAATTGAGCGAAAGACTGACCAGCTCCGTCAAGCTGTATCTGATCCCCGCGCCGGCATCGTAACGATACCTGTCTTCCCGGTACTGGATACGTCCCGTTTCGACCAGCTCTGATTCCAGCGTCGTATCCTTGGTAAACCCGAAGGCCGCGTTGGTGCTGAAACGTTGGGTCAGTTTGTGGGCCAGGTTCACGTTGGCATTATAAAACTCGTTGTCGAAATCATCCTCTTCCTGGTACCTGTCTATTTCCATCTTGAGGTCGGCCAGGATCTTGGTGGTCACGCTGTCATAATCGAGTTTCAATCCCGGGATCACCGTAAATATATTGTCATCCTTGGTATTGACCCGGCTGAACTCTATATTGTCATTGTGCTGGGCGAAAGCTTTGATCGACGGAACCAAGATATAATCAGCGGCCGCGACATTGTCGACGCCCGCCAGCAGCAAAGTTGAAACCGCCAATCCAACGACCCACCGTCTCGTGCTTTTCAATCCGATTTTTTCAAGCAATGCGCCTCTCCAATCGAGCAGTAAAGTTTCGTGTCAACGGCCCGCCGGCCAGACCGGTCAATCCGGACGGCCGGAATCCTGTCATCAAGGCACGACTACCACATCACCGCGCTTCAGCATGATGTTCTGGTCGAGGTTACGCCCCTTTAATATCTCGCTGTAATTGAAGGGTATCCTGACAATATTGCCCTTGACCTGCCTCAATATGTGAATCTTGCTCTCGGAAGCATAGGGGTTCAGCCCGCCTGCCTTGGAAAGCAACTGCATGACATTGGTTTCCAGATTGATGGAATATTCCCCCGGATTTCTCACTTTGCCGATCACATATGCCTTGAGGCTGTTGATCTGTTTCAGGATTACGGTCACGGTTGCATCAGGGATGAACTCCGACAGCTTTCTGGTGACCTGGCTTCGCAGATCGGAAACCGTCATCTTTTTCACGTCGATGTCACCGATCAGGGGAAAGGAAATCACACCGTCCGGGGGCACTATTATCTCCCTGCTCAGTGTGTCGTCTTTCCAAACCGAAATCTCCAGCACATCTCCGGGACCGATTATATACACCGGTGTATCGGCACGGAGCTCAGGCGCAAAGCAAAAGCTCAAAGCTATGAAACACAGGCCGATAAAAATTGATTTTGCCCTCAATTCCCCACTCCTTTTTGCGAACCTGCCTGGTTGACGGATTAACCTTATTATTCACAACTTATTGTTGTAATTGCAATACCAAACTCTTTCCCGGCATGCCGCCGGCGACAGAACCAAAGCTCTTGTCAGCTCATCCGGCCGGCGACGATTGAAAAAAACACATCTTTTTATGGTGTTGCTACCATGCCCACCGGTTTGAATTTGGTGGCCGCGCATTCCGGAGAGACCGGAATGCGTGTTTATCAAGGGAAGGTAAAGTGGAAGGTCACAGCATTGCTGATACAGCAATCAATAGTTGCTCCTTCTGAAGGCTACCATGCCCAACAGTACGGCGAACAATGTTATGACCGTCGTAATGGAAGACACGGAGGTGTTTTGCACCGGCATATCGTTTTGGGTAACAACCACCTTGGCAGAACCGGAAGCCTGAATCTGGCTGTTTTCCTGGATCAACCGGGGTTGCGAACCGCTGTAATCGATGCCGGCATTGGCCAGAACGATAAGCGCTATTGAAATTACTGAAACAGCAATGATAAGGATTTTAGTTGTTTTCATGTTTGAACCTCCTTCCTACTGAAGGCTGCCTTGCATTCTTATAAAAACAACTAAGCATTTTCCGTGCCACCACTTTACCATCCCTTTTTTGCTATAAAATCCTATGATTACTGTTTACCATGTGAAAGCCAAACAACTTAATGGCAATTTAGGTAACAATTATCTATTACTTTTTTTCCACTTTTCTTAATTGTATGTAATATTTTTCTCATCGGGTTAAATGGCGCCCTTTCTTTTCAAAACAACATAGACCGTCTTCAGAAGGATCTTGATGTCGTCCGAGAATCTCCAATGCTCCAGATATTTGCAGTCCAGGGCAACCACCTTGTCGAAATCCTTGACCTCGTTCCTGCCGGAGACCTGCCACAATCCGGTTATGCCCGGCTTGGCCGAAAGCCTCCGCAGGTGATCGGGGTTGTACGTCTTGACTTCGTCGGGTGTCGGCGGACGCGTGCCCACCAGGCTCATTTCACCCTTGAGCACGTTTATGAACTGAGGGAATTCATCAAGGGAAGTCATGCGCAGCCACCGGCCGACCCTCGTTACCCGCGGATCATTCTTGAGCTTGAACATGGAGCCGTTCATTTCGTTGGCAGTCATCAGCTCCTTTTTCCGCTTTTCGGCATCTTCGTACATGGAACGGAATTTATACAGGTTGAAAATCCTGCCGTGCTGTCCCACCCTTTTCTGCTTGAAAAGAACAGGTCCCTTTGAGTCCAGCTTGATGGCCAGGCCCACGAACGGATACATGATGCAAAACAGCAAGGTTCCCACCACGCCCCCGATCATGTCCATAACCCTTTTGTACAGCAGGCCGGTTGCATTCAGATTGTCGGTCTTGATGGTGATAAAGGGCATTGTCTGGCATTTTTCAACCGAAAGGCTGCCATCGTCCTCGTGCCATAAAGAAGGCAGGATTCTCACCAAGACTCCCATCCTGCGGCAGATATGCAGGTAATCGGAAAGCACCACGGACTTGTCGCCATTGAGGGCGAAAATCACCTCATCGATTTCATTGTTGCGCAGGATCTCCGGAAGATGCTCCACCTGCCCCAGACAGTCTCCATCGGTGCAGTCCTCAGGCACAAGTGAAAGCCGGCCGATTATTTTGTGCCCCCAGCTCAACTGGCGGTCCATTATCTCTTTCACCAGGTTGCCGCGCTTGGCCGGACCGACGATCAGAATGTAATGCAGGTTGAACTTGTTCTGGGCAACCCTGTTTATGTACCAGTGGGTTATGAAACGCTGAGAAAATATGCTCACAAAAGTGATGGCCGCGAAAAGGATCATGAAATCACGGTCATATTCCATCTTGAGCATGAAAAGCACACTGGCAAGCACAACGAAATCAACCAGCACGGTTTTACTCAGCGGCCATACGAGCTGCCTGGAGCTTTGAATCTTTTTATCGCCATACAGCCTGAACTTACCCATGCAGTAATTGTTGGTAATCATGACGATCAAAATGGAGGCGATAAATATGTCCGATTCTATGGTAAAAGCGCCGCCGGTAAGGAATTTCATCAGGTAGAAGGCAACATAACCGGAAACGATCACACAGAATGCGTCTAGCACCATCAGGATCGTATTGATGATTTGAACTTGCTGCTGGAACATAAGGGCTCTTTTGTTTTGTTCAGGTTTTTCTACAAATCGCTAACATTTTCGCCCCTTGTTCTGCAAAAGCCATGCCCTTCCTGTGGCATATATTTTTTGCTAATCTTTACGGCTGGTTAACTTTTGGGAAACATTGGATGCTCGTTTTTGTGTAAAATATTATCCAGAAATCATGCATTGCAATTCCACATCAGGGAATTGTTTTTCACAGAATATATGAAATGTAATGTGGAGTCACAAAGACAACGCTGCTCATACCTACGGGGTTTTCTTCATTAGTAAGCCCATTTTAATAGGACGCAACGTTCCATTGGCGTGAAAAGAAAATTCCGTAAAACAGAACAACAAGCGCAATGCTGCGCAGGATGTGGCCGGGTGTAAAATTTGGCCGGCCGCTTTCAAATATTTAACCGAAATTGCCACGCTCAATTCAGGCGTAAAATTGTTCGGTAAGTATATTTTCTTCCGGAATACCTTTTTCAACAAGGAGCCTGTATACATCACGCACCATGAACTGGTTGCCGCAAATATAGCAAAAAGTGCCTTGCGCCACTTCGAGCCCTTTCAGATAGTCGGTCACTTTGCCCTTGAATGCACCGCCCCCGCCCTTTGACACACAGCTGATGTAACGCCCTTTTTCAAAATCTTCACCCATTACCTCTTCTTCGGCGAAGCGTATTCCATGAATTAAAGTATAATCCAAATCGGGATAAGTCTTCACAAAGGACCTGAAAGGGCTGATGCCCACTCCGGAAGCAATAAACAGGTGCTTGCTGCCGGGGTCATTCACCCGGCGCGGATGAAAATCCCCGTATGGCCCGACCAGATCGACCTTGTCTCCGGGCTTCATCCTGCTCAAAACCGGCGTAATATCACCACCTTTGACTTCACGGATCAGGAATTTCAGGGTATCTTCCCGGGGAGAAGAATAGAACGAATAATCCCTGTTGAGGTGATATTTCAGATGGGGACCAATACTGACCGTCTGCCCGGCCTCATACTGAAAGTCATGCTTTTCGACCTCAAGAACGAAAATGTCGCCCGCAAGCCGCCTGTTCGATATGACCCTGGTGATAAAACGGTTGGTTACCGCTCCGGAAAAATCCTCATCGATTGCACCGGCAATTCTTTCAGAATTCCGCAAATCTCCCTGAAGGACGTCCTGTCCGACATCAAAGGGTTGCGGCAGGCATGTCCTGTCGATCTTCCTGCCCAGCAGGCTCATGGCCTTGTGCTTTATCACCCACCGCAAAGGGTGCCGGATATACTTTTTCATCACCGGAGCTGCCGTGCCCACCATCCAGCAGTTCTTGGGACAGGTTCTTACAAGCCCCCGTACCTTCGCGGCCCGGGCGCTGAACCACAGGTCTTCAAATTTCGCGCAATTCCTGATGTTCCCCATGCTTTCTTTCCAGTATCTGTCTTCCAGGCCATTGCATGGATATACTTCACCGTAAGGATCAATGAAAAAATTTACCGTACCTGCCTCGCACGGCAGCAGCCTGCGGTTACCTTTTATATAGTTTATCAGTCCCAGGTTGAAAAAAGCCCTGAACCAGCTCTTGGGATTGTTCTCTTTGAGCAGGCGCTCTATCAGTTCATAAAAATTGCCGATCACCTCTTCCTGGTTGGTTATCCTGTTGTCTTCCTTGTGAAAATAGTATGAATTATGAAAGGCCGCCGTGGCAAACTCCATCTTCAGGTTCTTTGCCAGTTCGTACAGTTCCAGCATATCCGCCGAGTTGTTGTTGGAAACGGTTATCCCGAACCCGATATCCCTGATGCCCATTCTTCTCAGGCCGAGCAATGTCTTGAGGCCGCGGTCGAAACCGCTGTCGCGCCCCCGCAGGTAATCATTGATGGTGGACAGACCTTCGATACTGACCCTTATGCCGATTTTGGGAAATTTTTCCGCCAGCTTCTGGACGGCATTCACGTGATACCCGGACGTGGAAATGACCACCCGCGGAGCTTTTCTGAAACACACCTCAACTATTTCATCCAGGTCACCGCGCAGAAAAGGCTCTCCGCCGGTTACGTTGATGAATTTCAATTGCGGCAGAATTTCAAGCTCTTGCGGTTTTATTTCCCTTTTGGCGTCACTCGGATGCTTCCAGATGTTGCACATCTTGCACTTCATCAGGCAACGGTAAGTGGTAATAATGGAAGCGTCGGTCGGCATTTCTTTTTCAATATTCATGATTTTTCAGATTCTCCCCGATGGCAATCCAAGCATACTTCATGCCACTGCCCTTGAATATACCTCAAGGGTCCTGGCGGCAATTTTATCCCAGTCATATCTTTCACGCACAAACCCGATTATTTGCCTGCGGTCATCCTGATCCAGATCCCGTTTCAACAGTTTTACCATTGCCCGGCGAAGATCTTCCACGTTTCCGCACTCGAAATATTGCTCCTGCGCCAGGCCGATTTCCATGTTGGCCGGGATATCGGACACAAGCACAAGGCGCCCGAAACTCATGGCTTCCAGCAATGCAATCGGGTGCCCCTCGTGGTAGGATGGCATCACAAACAAGCGTGCGTGGGCAAATACCTGTTTCAACGGATTTCCTGTCAGATAGCCGGTCATCACCACTCGCTTGTCTTTTGCCGCCTGACTTTTAAGGCGCCGGCTGTAATCTGTTTCATGATCGGCATCTCCGGCGATAACCAGCCGCAGGTCCGTATCCATCCCTTCGAAAGCGGCCAGCAGATCATGCAAACCCTTTTCCGGAACCAGTCTCGCCACTGCAAGAATATAGCGTCCCGGCTTGACGCCCATCTTTTCGAGAAAATCCACCCCGCTTTCTTTTTCCTGAACCGTAACTCCATTGGGAACAAGCCAGGACTCCCGCCTGTATTTCTGCTTTACAGATTCTTTGATGCCCTCTGATATTACTATCAGCTCATCGGCCCACCTGGCTCCGGCCCATTCACCTGCTTTGAGGATCTTTTTGGCAAGCCCGCCCCATTTTTGCCGCTCATAATCAGGGCCATGGTTGGTGACAACGACCTTCAATCCCATCATCCTGGCCAGGGGTGTCATCAATGAAGGACCGATGGCGTGAATATGCAATATATCAGGAGATTCCAGCCTCGCCTTTATTATGCACAGCAGGGTATGCACAATCGCTTCCAGGCTCTTTATTCTGGGAGCATACAGATGGGCCAGCCTGACACCAAGATATTCTTCTCTTTTTTGTTTCACATAAGGGCTTCTCGTAGCCAGGACGACCCGGTGTCCCATGGAAACTATCCGTGGATACAGCTCCTGGCAATGCCGCTCCACGCCACCTGGTATATCCGGAATTCCCCTTGTGCCGGTAACAAATATTTTCATCGCTGGCTACCATCTATCAACTTGGCAAATAAATTTATGATCTTCTCTCCATGCATTGCAAATGAATACTCTTTTATCAGCTTTTTTCTGGCAGCTTTTCCCATCTGCAGCCTAAGTTTCTTGTTTTCGGCCAAAATCATCATTTTTTCTTTAAGCTCCCCCGCATCACCCATCCCAAACAACAAGCCAGTCTTGCCATCATCAATTTGTTCGGGCAACCCTCCGACATTGGAGGCAATAATCGCCTTACCCATTGCCATTGCTTCCAACACTGACATAGAACAATTTTCATACCATTGAGACGGAACAACAACAAAAGAAGCTTCTCCAACAAGCCGTTTCAATTCCTTACCTTCTTTATAACCAGTAAATTCTACATTTGTATACTTTTCCTTCAGGCTATTCATTTGAGGACCTTGGCCAACAATTTTCAGCCCGATTCTGCTACGATCAGAATTCAAAAGATTGTATGCCTTAAGTAAGGTTTCAACACCTTTTTCGGGAGATATTCTTCCAAAATAGACAATATAATTATTATCATTCCAAGATGGCTTATAACTTTTTGGATCAATGCCGTTGGGGATTACAGCAATATTTCTGTCCGAAAAACGATACTTTTTTACAAGATCAGCTAAAAATCTGCTGGGCGAAATAAACGCATCAACTTTTTCATAACTTTTTAACCAGTAATGCCAATAAGCTTCCACTGCAAGCATCATGCTACGTGAAACTGAACCTTGCATGCAACGGTTTGAAACAGCGTGCCAGAAACTGCTTCCATGGCACTTATTACAAACATGTTCTCGATTTATCATGTTGTATGACGGACATATCAACTTATAATCATGAAGAGTCATTACCGTTTTAATTCCAGCTTTCTTAAGCACAGGGATAATTGATGGTGTCAATTGATGATAAATATTGTGCATGTGGGCCAGATCTGGTTTCTCTTTTTCTATAAGCTTTTTGAGCAGCTTTACAGCTTCCGCATTGGATATCAGTTTCAACCCGTTTTGAATCTTCTTGAATATTGACAGGCTCGATTTTGTGTCAGAATCCGAGTATTCAATGTTATGAATAAAATAATTAGAATAAGATGAAGGTATGTTTTCAGGATGTTGCATCGAAAAGTCGAGCACCTTGATTCCATTATCCTGCAAAAATTTACGCTCTTGAAAAAATACCCTTTCCGAACCACCTTTCAGGAAAAAAAACTTATTTATCATCAACACTTTCAATGAGGAAAAACCATCCTTTCTTATAGCCTAAAATCCGTATCGTTTTTCATACAGTTTTGAACAATATTTTTTACTGACATGTCAAAAACAGACTCTAACATAAAGACTATAAGCCTGTTATTTTTTTTCATGCAGATATTTGTACAATGGCTTAGGCTTTAAAACTTTGATATTTTATTGGATATAAATATTGAATATCCTCTGATTATTAAATAGACAAAAATGGTATTATCTTTGCTTAATATTCACCAATAAGTCCATTTGACATTGGACCTTACTGCCACTCTGTGGCTTAAAGATTATCTTGCTATGAGGTTAACGTTAAAAATATACAATTTTTTATCGCCTTGATCTTAGGAAGGAAATACAAAATGAAAAAAATAATTGTCAGAATATTTATTGCCGCGATTGTTTCTATGGCGTTTCCTGGCAATTGTAAAGCAGCTAAATTTATAACCGAAATCCCGGACTATATAATAAGCATCAGTGCGGAAAATAATGAGCTGCTAAAGTTAGGATATCTCGATGTGACATTGTATGGCGCGGATCCTACTGGCCAAAAGGATTCAACCTCAGCCATTCAACGAGCTGTCAATGATGCACGAAAGCATCAACTTGTAACTTTTTTCCCTCACCAGAAGAACGGAAAGCGTGGCATATATCTTGTTTCCGATACCATTGATTGCCGTATGCGGAGTTATGCCGGATATGACTATGCTCATAAATCAAATATTCTTATTGGATCTACTAAAGGTTCAATGCGTCCTTTAATCCGTGTAAAATCTGGTTCCCAGAACTTTAGCAATATATCCGACCCGCAACCTGTTTTTTGGTTTTGGTCTCAGGCCGGCCACTGGGAACCAAAGAAATATCAGCATTCAAACAATCCTTTGGACAACGATCAAGATATTTCCTTCAATCAAATGATTCGAGGTATAGACATCGACCTAGGAGGCAACCCAGGTGCCATTGGCATCAAAAATCCTGGTGCTCAGGGTCAAACTATTGAAAATGTAACTATTCATGCCGAAGGTGCTTTTGCCGGGTTAGGTAACTTG
>Ga0256835_1000258_pt1 | contig 42427 bp, 43 predicted proteins | sample PIR30metaG_FD_185972 | JGI IMG/M metagenome (GOLD analysis project Ga0256835, IMG submission 185972) | Hydrothermal vent microbial communities from East Pacific Rise, Pacific Ocean - PIR-30 | ecosystem: Environmental > Aquatic > Marine > Hydrothermal vents | place: Pacific Ocean: East Pacific...
TTTTTCAATTAACTCAATCGTTTTATCATAATACAAAGGGTTTGTTATTATATGGATGGCATGTATATCAGGATGATTTTCAAACTTTTCTATCGTATGCTCAATAATGGATTTTCCCGCAAGTTTTAAAAATTGTTTCGGAAACTCGTTTTTAAGTCTTGAACCCGAACCTCCGGCAAGAATAATAGCAAGATTCTTCATAATTTCACCTATGTTATAAAATTTAAATAATTGTTTTTGTTTATTACTTCAAAACTTGAGTTTTTATATGTCTTTTTCCACAAATCGGGAGGTTTAATCTTTTTGTCTTTCCACTTAAACTCATATCCGAAAAGTTTGCCATCTCTTTCCTCAACATAATCAACCTCTTTTTTTGTATGAGTTCTCCAAAAATATATATTTGAAAAAATCTTTTTATAGGTGATATATTTTAATCTTTCCGAAAAGAGGAAATTCTCCCACAACATCCCTATATCATCTCTAAAAACAAGATCATTAAAGTTCATTATTAAAGAGTTCCTGATACCATTATCAAGAAAATAGTATCTTGCGGTTTTTCTTATCTCATTTCTTAAATTTCTCGAAAATCCTCTAACTTTTTTTATAATAAACATTTTTTCAAAAAGATCGAGGTATCTTGCTACTGTTTGTTTGGCAATACCAAGATTATTGCTTAACTCGTTTAAAGAAACCTCTTTACCTATTTGAAAAGCCAAAAGTCTTAATAGATCCGAAAGTTTATCTGAGTTTTTAATATTATCAAGCTCAAAAATATCTTTAAAAAGATAAGAATCTCTTAAATTTATCAGAATTTCCCTTTTTTCGTTAATATCGGCAGTGGTTAATACCTCGGGATATGTTCCGTAAATCAGAAAATTATCAAGATTTCTGATTATAAAAGAATTATCATATTGATTTTTAAGCTCTAACATTGAAAGAGGAAAAAGTAAAAAAAGTTTATATCTACCGGTTAAAGGTTCACCCACTTTTGATAAAAGCTTAAAAGATGAAGAACCGCTGACAATAATATTTATTTCCTCAATATTATCAATCATAAGTTTTAAAGCAAGTCCTATGTTTTTTATCCTTTGAGCTTCGTCGATAATAATGGTTGTAAACCCGTTAAAAAAATTTTTTATTTTTTCAAGATCAAGGCTATTTAACAGATTATTTATCACCATATCATCTCCCAACCCGTAAAAATCTCGACCAACTATCTTTTCTTTTACTTTCAGGAGAATAGATGTCTTTCCTACCTGACGGGGACCTAAAAGAATTAAAATCTTTCCCTTATTAAGATTATTCAACAGTTCCTTCTCATAAAATCTGTTAAGCCATTCATTCATATCTATAAATTATCGCTTTTTTATTAATTTGTCAACTATACTTCCCAAATTCTATATAATTTGGGAAGTAATATTGCCATATTTAACATAATTTAGCAAAACAAGGGTTTCTATTTTAATGAGATTATTCTTTGATATACCCTTTCACTGCTTTCACCGTTTTGATATTTAAAAGATAGATTAAAAATTCGTTCCCTCTCCTTTTCAAATCCATCTTTTCCTTCAATAAGGAAATGTTTTATCCACTTTATCAAATCTTCAAAATTTTCCGCTTTGGGACCGGGAGTCATTTTATCATAATCAAACTGAAGTTGCCTGTGTAAATCGGAATATTCATCATAATCAAAAGGGTAAAAAAGAACCGGCTTACCCGTATGAAGAAAATCGGTATATATAGAGGAATAATCGGTAATCAGTAAATCGGTTTCTCTTAAAAGGGGATAGATATCTTTTTTACTATTGTATATTAAAATATTTGAGTATTTTTCAATGTTTTCGGTCAGATATTTATAGTTAGGCAAGGAATGCCCTTTAATGATAAACAGCAGATTATTTTTAAGTAAAAAATCATTCAGTTTTTCATAATTAAAAATATTATTTAAATCCATACTCATTTTCAAATCTCTGAAAGTAGGTGTAAAAACAATTATCTTACCACTATGCTTTGATACAAAATCAACAATATTCAGATCCGTATTAATCAACTCTTCCTCTATTTTTTTATAAAAAACATCATTTCTCGGATAACCCGACGGGATGGTTTTTTCAAAGGGGACTCCGAGAGCAGGGGAAAAAACCTCCTTTGCATAAAAATCTGAAGTTGTTATTAATAGATCATATTCGGGGTATCTTTTCTTCAATATTTTCTTTTCTTGTTGAGTGAGTTTTGATAAAAAACGGTCGGGGAGCAATGCCAACTCAATGTATTTGAATCCCACTCCATGCCAAAGTTGTATTTTTTTCGAACTTAAATAATTCAATATATCATAAATCAAATACCAATCCCTATTATCGAAAATCAGATATTTTGAGCGTAAAAGAGTGATATATGTTCTCGGTTTTCCATACCGAATAGCATTTATCCCCTGCGATTGAAGATAATCATAATACTCCTTATTATTTGTTAGCCAGTAAACATCAATCCCTTTAAGTTTTTGTAAATACAGGTAAAAATATTTTGAGTTTCCCGTAAAATTTCCACCGTATTCGCCTACAACAACAAACCTGTTTTTACTCTTCGGGATGATTTTATCAGCTATTCCGTATAATAATCCTTTTAAATATGATAAAAGAGATTTTTCTCTAACAAAAAGGCTGAAAGCGGGATTTTTACCTTTCACCAAAGCATAATTTTTAACTCTGTTTTTCTCGAGTGTTTTTGAAATCTCTTCATAATACATAGATGCTATCAAAATAATATCAAAATCGGATTTATTGATTTTTTTGATAAAATCATTGAATTTATATATTTTCAAACCGCAACATTTACCGGATTTAAAACTATCGATAAAACCCAATACTTTAATATCGGGTCTCATCTTTTTAACATAAAAACCGAAAGCTCTTGCGGCAATACCCGAGCCATAGATAAAAACACGATTTTCTCTCGGAATCTCTTGTATATCTTTAATTATTTTCATTGTTTTTTTTAAATATTCAGAGAACTCAAATATTCTTTAAGCCCCGCTTTCCAATGCTTAAAAGTATTTATCCCCTCTTTTTTAAGATTATGATTTTCAAGAACAGAATATTTCGGTCTGTTTACCTCGGTTGCAAATTCTCCGGGAACAGCTTTTTTTAAGTTAGCATTTACCCCCGCAAACTCAAATATTGTTTTTGCGAACTCATACCAGCTGCATTCCCCTTCGGCTGTTGCATGGTAGATATCAAAAGGGGGCTTGCTTTTAATAATTTTTAAAATCTGCTTTGCTATCTCTTTGGTATATGTAGGAGTTGTCCTTTCATCATCAACAACCCTTATCTCATCTCTCTCTTTTGCAAGTCTGAGCATAAGTTCAACAAAATTATAACCTTTAACTCTTGAAGGATACTTTCCGTAAAGGCCCGCAACTCTTAAAATATAATATTTATCCGCTGTCTCTCTTATTTTGTTTTCCCCTTCCAATTTTGATTTTGCATAAATATTAAGAGGATTGGGTTTATCTGTTTCAATATAGGGGGAGTTTTTTTCTCCGTCAAAAACATAGTCAGTGCTAAAATGGATTAATTCGGCTTTAAGCTGATTTGAAATTTTTGCAAGATTTTCAACCCCTGAGCTATTAACAGCATAAGCTTTGCCCGCCTCTTTTTCGCATTGAGGAACATTATGAAAAGCCGCTGTATTAATTATAATATCAGGTTTAATATCATTAAAAACCGAGTAAACGGAATCCATATCGGATACATCAATATCAGTATGGGTAAGAGCTGTTATCTCTCCTGTAATATTTTCTCTCAACTCTTCGTAAATATCACTGCCGAGTTGACCGTTTGAACCAATTATTGCTATTTTCATCCGAATTTCCTTTTGTAAAATATTCGATTATTTATTTTATAAATAAATAGGGTAAACTTTATCAAAGAACTAATTATTTATCGTTCACTTTTTTTAATAAAAATTTAAGATCATCTATATCTTTATTCCTTCCTGCTATTCTTTTGTTTGCTATTAGATCTTGTATTCCTATAAAATAGACAGGATAAATATTACCTTTAATTTTCAATTTTTCTTTTAATCTATTTTCCCACGCTTGATTAAATGTAAATGGTTCAAGAGAATTTATCAAATCTATTCTATTAGGGGGTAAACCAAATTGAATAATCATATCTTTTTTCCTGATATCTTGAATAGAATCAACATTAGGAATTAAACCACCCCAAAATTTTTTAAGAGCTTTAAACAGATTCTCAGTATTTTTATTATCAAGAGAATAATAAATATCTATATCACCGGTTAATCTTGTATGTCCATAGTATATAACCGCCTCCCCACCTACTATTAAATATTTTACATTACACTCCGCTAATAATTTCAAAAATTCCTTTATATCTTCAGAAAAATAATTAGGGTCTATCATTCTTACGACAATCTCTTACATCTCTTGGATTCTTACCATAAACTTTCTCTTTCAATTTTTTTGCAACTTTCTGTCTTTCTTGAGGAGTCATATTTATTTGTTGCTCTATATCCCACTCCTCAGCCTCTTCAAAACTCTTAGATATTTTAACTATCCTTTTCATATTATATTATCTCATAATATATAACTCCAAGCAAATATTACCCCTTGTAAACAAAATTATCCGCTTCCGCTCTTTTTATCCATTCCTTGAGAGTTTGAGCTTTGCTATCCTTTTCCGATAGTATGGGTGTTTTAACAGGCCATTTTATCCCTATGTCAGAATCATTCCACAAAATACCCGATTCACAACCGTGATTGTATCTTCCTGTTACAACATATTGAACATCAACTCTATCCGAAAGAGCGGCAAATCCTCTCGCAAAATAAGCCGGAGCCCAAAGCATATATCTGTTTTCTTCCGAAGCTTCCACACCCACCCATTCTCCGAGAGTGGGAGAATTTTTCCTTATATCGACAGCCACAAGAAAAGCATTACCTCTTGTAACTCTCATAAGTTTGCCCATAGGCGGATCCCACTGAAAATGAAGACCCCTTATCACATTTTTTTTTGAAATAGAGTGATTCTCCTGAACGAATCTGTCGGGCAAACCGATCTCTTTAAAACTATCCTCTCGGAAAACCTCCATAAAAGAACCTCTTTCATCTTCAAATACTTGAGGCTCTATTAAAACAACCTCTCCGTTAAAATATTTTTCTTTAATATTAAATGGCATATTATTATTCCTCTCGGTTATTTGTCATATTTTCTAAATATTCCTTTGCTTTTTGATGATAATGATTTAATTTTAAAGCATCCTGAAAATATCCCTTTGCTTTTTCTTCATTATTCATCAAATAATAAATTTCTCCGATGTGAAAGTATATATTCGCTTCAAAAAAAGTGGTGTTTTTTTCTTTTAATAATGAACGAAAAAGGAGCAATGATTCATCATATTTCTTAATATACTTAAAGATGGAAGCTTTTCTGTATATATTTATTTTGTCATTTTTCAATTTTTTTAAATATTTTAAAGATTTGTAAAATTGACTATACTCCCCTACAAGATCATAGATAATCAAAGCTTTCTTAAACAATAGTGAAAATTTTAATTCAGGGTCAATACTTTTTTTTCTTAAAATCATGTTCGCTATTTCAAAATATTTTTTATATTCTTTTTTTTCATAATATAAAAACAGTAGAAGAGTATAATCTTCCATCCTCTTAAATTTTAATTTATTAATCTTAGAAATAATTATATTAAGATATTTTTTCCCTGCTTTTGCATTTAATCTTTTTTCGGCCATATAAATTTTAGAAAGTGTTCGGATTTTCATTCTAAGAAAAAAAGGATCCTTTCTTTTGTTTAACTTAACACTCTTTTTTAATAATAACAAACCTTCCCCGAACTTCTGTTCTTCGATTTTCTTTATCCCTGAAATATAATAAAAAAAAGATTTTATCCATTTATACCTTTTTGCCAAACAATCATTTTCAATATTTTTAAAAGAGCTCGTCTTTAAAACAATTAAATTTTCTTTATTTTTACAAGAAAATTTAATTCTGTGAAAAAAATCATCAAAAAACTCTTTTATGAATAATTTATTACTAAATTTGGTATCTCTAATATGAAAATTATAATATTTCCCTTTTTCTTCAATAGTGTTGGGGATAAAATTAAAATCCTCCAAATCAAAAAGATAAATTGTTTCACAAAAATTATCCAAACTTGTATTAATATTACTTGTGTTACCTTCATAAAAATAATTATAATACACATAATTTAAATATCTCAAATAAAATTCTATTTCATCATACCCATACCCTTTTTTATTAATATCAATAAAATATTTACCGCTTTCAATATAAAACTTCTTTAAAAACAAAACTGTTCCCGTTAAATCAGAAAGTAAAGGGGAATAAGGAAGTATAGAGTATTTATCTATATTTACCCCGAAATGAACTTTATAATAATCGTGCGCCTCAAGATAATTTGTATTTGATATTGGCACATTTGTCCAGAAAATCCCCCCTCTTTGGTATTCCCTTTTTATTCTCTTTAATATTTCTTTGTTTTTTATTATTATATCGGAATCAATCATAAAGATAAGTTCGGAATCGGAAGCATCAATCCCTCTGTTCCTTGCATCATTAAGGTTAAACAAAGGTTTGTTATCAACTTTCACAACTTTTATATCCTTTGCTTTTGAGTTTTTTAAGAATTCCTCCTTATTCCGTTTAACATAAGTTTCCGTTCCGTCAGGATCATCATAATCCACTATTATAATATCAAAATTACCATAATCAATTTTAAGCCAAGAAGGTAAGGCTTTTTTCAGATACTTTAACCTGCCTTTACAAGTAGTTACCAATGATACGGAAACTTGTTCAATAATCTCTTTATTCATTTATTATCCTCCGGGAGAGGTGCACCTTTTACAAATAAAATCATCGGGAGAATCAATGCTCCCCAAAGCCATTTTCTGATATTTTGTGAACCGCTCAGAATTTAAAAGTTCTTCAAGAGAACCAAAATCATTTACATTTCCCATAACCGTCTCTTTTTGGTAATCCATACAACATAAGATAATATCTCCGTCATACACAAAGTGAAGCCACTCTTTAATTCTCGGACAAGTTGGTTTTAATTTTCCTATCATTTTTAACGCTTTATCATTCGTTATCTTCTCCTCAATATTCCCTGCTCTATCATGATAATAAAATGTTTTAATATTAATATTATTTATATTAATATCAACTGCGGACTCCCTTATTATATTATAAAAGAAATCTTTCGCTCTTTTTTCCGCTGTAATCCGTTTATCATTCAATTTACTCCCGACTATCGTATTAATGGATGTTTTTAATTCCCCTTTTGTAATCTTAAAATAATTAATTAAGTTTTCCCTGTTTTTATAAAAATCGAATCCCATTATCTCTTTATATGATTTTTCATCAATACCATGCCAAGAGATCCAAATTTCATGAGGGGTATTCTTCATTAATTCAAACAGATTCTGAATTTTTTCTTCATTCAACATGGATAAATTTGTCGATAGCTCTATGAATTTATACTTCAACCTGTTTTTCACTATTTTAATTTTTTCAAATAGATCTTTATCCAAAAAAGGTTCGTTTTCAAGATATAAACATAATTTTCCAAGAGGGATATTTTCAAGTAAATTCACGATATGTAAAAAAGTTTTACTATCCATTGTTCCCGGATGATGTTTTTGCCATGAACCATGGTAAGGACACATCTTACACTTTGCATTACAGGTTGATACTGTTTGTATCTGGATATTCAAAGGGAATCTTTCGAAAAATTGTCTAATAACTCCGGTTTTGTCCTTTCGTAACCTATTTATATTATTTTCAGTTAACAAACTTAACAAATTATTAGCCATTCTTTGTTCGGGATTTAATTCAATAGACATCCTTAACATATCTTTTTTAACATCCGAATCAGGCTCCATTTGTGCGAGATGATAGTAAATATTGGAGCTTATTATTTTATTATCTGATTTCTTTAATAACTCGGAGAACATATCTTTTGATTTTTCAAATAAACCGTTTTTTTGCAATAAAGAAGCTTTTCCGTATTTTTTTATAAATTCATCCATTATTTCCCTCAAATAAACCATTATAATCAGCCAATGGAAAAACTTTTAGTTTGGTTCCCGGAGTTGCATTATATACCTTGATTCCTTTTTTATCCAAGAATTTTTTTGCCGAGATATAAGCCTTTTCCATTCTATCAAGCCGCGGATCATGCCATTTTCTTCCTTCTCCAAAATAATCGGGATGGAAATGATTAGGATCATCCCCATGAGAAATCCATTCGACTTCACTTTTACCATAAGTGATATGTTTCGGCTTTTTATAACTATAATCAACACCTATCATATATATCGGGTTACACCCCATTATCGCCGCAAGTTGAAGCATTAAATATGTAACTGTCCCACCCCAATAAAGTTCGCACCACTCATCGGAGAATAGAGGTCCCCCCTCTTCAAAATCATTTCTTTTAAAATTAATATTAACAATATTATCAAAGTTTTCAATCAGGTGAGCTAAATCATTCGGAATAAACTTAATAATATTGCTCAATTTGTTCCACTCAAAAGCAATATCTTCGGCCACCAATTTATCCTCTATTGTCCAATATTTTAAATTCAACTTCCATTTTTTAAAACCGAGATAAATTCTATTAGCTCCGATTGTTATCTCTTTTTGAAGTTTATTCATATCTATCAGATTCAAGCTCGGGCCGTTTCCTATGACAAAACATCTTTTGCCTTTGTGTATATTTTTAAATTGTGATAACTTTTTAATCCTATACTCCATATTATTTGTAATATAAAAAGGGATTCCTTTGTTTTTTAAGTAAGCCATAATCTCGTTCAATTGTTCAACAGGTTTTGAAGAAGCTATAATCACAGGGATATTCTCAATGTCCTTATAAGGATTCATTATCTTAAGATTTAAAAATTCACCACTCTTGTAAGAATCATAAAAATTTTCAATGATAATACCACTCCCTTCAAGCAGATGAAAAACCATTTTCCCACTTAACCCCGCTCCCCATATTGCAACTCTATTTACACCATCTCCTTTTAAAACACTTAACATATATTTCCTTGCTTCAACAAAATCTTCCATTATATTATTAACAATTATTCTTTTCATTTTGACTTACCTCGCAAAAATAGGATCATGCAGAACATTCCCGATTCCTCCGTCAACATTTAAAACCGACCCTGTTATAAAACTCGCCATATCCGATGCTAAAAAAAGAGCCGCCTTTGCTACCTCCTCCGGATTCGCTATCCTTCCGAGAGGATGATATTCCCCCAAAGTTTTTAATCCTTTAGGATTATCTTTAAATCCATCCCTTAACATAGGGGTATCTGTCGCGGCAGGGACTATCGCATTTATCCTGACTTCCGGAGCCAATTCAAGGGAAAGCACTTTGGTAAGGGCTACAAGAGCTCCTTTGCTTGTTGCATATACGGTAAACTTTGCCTTTGTAAGATAAGTGTGAATACTTGCAATATTTATTATACTCCCGTTGTTCTTTCTCAACTCTTTTTCAAATCCTTGAATTAACCAAAAAGGGGCAAGCAGATTTGTATCAAGAGTTTCTTTCCAATCATTATATTCAATATCTTTAATTTTTTTAATTATCTGAATGGCTGCATTATTAATTAAAACAAAAAGTTTTCCTTTGGTCATATCTTTCACTCTTAGAAAAAAACTCTTTTCCCCCTCATCCTTACCTCCGAGTTTACTAATATCGTATTGTATAAAATCAAACTTCTCTTTAGTGTTTGCAATCTTTTCACGATCCACACCTATAACATTATAACCATTTTTCAGGAAAATATCACACAAGGCACCACCGATACCTCCGGCAGCACCAGTAATAAGTGCATATTTTTTCATCTCACCTCCTTCAAACCTTTTAATAACATATTTATACTATTCTCATGGACTTTTTCCCAATATTTAGAGCTACTGTTCGCATTATGAGAAGCCAATAAAACATTGTGCATACTTCTTAAAGGATTATCAATCGGCAGAGGTTCTTTTTCAAAAACATCAAGTGCCGCACCTTTAAGAAAATTATTTTCAAGGGCATAAATCAAGTCATTTTCTTTTATAATAGGTCCTCTCGCCGTATTTATTAAAACAGCCGATTTTTTCATCAATTTCAGTTTTTCCATATCAAGCAAATGATGACTCGAACTATTTAAATCACAATTTACGGAAATAAAATCGGATTTTTTTAGTAAATAATTCAGTTCCACCATCTCAATATTATACCTTCTAATTATTTTATCGGAAATTTTCTTAATATCATTACCATAAATTTTCATACCGAAAGCATTGGCTTTTTTCGCAACCATACTTCCGACATTCCCGACACCTATAATCCCAAGACTTGACTCGTTTAATGACAATCCTCTCAACTTTTGCCATCTTCCCTTTTTCATTAAATCGTCAAGTTCCACTATTTTTCTCGCAAAAGCAAGCATATAAGCCATAACAGTATCAGAAACAGGCTCGGAAAACGCATTCGGAGTATTATAAACCTTTATCCCATTTTTCTCGGCATAGAGTTTGTCGATGGAATCCATCCCTGTTCCCCACTTTACAATCACTTTAAGTTTATTTGCATTATCAATCACCTTCTTCGTAAACCTATCGTCTCCGCATATTACTCCGTCAATATCCCGTATCTGCTTTATTAATTCTTTTTCCTCTAAGCGCTCGTTTACTTTCGGAATTATAATATCCATATTGTTCTCTTTAAAAATGTCTCTGTATCTATCAATCTCCAAAATCATATAGGGAGCGGAAATTAATATTTTTAACATTCTATCTATCCTCCTCTATAAGAAAAGCTCGTGCGGGAAGAGCTTCAACATTATTTATTTTCATCGGGATTGCATATAATCGATATATCCCTTCTTTAATGTTTTCCAGATATAACCCCTCGAGAATAAGTATATTATGACTTAACAATGCTTTGTGAACGGGAAATTCACTATTACCTTGTTTTTCTATTGAAAGATAATCAATACCAACCAATTTCAAATGTTTATCAATTAAATAATTCGCTCCCGAAGAATCAAGACAAGTATAATGATTTGAAAAATTGCTCAGTTTATATAATATATTGTTTTTTGTTTTAAAAAGAATCCCCTCCACTGTCTCGGGTATTTTGATTTGTTTTAACACTTTATTATTGATAATATCTTTTTTTATTTCCACCACCAAAACATCCATTATAAAATGATCAATAGTATAATCATGAGATTTTTTCCCATCTTCGAGAAAATGATATGGAAAATCAATATGGGTTCCTGTGTGTAAATCCATTCTTATAAAAGATGTATTAGATAAGTCGCCAGCTTCTATCTTTGAATATCTCTTAATTTCAGGCTTAAAATCATCTTCCCACACAACAATATTATCATCCACAGGCATCGAAATATCAAAAATCTTCATCTTCTTTTGTTCGGATAATAAAATATGTTTTTCAGCTCTTTTGTTACATTATCCTTATGTTTCGCTCCATCATAAGTTCCTTTGAACTGGTTATATCTATACAAAATTATCTCCCTTATCCTAAGTTTCCCCTCCCGTAGAGAGTGAAAAAAATCCATTGTCGTGTTTAACAAGAAATATTTTAAAAAAGAAAAAAAGCCGAATTTTTGTTCCGGAAATATTTTATAAAATGCCATTGCTTCTCTTTTATATCTATTCTTTATTTGTTTCCATGTTTCATTATGAATATGTAAAACTTCCGCTTTGGAACTATAATAAATCAAAAAACCCTTATCAAGCACTTTTTTTGCCCAATCAAGGTCTTCAAGACCCGTAAGAGTTTCATCATATTTACACTCTTCCCATATATTTTTCCTTATTGCCGTATTTGCATTGTTAGAAAACGGATGATTTTGAATCCCGTCGATATTCTCGGGATACCATTTTTTAAAAATCTCCTTTTCAGAAAATTTTGACATATCCCCTCCCCTTTGTTTTCCATAAACCAAACCAATCCTCTTATTTTTTAAAAGGGGAGTTACTAATTCTTCTAACCATTTCTCATTTACGGGAAAACAATGAGCACTTATAAAAACACATATTTCCCCCGAGGCTTGTTCGATACCTTTATTCAAAGAATATCCGAAAGAAAATTCCTCGGGTTTAATATTTATGATTTTAACATCAAATTGTTTTGCAATCATAATTGTTTTGTCTATGGAGCCTGAATCAACCACTATTATTTCATAATCATAAGAAAGTTTCTGCCGTTTTATTAAGGATAAAAGTTTCCCTATATTATTTTCCTCATTATATGCTCTTATTATTATCGAAATCAATATTTCTTCTTTTTTTTTCATTTTTCCACACTGATTTTCATTATTGATTCGGCGATTCTGAAATCGAACAAATCATCAATATCAACAGATTCAAGCTTATTGACTTCAAACATAAACGGTGTATCTCCTATTCTTAATTCTTTTTTTAGAAATGATTGTTTTGAAAAAATATAAAAATTGGAATTTTCTTCAAAAAGAGGACTAAGATCTTGCGTTCTTATTAATTCCGCAGGATTATGATTTATAGGGTTTCCTGATAAATCATAAAACCTTGATTGATACCTTGTAACAGAAAAGACAGAATCAAATTTATCCGTATTTTTAAAATACAGCTCTATCGCACTATTTATTGTCTCGGGTTTTAACAAAGGATTGGTTGCATGTGTCTGTATAAAATATTCATTATCAAAATTTCCGATTATATTTTTGATGATTTTATTAACGGAAACAAAATCCCCCTTTAAATTATCCGGTCTCATTGAAATAACCACATCAAAATATCTCAGAACCATATCAGCTATTTGTTCACAATCAGTATCAACGATTATCTTTGTTATTCTATCAATTTTCTTAAGGGTGTTTAGAATCCAGTAAAATAAGGGTTTGCCCGCAAAATCCCTAATGTTTTTGTTGGGAACTCTTTCAGAATGACATTTCATCGGAATTATTGCATATAAAATATTATTTTTCATTCTCATAAACTCCGTATTTAATAAAAAATAAAATAAATTTCATAATCCCGTCCATACATATATTAATAAAATAAATTTCAGCTATTTCCGAATTATCAAACATTTTTAATCTCATACACTAAAATTCGTTTTATTGCCGAGTTATAAATATAAAGGAAACCATTGTATTCGATTCTTAGAAAAGTGTTTATCTCCTGATTCAATCTAATAGTGAAAAGCAGATTATCGTTCTTTATATGGTAAAGTTTGTTATTTATGGAAACAAAGTATTCATCCTTATCCGAAAAATGAAAAGAATCTATTTTCGGAGCCCCTCCCATAATCTTTTTCCTTTTGAAAACACCGTCATTCAAATCAATATAGCCGATACAAGGTTCCCCCCCGCAATCTCTGAAACCTACCACAATCTCTTTTCCGAAAAAATTCAAACCTTCGGGAAATTTATAATCTTCGTTGTGGTATGTCATAACTTTTTTGTTCTTTTCATCGATCACATATATAACAGAGCTGCGGTAATCAATAAAAAAGATATATCCCGATTTATAAAACACCCTTCCTCCGTGTTTTATCCCTGAAAATCCATTTAAAATCCTTTCTTTATCCGTTTTAAAATTATATTCGATTAATCTTAATTTTTCACCGTCTCTATCATTGTATAACAACCTATTATTGTCTTTATCATAAAAAATCGAACTCAATGATTTCATCCCTTTTATATCTTTTTTTAAGATATTTACTTTTTGACTTACCAAATCATATGAATATATCGTTGTTTTCGGTTCCTGGGGATTATCACCCCTATCACTTAGAAAAACAGTATTATCCGCGACAGTAAAATCAATAATCGGACATTTTAAAAAACTTAATTTGTAAGAGTTTCTCAATTTCATATGAACGGATCCGTTTTCCTCTCTGTTGCTTATTAATAAAACATTACCGGTAGATACAATTTTGGCATAATGATCATCTCCCCCGTTATCAGTTTCCTTTAAAGACTTTGTTAATAAATCCCCCGCAAATTGTGAAAACAAAAATCTTTCATGATCACCGATATCCTTTTTATTTCCTTTTAGTAAATATTTCTTTTGGGTATCCAAATATTCCATTAAAAGTTTTTTTTCCTTTTGTAAATATAATGATTCATAGTCACACATATTTAAAACATAGGAAAAATGTCTTACTTCATCAATCTTTAATCCCGAATGATAAAGAATTTTCCAAACAAATATAATCTTTTTAACATCTTTCTTTGAAATAAAAATTAATCCGTCTATTAAATATGAAACAATATTATCGGAATAAAAATCACTTTTTATCTCATGACTCATATTTATAATAAACAGAATATTCAAAAATTTCTCATGGAAAAAAAAAGTATGGTTTTTTTTAAGAAAAGATAGTTTTTTCCCTATTTCATCCGTTTGTCTTTGGTTAATAATAGCCCTTATATAAATAGGATATATCTTATCATAAAACCAATATTTCTCACTATATTGATAACCTATCCCGTATAAATATTTTTTTGAATTATTCTCAACCATTTTCACCTCGGCAAGGATTAAAAGTGCAATTTTCATTTTCAAAAAAGTTGAGGAAAGATTTTCAAAAATTTTTTTTATAAATTTTTCTTCATTAAATAGTTTTGTAAGCTCATGTTCGTTCTTTGATGTTTTATGAAAAAAGATTAATAATTCAACATACTCATAGGGTTTTTTATCTTTTATTAAGGGGCCATAATTTTTTAATATTTTATCAGTTAAATCTGATTCATCCCTTTTAAGATGCCATTGCGCTCTTTCCAACAATAAATTCGCTCTATTCTTTTTCACAATAATATTTTCATTATCATCCATTGTTTTAATAAGATAATCGGTAATATTCTTATTATTAAATTCCGAATTTGACAACAGGCTCAGAGAAACCTCGTATAAATCCTCTTTTTTAACAAATTCAAATATTTTTTTAATCTCTTCCAAATCACTTAACATATCAACTATTGAAATTATTTTACGATATTTTACTATCATTAATGCAAATTTTATCCAGTGCATCGGGTTTTCTTTTAATAACACCGCTTTGTTTTTTATCAATATCTCTTGCGCTTTAATTAATTCTTTTTGCCTGATTAATAATTTAATTTCATTAAATATAATAATTTCAATTTTTATCTTATTCTTTATCTTAGGGATTAAATTTTTATAAAAATCAAACAATTTCTCCTTAACTTCATTCTTTTCAAGCATAATAAAATTCAAAAGAAGATTCAATGCATGATAATGGTCAACCGGAGAGGTAAAGTTTTTAAAAAGCTCCGATATTTTATCTTCACCATCCAATTCGGCTTCCGGGTTTGAACTGAGAATATAATCAATTATTTTCTCATAAAAGAATAGATCGGGATAATAGGTGATTTTATATTTTGTATTAAAAGAGATTCCCATTATTTCAAGAACTGACAATAACCAAAAGGTAAAAAGCCTCCTTGGTTCACCTTTAAACACAGGAAATTCTTTTTCATGTTCCATTTGCTCGGTTTTTAATTTTTCAATGTATTCCTTATCATCCGAGGATAATCCATGGTATCGCAAACTTTCTCTGAACATGGCAAGGTTTTTATCGATTTCCAATTTATTATTAATAAATAGTTCATCCTCAGCAAAGGCTGCTTTGGATTCATACCTGAAAGAGAGCTCATATCCGTTTTCAAACAATGGATAAATCTCTTCCGCTGTTTTTTGCAGTGCTTTTTTCGTAATCTTTTTTTTGCTGTCTATTAACTTAAAATCAAGATTTTCCAAATTGATTGTTTCTATCATAACTCGTCCGATAAAAGAGCTATTACAGGCTCGGTGTCGGCTTCAACGCAACTACTCTTCGGGAGTAATGCAAAAAAGGGATATTGTCCCTTTTTAACATCTTTAAGATTCAAACCTAATACAATATCAATGACTTTTGTAAAACAAGACTCGCCGTATAAAAGAACCGCTTGTCCCCCTATCATCTGAAAATCAGCTTCCTCACCATTAAATTTTTTACCGCTTCTTTTAATAACTTCTTCAAATATCATTTGTCAGATTGTTTTAAAATACCTATCTTCAGTCTATTTTCTAAAATATAAGACAACTACCGCCCTTGATTAATTTTCAACATCTTTCCAATAAATTATCATTATATTTTATTATCGGAACATTGTTTTCCGATTTAATATTCAATCATAAAAAAAAATCTTAGTCAAGAACAAAAACACTTTCAAAAAAACAGAAGAATAACTGTAAAAGCATTAGAAGAATATTATAACAACTGTCCCTTCAAAAATTGTTTTGTTTCCGTTTTATAAATTATTTCGGGAGCTTCGACTTTTCAGGCAATCTGTAATTTCAACCGTCAACTTTAGCAGGATAAAAAGGATTGAAACTACTATAATCCATCCCTTTTATAAACAGCCTATTGACTCAATGAAGTTTACGAAAAAAATGAAAAGACTTTAGACATCATCTATCCATCTTTCCATTATCACCCTTTTTATGAATATCAAACCTTAATGTATTAACCACTTTTACAGTATTTACAATGGTCGCACTATCAAGATCAAAAATCTCGATTTTAAGTTTAGTATCGTTCGGATTAAACATATCCATAACTATCGCCTCATTTCCGATATGCTCAACCTTCCATTCAGCTTTTTTATTAAACATATAAAATAATCGCTTTTTCCCGTCCTTATTTATAAAACTTACTTCAAATTTACCGTTTTTAATTTTATCAAGTATATTAATCAACTCATTCAAATCCAATTTTATCTTCCTCTGATTTAAGGATAGCCTGCCGGAGGCTCTAATAAACACAGGGTTAAACTTATGATTTTTTAATTGTTTCATATCAATAGGATTTACATAACAATGCGGCAAAATTCTAAAGCAATTTGAATAAGTAACCTCTTTTCCTTTCGTAAACTTAATTCTATACATTCCGGCAAGAAACACGGAGGAGATAGAGTAGTCATAAGCACCTGTATCAGGAACATCTTTGCTTACCATCGGATCCGGATAAAAATCAAAATTACAAACATCACTATTATTTAATTTAACGATTTTTATATTAATATTACCGGTAATATCATGATTCTCCCACCTTATTTTAAGATAGTCGTTTTTACATATTTTTTCTATCTTCTCTTTGGAAGGACTGAGTATAGTCATTCGTTTGTGTTTTCTCTTTTTATTGCCAATATGAAAAATAGCACTGATAGCGGAAAATCGATTGTCTTCGGTTTCAATTCTTATACGATAACTTCCGTCCGGAATAACTTTTGATATCAACCAATTAAAACTCCCTTTATTAACAGCTTTCGGTGCAATTATTTTTTCTATACCATTGTTTTCCGTATTCACCAATAAAATAGATATATTATTATTCATTTTACCGATTACCGACCATTTAATGGTGTATGTTTTACCCTTCAACCATCTATCGCCTACGCGAGGACTAACTATCTTTAGGCTTTGAGAATAACCCGAAACAATAACCAACAATAATAACAAAAATAATATTAAAAAATTCTTTTTCATTTAATAACCTCCTTCTTAATTATCAACAAAAGTTAAGAGCAATTTTTATGCCAAACAAACATGTGAAAAAAATATATAAACAAGCTGTTTTAATATTCACATCAATAAAAAAATAGCGACAGAATTGTTTGTTTGTCGACAAATTTGTATATTAATAACCTTTGTTCTTGCTATTTTATAAGCATAGAGAATAAATCAAGTTTTTCTATTTTGCAAACTTCAGATTAATTTGTTTTATTATTCTTGATGTCGCAAGATCCTTTATTAAAATGCTCATTCTCATTTTATCTGATACTAAAGATGAATATTTTTTTCGTTTTTTTCTAAATTTCACATTTGCCACATCCCCTGTATGAGAGGCCACCCACTTAAACTTACCTTTATTATAATAACCCACTCTTATAGAACTCCTGTCCTTAACAACCTCAACCAAAAAAGTTCCCGTTGATTTTAACTTTCCCAAATAATTAAAAACCTGTTTGAAATTTATATGTAATCTCCACCACATCGAATCATGAACAGGACGAGGAATTACAATAACTCTTAAATCATAAGATCTGAATCTATTAGGGAAAGGATAATAAGGCTGCATAATTGTAAATTTGGTGGACTCTTTAAAATAAGGACCATACGAAAGCACTGCTCTGTATTTACCCGATATTATATTGTTTGGGATATGCCATAAATAACTCGTGGAAGAATTACTAACACCTACCCTTAGTATCCCTGGAGATATATTCTCCCCTGTGCTTTGATTAACACGATAAACAGCGACAATAAAAGTTCCGCTGCTACAATCCGAAGATGTCCATTGAATATTAAGATTACCATTCTTATAAGCTATAAAATTCCCTGTTTCGGGTGGAGTTATGAAATGAAACCTGCAACAATCATACAAAACAAAAACATCACTTTGATCGGATACGGCATGATCAACCGTTTCGACAATTATTTTATAATTTGCGGGGATAATAGTGTTGGAAATTAACCAATAATAGAAACCATTATTCGGAATTGAAAGCGCTATATTACTCACTTTCGTATTAGTATTAGCATCATACAATAAAATATTCACTTTAGAATTCATATTTCCGTTTTTTGTCCATGAAATGGTATATTTTTTTCCCAAACACCAATTTTGCCATTCCTCCGGACTTGTAACTAAAATAGTCTGAGAAAAATTCATCATAGTAATAAACAATACAATAAAAAAAAAGAGTGTTAATCTTTTCCCCATACGATTCTCTTGAAACATAAAATTTTCTTCCCCTAACATTCTTAACCTCCCTAAGTTTAATTAACAATAAATACATTCAAAATACATACCATTTGAAATAACATCCTACTCTGTTATTTATATCATAAAAACAGAATTCCACCCCGTTTAATAGAAAAAAAAAACGAAAATTTGACAAAATTTCCAGCTGTTTTTTATTATAAGATTGATTAAAAAACAATAATATTATAATACTATCAAAAAATATTGTTACTCGAATTGACAGAAAAACTTTAAAAAGTTATAATATAACAATATATTATGATTTTCGGTGAAAGGAGGCAGCAAAATGGTTAAAATATCTGAAATAGGGAACGAATTTTTTTTAGCACGGTCAAATGAAAAGGATTTTCATAGAAATATATATTTCAAAAGGTTCAAGGGAAATGGTAAAACAGTAAACATAGTTTTTGATCCGGGGACTAAACTTGACGGTGACATAATCATGGAATCCGCAAATAAACTCTTCGGAGGAATTCAAAACATTGATCTGGTTTTCTTAAGTCATCAGGACCCAGATGTTTCTTCTTTAACCCCTTTTATAATGGCAGGGGCAAAAAAATCGATTCTCATAACATCAATTGACACTTTCAGGTTAGTAAGTATGTACGGTATATCCGAAAAAAGAACTCTTTTTATAGAAAACTTTAATACGGAAGTTTTGACAATAAAAAAAACAGGTCATAAAATAAGATTTGTCCCCGCTTACTATTGCCATTTCAGAGGGGCTATGATGTTTTATGATTATGAAACAAATATCCTTTTTTCAGGTGATTTCGCAGGCGGGGTGAATACAAGAAAAGGGGAGGGCTTTTTAGCTACCGAAGATTCCTGGGAAGGTATTAAAATATTTCATACCATTTATATGCCGAGTAATCTTGCTGTTAGAGAAACGGTTAATCGAATAGGTCTTTTAAGTCCCCTGCCCGAAATAATAGCACCACAACACGGAGATATAATCACGGGAGACCTTGTTGTTGACTTTCTCACTCGGTTAGACCAACTTGAAGTAGGGATAGATTATATCAAAAAAACCGAACCTCAGAGAGAATTATTAATGGATTCTTTAACCGCTTTTATAAAGAGAATTAAAAATTCTTACCCGGGATTATGGGACAACTTAAAAGAAGCCCTTAATAAACCCGGACAATTTACAACCGTATTCAAAATCGAAAGGGATGATATAACGGATATCAAAATCGATTATATGGATGCTTTAAGATATCTCATAGGTTTAATTGAAAAAGTTATCCCCCCCTCATCAACAAATGAAATAAAAACTTTACTGCATTTTGAACTTGAAAGCCACAATGTAATGCTTCCCGTTTCAATACTGTCAAAATTAAAAGTATCGGAAGACCATGAAGATGTTGATAATTTTGAAAATTTATTACAATAATTTTAGAAGTGTTAAATATAAAAAATATAAATAGATAAAAACCTATAAAGTTTGCAAAAATGGTTTTTATGCAATATAATAAAATATATAGGAATAAGGAGGTTAACAAATGTTGAAAATCCATGAAATTCGTAGCACAAAAAACATGAGAGGTTTTACCTTAATTGAGATGGTTGTCGTTCTTTCGGTAGTTGCTATTCTTGCGGCAATCCTAACACCCACAATTATGAAAAACATCAATGATTCTAAAATAGCAAGAGCGAATAATGAGGTTCAGGTAATAGCCGCCGCTATGGCATCTTTTTTCAAAGATACGGGAAGATGGCCCACCTCGAACGGAACAGCGGGAAATCCTGATTATCTTTATATTCTACATGGCCCGTCAACCGCTAATGATATGAATCCGGGAAGTTATTCCTCTTATTGGGGAAAAGGTTCCGCATGGAGCAATAGAAAAGATCTTTTCGAGAATCATCTTATGAGAAATCAACCAGGCATAAATGGAACACCGGGGGGAACAGTTTACGGAACAACAGGTGAATTAAAATGGAATGGTCCTTACTTAACAAGTCTGAAACCTGATCCGTGGGGAGTCCTTTACTCCTGTAATGTTATCAGTCTATGGTATACAGGCGGAAACTATAAATATTACGGAGTCTTTGTCTTGTCCGCAGGCCCTGATAAAGTCGCTCAAACATCCTTCGCTCAGGACTATAGGACAACAACGCCCACAACAGGCGGTGATGACATAGGTGTAAGGATTAAATAATACCAATGAGGAAATGAGAAAAGGTTTTACCCTTATAGAAGCGATGATTGTTTTATCAATAATTGCGATTCTCGGGGCTGTTCTTGTTCCGGGAATTGTAAAAAACATGAATGATGCCAGAATATCCCGTGCAAAAGATGATGTTCAAACACTCGGGAAGATGATGCTTCAAGCAAGAGATGATATGGGTATATGGACTACGGTAAACAGAAATAACCAAAACTCCGCTCTGTTAATAGGAACATCTCCCGATCCCGATGCTTCCGCAATTCCATTATCAAACACCGGAATAAGCTCGTGGAACAGAACCCCCATGGAATCATTTTGGTGGGAGCTTGTCAATGTAAACAATAGTTATAAGAAAATAGATACTAACCCACATAATCTCCCGAGCTGGAAAGGGGCTTATCTAACGGAGATTAAACTCGACCCGTGGGGTAATCCTTATCTTTCCAATGTAGCATACCTCTCAAATGGTTCAACCCCCGATAATACGAGAAAAGTATGGATAATTTCAGCGGGAACAAATAATCTTATGGATACTAATTTTGAAGGAACCGCATTGCAAACAGGCGGAGATGATATAGGGTTTGCAATTCAATAATAAATAAGAGGAGTTTTTCTTATGAAAAACAGAGGCGTAACCTTAATAGAGGTTATTATCATAATAGGGATTATAGCTATACTTGCGGGAGCTCTATCACCCCTTATATACAAGACAACCGAAACAGCTCGATATAAAAGAGCTCAAAAAGAGATTGGGTCGATATATGAAGCTATTACGGGAGATAGCAACAATTACTTCGGTTATATAGGGGATATGGGAAAATTCCCCGATCCATTAACTCAACTTTACATTAAATCAACTCAACCGAATCCTATGGAAAATCCGGCCGGTTCGGGAATTTTCGCAGGTTGGAGAGGTCCTTATATATCTCCCACGAACTCGGATACCAACGGGATTAAAGACCCTTGGGGAAACTATTATCTTCAAGTATTCAATGCATGGGGAAATAATAACAGATGGATGCTTGTCTGCTCGGGAAAAGACGGACAATTCGATAATACAAATCCGAATGCTTTGGTTAACAAAGATAATTTGTATTATCCTAACGAACCTCTTCAAATAAACAGTTATACAAACGGTAGCGGCAATACGATACACACGATTCTTAATTCGGTTATCGTTAATGTATCCCTTTCAAGCAGTTCGATAAAACCCCTTAGAGTAAAATTCACTTTGTATGATGTCCGTGAAGGGGGGCAAAATATTTTTTACGGAATAGGAAACCAGGGAGTCTTCAATAGTATTGTAATAGGTAATAAAGTTGTTGACGCAAATTTTATTCTTGATGACGGAACTATCATTAATTCTTCATCAGTCAGAAAATTTATAAACCTGCAACAATATAATCCTCAATCAGCTGAAATTCAGATTAATAGTTCACCGGAAGCTCTTTGTCTTATAACCACCACATACGGAGGATGCGGATTAAGCTCCAACTTTACCCTTGACTCGACTTTTAACCGAGCGGGCAATATATGTTCAGGCTCCGATCTTAATAATCTTCCGAATTACTCGGTATATTTCGAGGGATACAATGCCTCCGGCGAAAAGATATGGGGTCCTATTGAGATGATGAGATATGGTTCCTCACCCCATTTCAGATTTCAAACAACAGACAGCCCCTGCGGAATAAAAACAATCAGATTTTTTTCAACCGGAGGGGGGGCGACAATAACAAGAAACTTCTAATGTCCGATAAAAAAGGGTTCGCTCTAATTGAAGTAATTATTATAGTAGCTGTAATAGGTATTCTTGCGGGCATTCTATCACCTCTGTTATACAAATCATCGGAAGCCAATAAAACAAAAATCGTTAAACGGGAACTGGAGAAGATATATAGAGCCTGCATAGGAGATATGCAAAACAATTTCGGTTATCTCGGAGATATGGGAAAACTACCGGATAGTTTAACGGATCTTTACATACAGGGTTCCCAACCATCTCCGACCGAACATCCTGCGGGCTCAGGTATTTTTGCAGGGTGGAAAGGACCTTATACCGATATTAAAAACAGTGATTCGGGAGGAATAAAAGATCCTTATGGAAATTATTATCTTCAGTTTTATTTACAACTGAACTCAAATAATCCATGTTCAAACTCGGATACAAAATGCAGATGGTTTATAATGTCAACGGGAAAAGACGGAAACTATGATTCATCCAATCCTCTTGATACATCATCAAGTAATAATAGGGATAACATATATTTTCCCTCAACACCTGTGATTATAGACCGAGCGGGTTCCGTAAATACTATTTATTCATCAATAACATTAAAAACAATAATAGCGAGATCTAAAGCGGCCACTTCAAAAAATATTAATTTTACTGTATATTACCCTAACAGTGGTTCACCCGCATATCTAACATCAAACTTTATAAATCCCGTTTCTTTTACCATCCCCGTGGGAAACAGATTCGTGGAATCATATATAATTAATGATAACGGGAATACTCTTTTGCCTAATATTGGCAAAAGTATTATTTTTTTGCCTGATGCAAATAAAATCGAATACCTTAAATTCAATACAACTCTTGAAAACTTAAATATAATAAATTTAACCCTTACACCGCAAGTTTGTCCTGCTTCAACATGTATATCACCCTGTAATACCATATGCTGTAACTCTTCCATGACACAATGCACAAACTCCCCGTCTCAGCTATTGCAATGTCATCTCACCGGTTGTTATGCCTTGTGTTGCACAGGTTCTGGAAGTTCAGGCTGTTCCATAAATGCGGCCGTAGATTCTTCCCTGAATGTTAATGGAATCATTCCCGGATTCGACCTCTATATAGAGGGCTATGATCAAAACGGAGTTAAATTATTAGGACCGATAATTATGCAAAAAAACAGTTCCTCCCCTTTTTTCAGTTATACAAATAATAGTGCCGATTGCAATATAAGAACCTTTGTTATATATTCGAGTGGCGGCGGTGGTAGCATAACAAAAAACAGTTAGACTCAAAAGTAATGAATCATCACCAACTATTGACTTATTATAATAAAAGGGGTAATATAAAATCATGAAAATAGGAATTATAGAGATAACCATTCTTTTAAGCGGGATAGGTTTTCTGGTTTTGGTTTTTTCCCTCATCCCTCTGATTCATTCTTTAACAAGAAGTTCCAAAGAACTTGAGGAAACAGTTAAAGAAGCACGAAAAACTCTTAGTAAGATTGATTTAACCATTGACAAACTCAACAAAGAACTTGACTCGGTTGATAATATAATCATTGGTCTGTTAGAAACCCTTGCGACAACAACCAAAACATTAAAAACAGTAAACAAAAAAGTGTTGACCCCATCCTTCGGAATTATCAGCATGATTCCGGCGTTAAAATTCGGATGGGATTTTGTTTCAAAACATAAAAAATATAAAAAAAAGGAGGGATAAAATGAATGAAAACAGAGAATCCGGATTATTTAGTATCACTTTTTCTTTTGTTACGGGAGCTTTAATCGGAGCGGGACTCGCTTTATTATTTTCACCTGTTACGGGAAAAGAAGCAAGAGAAATAGTTGGAGATAGAATGGATAATTTAAAAGAAGAATTAAAAAAATTGGAAGAAAAAGTAAATCAAGGTTTGGCAAAAATAAAAAAAGAGAAAGAAGAAGAGAAAAATTAATTTTTCGTAGGAGGAATAATGTATATAGATGATATTTTTGCAAGAGAGATATTGGATTCAAGAGGAAATCCCACGGTTGAAGTGGAAGTAAATCTTGAAGACGGAACAATTGGAAGAGCTGCGGTTCCTTCCGGTGCTTCAACCGGTGTTCACGAAGCCGTTGAACTCAGAGACGGAGATAAAAGCAGATTTAAAGGCAAAGGTGTTTTAAAGGCAATAGACAATGTTAATAATATAATTGCGGAAGAGCTTACGGGTGAAAATGTTTTTTACCAGAGAGATATAGATTTAATGATGCTTGAGTTGGATGGCACGGATAATAAAAGTAAACTCGGAGCAAACGCCATCCTCGGAGTATCAATGGCAGTTTCAAGAGCAGCCGCAAATTATCTTGATATCCCCTTATACAGATATCTCGGTGGGGTAAACGCCCATCTTTTGCCTACTCCCATGATGAACATTATAAATGGTGGTGCTCACGCGGATAATAGCGTTGATATTCAGGAATTCATGTTAGTTCCCGTCAATGAAGATGGTTTCGGAGAATCATTAAGAATGGGTTCCGAAATTTTCCATACGCTAAAAGGGATTTTAAAAAATAAAGGATACAGCACCGCTGTCGGTGACGAAGGGGGATTTGCTCCGAATCTAAAATCAAATGAGGAGGCTATCGAATTAATAGTCGAAGCTATCGAAAAAGCCGGTTATAAAGCAGGTCAAAATGCATTCATCGCTCTTGATCCCGCCTCTTCGGAATTTTTTGAAAATGGGAAATATGTTTTCAAATGGTCAACAAAAGAGGAGATGACAGCCGAACAATTAGTAAAATATTATGAAAAATTGGTAAACAATTATCCCATAATATCCATAGAAGACGGACACGCTGAAGATGATTGGGATGGTTGGAAAATAATGACAGATGCTTTAGGAAACAGAATTCAACTTGTAGGGGATGATATTTTTGTCACTAATATTAACAGACTTAAAAGAGGGACGGAAGAAGGAATAGGTAATTCAATTTTGATAAAATTAAATCAGATAGGGACTGTTACCGAAACAATCGATGTCATTGATTATGCAAGACAACACGGATATTCAGCTGTCGTATCTCATAGATCGGGAGAAACCGAAGATTCTTATATTGCTGATTTCACTGTTGCCATGGGAACAGGAATGATAAAAACAGGTTCAGCAAGCAGGTCAGAGAGAATAGCAAAATATAACCAACTTTTAAGAATTGATGAAGATCTTGACATAGGCGGAGTTTTCGCGGGATTATCAAGATTCAAAATAAAAAGATAGAGGTTATCGGATAAAACTTCTCTCAATTGAAAAACTATTCGTAGAATATAATAATCTTTTATACCTTAAAAATATAAATTTTTTTCTTTCAAAAGGGGAAACAAAGATTATTATCGGTGAATCGGGAGGGGGGAAATCTCTCCTCGCAAAAGCAATTATCAATTATCTTCCTTATAATTTTAAAATAATAAGCGGGAAAATAATTTTCAATAACACTGATATACTAACTCTTAAGAAAGACAATTTAAAAGCACTTAGAGGTGGTAAAATATATTATATAACCCAAGATCCGTATAATTCTTTTGACCCCACATATAAAATAGAAAAACAATTTAAAGAGTTTTTAAAAGAAAAAGATTCCATTTACGAAAAAAAAACAACCTTTGATATTTTAAAAGAGCTCGGTTTTAATAACCCCGATAAAATATTAAAATCATACCCTTTTCAACTCTCTGGCGGAATGCTTCAAAGAGTTTCAATCGCAAGAGGCCTTCTTGTAAACCCCGAATTAATAATTGCGGATGAACCTACAACCGGACTTGATTTTGAACTTCAGATTGATTTTGTCAGATTACTGAAAAATATTATTACGGATAAAAATTTAAGTTTGATTTTCATAACACATAATATGAGAATTGTTGAAGAATTTAAAAGTGATGCAACAGTTGTTTTATATAAAGGGGAAATTGTGGAAGAAAACAGAGACATTCTAAACAATCCTATCCATCCTTATACTAAAATCCTTATTAATTCCATTCCCGCTAAGTGGACAAAAGATAAAACTATTGAAATTATAAAGAATGACAAAAAAACAGAAGATACCTCTTTTCCAGGATGTGTTTTTTATAACATGTGTCAGTTTAAAAAGGAGGACTGCAAAAAAGCTGTCCCTATTATAAAAACAAAGAATGGTTTTGTGAAATGTTTTTATTATGATGTAGAAAAACCTTAGCTACATTCTACAATAAAATTTTACGCCATGACTAAACCCTATTCCATTGATGCTCCCGTAAATAAAATATTTAAGTATGAGATATCAATAATCACAGCTTTAATATAACATTAAACGACCGATTATCTTGCAAACTCCACTATTCTTTTTTCTCTGACCACGGTAACCTTGATTTGTCCGGGATATTCAAGTTCATCCTCTATCTTAGAAGCTATCTTTCTTGCAAGAATTATAGCTTCCTCATCATAAACTTTATCAGCATTAACTATAATTCTAACCTCTCTTCCCGCCTGAAGTGCATAAGCTTTTGCAACACCATCAAAAGAGGAAGCAAGATTTTCGAGATTTTCAAGCCTCTTAAGATATACTTCAAGAATCTCTCTTCTGACACCGGGTCTTGCAGCCGAGAGAGTATCCGCAGCTTGAACAAGCATGGCTTCTATCGAAGGGAAATTCATATCTTGATGATGCGAGGCTATAACCTGAATAACATCCTCGGATTCCCCGTATTTTCTTGCAAGCTTAACACCGAGTTCAAGGTGAGTTCCCTCAACCTCTCTGTCTATGGCTTTCCCTATATCATGCAATAGCCCCCCTCTTGTCGCAAGTTCGACATTAGCACCGATTTCCGCAGCCATCTTTCCCGCATATGCGGCAACCTCTTTTGAATGTTCAAGAACATTCTGGCCATAAGAAGTTCTATATCTTAGCTTACCGAGAAGTTTGATAATCTCGGGATGGATATTCTTCAATCCGAACTCAAGAACAACAGCTTCACCCTCATCTATCAATGACTGTTCAAACTTTTTCTTTGTATCGGCAATAACCTCTTCAATCCTTGCGGGATTAATTCTACCATCCTCCACAAGTCTCTGAAGAGCCCTTCTCGCCATCTCTCTTCTGATCGGATCCGCGGAAGAGATAATAACAGCTTCGGGAGTATCATCTATTATCAAGTTAGTCCCTGTTTGAGTTTCAAGAGCTCTTATATTCCTCCCCTCTCTTCCGATTATTCTCCCTTTCATATCATCAGAGGGAAGGTCAACAACGGAAACCGTTGACTCAATAACATAATCCGCAGCATTACTTTGGATGGCGGTAGCCATAACCTCTTTTGCAAGCACCTCTTTTCTTCTGACATAATCCTCTTCGACTTTTTTCAAAAGTTTCGCAATTTCAGTTTGACTCTCCTCCTCAACCTTAAGAAGAATCTGTTTTTTTGCCTCTTCAGGAGTCATTCTTGCGATTTTGTGAAGCTGTTGAATCTCCTCTTCAATAATTTCCTTATGTTTTCTTTTAAGATTTTCAATCTCCCTCTCTTTGTTCTTCAGATAATTCTCATGCTTTTGCAATTCCCTCTCTTTGTTTTCAATTGAGGAAGCCCTCTTTTCTATGGTTTCCTCCCTCTGAAGCAATCTTCTTTCAAAATTATTCAGTCTGCTTTGTCTTTCATTATAATTTTTTTCAAGGTCCGATTTTAAAGTTAAAAATTGTTCCCTTGAATTAAGCTCAGCCTCTTTTTTGATTTTTTCAGCTTCTCTTGATGCATCATCAAGAATCCTCTTTGCTTTTTCCTCGTTTTCCTTAATCTCTTTGAACTTATTTTGTTTTATTCTTGATATAATTATAATGTAAGATAAAACTACCCCTAATAAAACTCCAAGTGCAAAACCTAAAACTGTTATTAAACTCATTTTCTCCTCCTTTTAGGGTGGAGATGGTAATTAAAACTGATTTACCCTATCTCATCCTTTATAAGAATATCATTCAACAAATGAAATTTTTTTCTCGACATCTTCAATAGTTTTTTCATACTGATACAATTTATTTTTTAATTGAAAATTTTCATCTGCGATATTTAAAAGTGTAATAATAGCCACTTTTAAAGGATCCGCTTCCGGAATAAAATTACCAACTTCCACCATTTTTTCTTCTATCATTGTAGCTAATTTATAAAGATAATCTTTTCCTATATCTTTACTAACATTAATCTTAATGGTTGTTCCGTAAATCTCAATTTCTACAAAATTTTTATTCATCACCGTTTTCTAATAACTCGATTTTTGCAAGTAATTTTTCAAGCTTTTCATACACAAGAGCATTTTTTTGTTTTAATTCCTCATTCTCCTTTTTCATTTTTCTATATCTGTCGATTAAATTTTCTATCTTTGATTCCAATTTATTAATACTTTCCTCATTCATATATACCTCCTTATCTTATTTTAACATTAAATTTTTTCACTAATTCATCTTTAATCTTATTAAAACTTTCTTCCGCCTCTTCAGAATTCAGTGTTCTGTCCGAAGCTCTGAAAATAAATCTTATAGAGATTGATCTATTATCATCACCTATGTTTTTACCTTCATAAACATCAAGAAGATAAAATTCTTCGAGATATTTTATCGCAAGACTTCCTATTGCTTTCTTAATATCGGAATAACTGTTTTCTTTTGAGACAATTATGGACAAATCAAACCATACGGACGGATATTTAGGGACATCTTTATACTTTACCTCTTTTAATTCATTAATAAATTCAATCGGATAAAGCTCCGCATAAAACATTTTTTTATCAAGATCATACAGTTGCTTCAAATCATCGGCAATCTCTCCCATATATCCGATTTTTCTATTATCCATAATAATCTCAAATGAGACCCCTTTCTTAAACACGGAATTATCATGATTTATTAAACTTATTTCTTTTCCCGTTTTTTGAAAAATCGATTCAATCGCCCCTTTTAATGCTCGGAAATCATACATATCACTTTTTTTCTGTTCCCATCTGTTCTCTCCTTCACCTGCTATTAACATGGAGAGATGTTCTTCCTCCCTGATTTTGTTTTGCTCAAGATAAAAAATTCTTCCGAGTTCAAATATTTTAATCCCCTTCTGTTCCCTATTAAGATTATATTCACTGTTTTTTAAAAGAGACGGTAAAATAGAGGCTCTTAAAAACTCGAAATTCAATGATAACGGATTCTTAATTTTAATAATTTCCCGTTTTTCTAGAGAGACTGAAGCCTCTTTTTCCGATAGAAAACTATAATTTACAACTTGTGAAAATCCGTAATTCATTAAAATATTTTCAACCCTGTTTTTGATTTTTCTATCTTCGTCATTATAAATCCCGCTAAAAACAGAGGGAATAGTCCCCTCAATATTATTATATCCGTAAAGAATACCTATCTCCTCTATTATATCTATCTCTCTGAATATATCTCTTCTGAAAGAAGGAATCAAACATTCGATTGATTTTCCGGCGGAAGATAATATCTTGATTCCCAATCTTCTTACAATCTCAACTATCTTATCATCGGATAATTCATAGACTCCCAAAACCATTCTAACCCTTTCAAATCTTAACTTGATAATATTATCGGAGATCTCACCGGCTCTTACATCTTTAACAGAGGGAATAATTTTACCTCCCATTTTATAAAAAAGATAAGCTGCATATTTTGCGGCAAGAACAGTGGCTTTAATATCAGCACCTCTTTCAAATCTATAACTTGATTCCGTTGATACTCTTAATCTTCTTGCGGTATATCTGATGAATCTCGGTATAAAATAGGCACTCTCTATAAAAATGTCCGTTGTTTCATCATTCACTCCCGTCTCCTCTCCACCTATTACACCTGCAATTGCAACCGCTTTCTCGGTATCAGCTATAACAATATCATCTTCTGTCAGTTCTCTTTCTTCTTCATCAAGACACAATATTTTTTCCCCTTTTATCCCTTTACGAACTATGATTTTTCTACCCTTCAAAAGATTCAGATCAAAAGTGTGAATCGGATGGCCTGTTATCATCATAACATAGTTGGAGACATCAACCGCATTATTGATTGATCTTATACCGAGAGATTCCAATCTCTTTTTTAACCATTCGGGAGATTCCTGAATCTTAAAATCTCGCACAACAATCCCTGAATATCTTCTGCATCTTGTATCTTTAATCTCTACCTCTATATAATCATCTATATTCTCACCTTTAACAGTCTCATATTCAAACTTTAATTCGGGAGGTGAGATATTTAAAAAAGCCGAAAGTTGCCAAGCAACCCCTATATGCCCGAGAAGATCGGGTCTGTTGGGGGTAATCTCAACATCAAAAATCGTATCATCATCGGTTCTTTCCATCTCCTCAACCGGAAGCATGGCATTATTAAATACGGAGGTCAACTCCTCCACCGATATATCAATATCAATTAATTCTTTTAAAATATTATAGCTTATTTTCATTAAAATTGCCTCAAAAATCTCAAATCATTTTCATAAAACAGACGAAGACTTCTCGCTTTATATTTAACCATTGCAATCCTATCTATCCCCAAACCGAAAGCAAAACCTGTATATTCCTCGGAATCTATCCCTACATTCTCAAACACGGCGGGATCAACCATTCCGCATCCCAATATCTCAAGCCATTCCCCGTTCATCATAACATCAACTTCAGCGGAAGGCTCAGTGAACGGGAAAAAAGAGGGTCTGAATCTGACTTGAACATCCTCTTTAAAAAGAGCTTTAAGAAAAGTTGTAAGTGTTCCTTTAAGATCAGCCATGGAGATTTTCTTTCCGACAACCAAACCTTCGAGTTGATGGAAAACCGGAGAATGAGTATCATCAGGCTCATCTTTTCTAAAAACTTTTCCCGGAATAATTATTTTAAGGGGAGGTTTTTTCTTTAGCATAGTTCTTATCTGCACCGGCGAAGTATGGGTTCTTAAAAGATATCTGTTATCACGATCTTCATAATCAATATAAAAAGTATCATGCTCATCTCTTGCAGGGTGTTCCTCGGGAATATTAAGAGCCGTAAAATTATAATAATCTGTTTCAACCTCGGGACCATCCTCAATATGATACCCCATTTTTAAAAAGATATCGATAACTTCATCCATAACCTGCAAAAGAAGATGTTTGCTTCCTATATCAATTTTATAGCCGGGCAGAGTCCAATCTTCCTCTTTTTGGCTCAAAGAACCTATTTTAAGATTCCTCTCAAACTGTTTGAGTTCTTGCTCGAAAAATGATTTTAGCTCATTAATAGCCTGACCGAAAATTTTCCTTTTTTCGGCAGGAATCTTACCCATCTGTTTAAAGAGTTCATTAATCTTCCCCCTTTTTCTTCCGACAAATTCACCTTTTAGCGCAAGGAGCGAAGGATTATCCTTTATCTTATTTAATTTTTCAATGAACTCTTTTTTAAGACTATCTATAACCTCATCATGCATTTGCCGAAGCTGTTGCTTTATCAACTATAGCTTTGAATCCTTCGGGATCTCGAACAGCAATATCAGCCAAAATCTTACGATCAATATCTATATTAGCCTTTTTCAAGTTATTTATAAATTTGGAATAGGATAATCCATGCAGTCTTGCCGCCGCATTTATCCTTATTATCCATAATCTTCTAAAATCTCTTTTTCTTATTTTTCTGCCGGCATAAGCATAAGTAAGAGATTTTTCAACCTGCTCTTTTGCCGTTCTATAAAGAGTATGCTTTGAACCTACATAACCTTTGGCTAATTTTAATATTTTTTTTCTTCTTCTCGCCTTTTTAGGGCCTCTTTTAACTCTCATCTTTTCCTCCTCGGTTTCGATTAATTAGATAATTAGAATTTGTAGGGAAGTAAAGCTTTAATAGCTCTGATTTCCCCTTTTGAAACAAGTGCCGGTTTCCTCAAATTTCTTTTTCTTTTTTTAGATTTCTTTGTGAGTATATGGCTTTTATAAGCCTTACTCCTTCTCGGTTTACCACTTCCCGAAATCTTAATTCTTTTGTTTGCACCTCTATGCGTTTTAATTTTTGGCATTCTTTTTACCTCCTGTTAAATTAATTGGTAATATACTAACAGATACATTCGGCCCCTCACGGACAGGCTCTCTTTCAAAAGCCGCTATCTCCTCAAGGTCTTCCCGAACTCTATATAATATTTTAAAACCTAATTCAGGTTTCGCTCTCTCTCTTCCTCTTAAATAAACCATTGCTCTAACTTTATTTCCTTCTCCGATAAATTTTTTAATTCTTTTAAGTTTAACCTGATAATCGTGTTCCCCGATTTTAGGTTTAAACTTAACAATTTTAACCTGAATCTGATTTTGTTTCTGTTTTTTCTTTGCTTCATGCTCTCTCTTTTGTAATTCATATAAATATTTTCCGAAATTCAGTATCCTGCAAACAGGCGGTTTAGCATTCGGAGCTACTTCCACCAAATCAAGGTTTACATCTTCAGCTCTCTTTAAAGCTTCCTCTTTCGAGATAACTCCTATCTTTTGACCCTTATCATCAATAAGCATCACCTCGGATGCTCTGATTTCTTCGTTAATTCTTAATTTTTTCGAGTTAATTAATCACCTCCTAAATATTATAATCCAAACTCTTGGATTTAACCTTTAATTGTATCATTTTTTTCATATCATTAATAGCTATATCTCCATAATCACCTATCCCTTGAATTCTAATTGAAAGATTATTATTATTTTCCTCTTTCTCTCCAACAATAGCCATATAAGGGATTTTGTCCATCTCCGCTGCTCTGATTTTATATCCGAGTTTTTCATTTCTTGAATCCACTTTCACTCTTATACCATCTTCCAGAAAAATCTCTTTCACCTTATTGGCATAATCAAGATGTTTCTCTGAAACAGGAATAATTATCAATTGGGTCGGAGCAAGCCATAGAGGAAATTTTCCCCCGTAATTTTCTATTAAAACTCCGAAAAACCTTTCAAATGACCCCATTAATGCTCGGTGTATCATGATAGGTTGTTTTTTCGCCCCATCCTCATCAATATACGAGATATTAAATCTATCAGGCAGATTAAAATCCACTTGAACAGTTGAACACTGCCATGACCTTCCTAACATATCCTTTATTTTAATATCTATCTTAGGACCATAAAAAACACCCTCTCCCGGATCTATCTCATACTCTATCGCGAGTTTTTCAAGTGCATTTTTCAGAGCATTTTCCGCTCTTTGCCAATTTTCCGGCGTGCCTACCGCTTTATCCGGTTTCGTGGAAAGATAAACGGAATATTTATCAAATCCGAATGTCTTTAATATCTTAAAATTAAGCTTTAAAATATCTTCAATATCCCTATCAAGGTCTTTCGGAAGCGAGAAAATATGGGCATCATCCTGAGTAAACCCCCTGACTCTCAAAAGTCCGTGTAAAACACCGGATCTTTCATACCTGTAAACAGTTCCCAATTCCGCCCACCTTATAGGAAAATCCCTATAACTTCTCATCTTAGCTTGATATACCTCTATGTGAAAAGGGCAATTCATCGGTTTTAACTGATATTCCGCATTGTCAAACTCCATTGAGGGAAACATATTCTCCTTATAAAAAGAGAGATGTCCGCTTGTTTCCCAAAGATCTATCTTAGCTATATGCGGAGTGTTTAATAATTCGTATCCCGCTTTATAATGTTCCTCTATCCAATAATCCTCTATTTTCCTTCTTATAAAAGCACCTTTCGGCATCCATAAAATAAGCCCCGGACCGATTCTATCCGATATCATAAATAATTCAAGTTCTTTCCCCAGTTTTCTATGATCTCTTTTTTTCGCTTCTTCAAGAAATTTCAGATAATCCTTTAATTCCTCCTCTTCAAAAAATACGGTTCCGTAAATCCTCTGCATGGGAAGGTTATTCTCATCCCCTTTCCAATAAGCGGCTGAAGAATAAAGTAATTTAAAATTCTTTATTTTACCTGTCGAGGGAAGATGAGGACCTCTGCAAAAATCTATAAAATCCCCCTGCTTGTAAAGGCTTGCGATATCATCCGATTTTTCTTCAATAAGCTCTACTTTTAGAGTTTGCCCTTTTTCTTTAAATATTTTTACAGCTTCAGCCTTATCAACTTCAATTCTCTCAATGGGGAAATTCTTTTTTCTGAGTTTTTTCATCTTTTTTTCTATCTCTTCAATATCCTGCGGGGTGAAAGGGGTTTCCCGGTAAAAATCATAATAAAATCCGTTTTCAATAGCGGGACCTACTCCGACCTGAACTTCGGGGAAGAGTTCCATAACAGCCTGAGCCATAAGATGTGCCGTGCTATGCCTTAAAACTTCAAGAGCCCTCGGATCCTTTTTATCCACAAGATTTATTTTTTCCCCTCCGACTATCCTGTATTTTAAATCAACCGAGCCTTTCCCCTCTATCTCGGCAAAAACAAAATTGCTAACTTCAAAATTATTGTTTTTAAGAAATAGAATAATAGGTGTCCCTTTTTCAACCTCAAATGATTTTCCATCTATACTAATTTTAACACTATTTTCCATGATACAATACAATAAAATAAAATTAGGCGCGGGCGGACTTGAACCGCCGACCCCTACCGTGTCAAGGTAGTGCTCTATCCAGCTGAGCTACGCGCCTATTAAACCCTTACTTGGCTACTTTCTCTTTTAATGCTTTACCCGGAACAAATTTAGGCGATTTTTTCGCTTTAATTTTAATCGTTTCTCCGGTTCGGGGGTTTCTCCCTTTTCTTGCTTTTCTTTCAACAACTTTAAAAGTTCCGAATCCAACAAGAATAACCTTCTCTCCTTTCACAAGAGCATCGGTAACTGTTTCAATAAAAGCATTTACCGCTTTTGTTGCTTCAGTCTTCGTTAATCCTGCATCCTTTGTAATTTTAGCTACTAAGTCAGCTTTATTCATTTAAAACCTCCAAAAATTTTATAGCTTTATAATAAATTAAAAATCCCCTGTTGTCAACTGTTTTCAGACAATTTTTTTATTTTTTCCCTTATTTTTTTTGCTTCCGAAGAATTCGGGAATCTTCTAATAATCTCTTTATAAACTTCAATTGCCTTTTTTTTATTATTACCCCGCTCATAATAGTAAGCGGCTCCGAAAAGTGCGTCTTTTCCGTCTTTTTCAGAAAACTTGTCTTTTATCGAAAGCAAAACTTCTGCAGCCTTATTAAATTTTTTCCATTTATAATAAGCATAAGCCTTCTTATCATACCCCTCTTTCTCCATTTTCTCATCCTTTCCTTTTGCCTTGGCTATAAGTTTATCAAGAATATCTATCGCTTTTGCAAATTCAGCTCTTGCAATATATTTTGTCGCTATATCACTCATAAGTTTAAAATTATTTTTCTCCTTTCTATATCTGTTAAGATAATCTTTCAGAGTCCCTTTACCAATCTTAAAACCTTCAAGTATTTTTATCATCTGTTCGGTTGTTTTATAACCGAGAATCCTGTCAATCTCCTCGCCGGTTTTTTCAAACACTATTGTAGTGGGATAACCGTAAACCTTAAAAGTTGATTCCGCAACCTTATCTTTCTCAGGATTAACCTCAATAAGCATATAATTCTCTTTCTTAAAATAATCAAGCATCTTTTTATCTTTCAGAGTTGTTTTAAACAGCATTCTGCAGTGGGGGCACCAATCGGTATGAAAAACAAAAAACACCCTTTTTTTACTCTTTTTTGCCTCTTTTAATGCGGTTTTCCAATCATTCCGAAAAAGGGAATTTGATGAAAACATAAAAAACGGGATTAATAAGAAAGATAAAAGCAGATTTTTTTTCATAATACACTCTCCTCGGATAGAATATAGAATAAAGTATGATACAGTTATTTTCCCCGTTTTGTCAAACAAAATATAAAAATAATCAAATCTGTTTTGAAAGTCCTTAGCTCGGAGCTACCTTCCTCTGAAACAGATTGAAGATTTTCTGCGGAATCGGGCGATTCAACTTTATGTTTTTAACTTATTGACACACCATTTTCATATTCAATCAATCAAAATTTCTATCTTTTTTATTGTATCCATAGCATCTTTACCATAGGCATCGGCACCTATCTCTCTTGCAAAAGAGGGGGAGACCGCGGCACCTCCGATTATAACCTTTTTATCGGGAGCCATCTTATTTTTCATCTCCACAATCTTTCCCATCTCCTCCATCGTAGTGGTCATTAAAGCTGAAAGAGCTATTATATCAGCCTCCCCTTTAACGGCTGTATCAACAATAATATCAGCCGGAGTGTTTTTTCCCAGATCAACAACATCATATCCGTAATTTCTCAGAACAAGTGCAACTATGTTCTTACCTATATCATGAAGATCTCCCTTGACTGTGGCTATAACGATTTTAACCTTTTTTTCCGCGCTTGCATTTAATTTAAGTTTTTCCTCAAGAACGGAGGAAGCCTCCTCCATTGCTTCCGCTGACAGAATCAATTGGGGGAGAAAATATATCTTTTTCTCATAAAAATCCCCCACTTTTTTTAAAGCTGGAGAGAGAATCTCTTCAAGAACTTTCAAAGGTTCGTTTCCCTCATCTATAAGTTTAAGTGTAAGTGTTTTTGCAATCTCTTTCTCACCCTCTATTATTGCATTGTTCAATCTCTCTTCATCCGTCAACTCTTTGTTTTGATTATCCGGTTTTTCCTCAATCTCAACCTCTGTATTTCTGAAAATCTCAACAAAACTCGATAAGCCCTTATCCCTTCCGGATATGGCATCCGAAGCTTTAATTATATCAATCATCTCTTTGTCAAGAGGATTCAGAATGGCACTGTCAAGTCCATTAAATATGGCATTCGCAAGAAAAACCCTGTTTAAAAGAGCTCTCCCCGGAAGACCGAAAGAAAAATTGGATAAACCTATAACAGTGTTAAGCCCCATATCTTTTATCGTCTTTATGGCTTGTATGGTTTGTTCCCCGTTTTTCTGAGAGGTGGAGATTGTAAGGACAATAGGGTCAACAAGAATATCCTCGTCCTTAAATCCGTAATCTTTCGCTTTTTTATAGAGTTTTTCTATTATCTTAACCCTTTCATCAGCATTCTCGGGGATACCGTTTTCATTCAAAGCCAATAATATCGCTCCCGCACCATACTTTCTCGCAAGAGGCAACAGAGTCTCGTAAGATTCGGGATCTCCCGTAATGGAATTTATAAAAGGTTTTCCGCTGTAAACTTTCATCGCAAGCTCTATTGAATTCGTTTTATTATTATCTATCAAAAGGGGAAGTTGTGATATACCCTGAATCTGTTTTATTGCAAGAGCATAAAATTCAGGTTTTTTATCTCCAGTTCTTCCGAAATTTATGTCGAGTGCATCAGCTCCAGCTTCCTCCTGTTTTCTCGCAAGTTTTCTAACCAAATCAAGTCTTTCCTCTTTAAGTTCCCTTAAAAGTTTTTTCTTTCCGAAAGGATTTATATTTTCCCCTATTATTTTAAAACAGGATTCGGAGCCGGCTTCAAACGCCCTGTTTCTGCTTGTAATAATCGTATTTTTATTATCCCTCGTTTGTTTAACGGGAGGTTTGCCTTTGTATCTGTTTGCTATCATCTTTATATGTTCCGGATTTGTTCCGCAGCAGCCCCCCACAATATTCACCCCGTTTTCATAAAATTTTTCAACATATCTCATATATTCATCAGGTTTCATGGGATAACTGATTTTACCATCCTTTTTTTCGGGGATACCCGCATTTGCATATACAATCAAAGGTTTATCGGAATATTTTTTTATCTGTTTTACAAACTCCACGAACTCTCTCGGATGTCCTCCGCAATTTATACCGAATATATCAGCATCAGTGGAATTAAATGTCGCAGCCGCAATCTCCGGAGTTGTTCCCGTCAGAGTCAATCCACCCTCAATGGGATAAGAGATTGAGATTGCGACAGGAATGTCAACAGCATCCTTTGCGGCTCTCAAACCTATCTTTGCCTCGAGAATATCTATCTGAGTTTCTATAAGAATAAAATCAACTCCCCCCTTTGAAAGAGCTTTAATCTGCTCATAATAATTATCATAAACCTCATCTTCGCTTAACTCCCCGAGAGGTTTTATCAATTTGCCGATAGGACCGATGGAGCCCGCTATAAACACCTGTTTACCCGATTGTCTCACGGCCTCTTTCGCAACAGCAACAGCTCTCAAATTCAATTCCTCGACTCTGTCTTCAAGATTATAATCTCCGAGTTTTATCCTGTTGCCCCCGAAACTGTTTGTCTCTATTATATCGGCTCCCGCTTCTATAAAAGATTTATGAACATCAATGATAATCTCTTTTTTTTCAATATTCATAAGCTCGGGGCAACCTATATCAGAACTTTCCGTTCTTTTCATTATCTCGGTTCCCATTGCACCATCAAGAATTAAAACTCTCTTTTTAATCTCTTCCAATATTTTCATCTTTCAACTCCTATAAAAGCTGTTATTGTTTTTTGAGGCAAAAGCAGATTGGTGTCGGTTATCTTAACCCCTATTTTTTCCAATTCAAGCTCCTCATACAATTGCTTTTGCACTGAGATATCAAGATCTCCGTATCCAGGGCTGTATCTTTTCGTAAGCGAATATCGGTTTTGCCTTGCCTCTATATCAAAAAAATGATTTATCGAATTAGCGGCACCCTCAACAGCTTCACTTCCGACAGCATCATATATCAGTGCCTCATTCATCTTTTTATTTTCATTCAACTCTTTTATCCTGTCCTCGATCCATGAACCTATCGTTATCCCGAAAAAAATAACCGCAAAAGAATCTTCAAAAAGTTTTGACAGATTTTTACTTTTAAGTTTAAGATTCGTATTTTCAAAGGAGATATCATAATCTTTGATATCTTTAATCTTTCTTATAATATAGCTCCCTTTACCTTTCCCGTTTTCATAGGTCAATTTTAATATCTCATCAAGTTTTTCCGCAAAATCCTTTGATATTTTTGTTTTACCCCTTTTGTATCCCAATAAGGATAAAACAGCCTTTTTGTTTATTATATATGAGATATTATCTTTTAAAATCAGTTTATCAAAAATCATCTTTACCTCGCAATTATTTTTGCCTCGCTATTATCATTGCCTTACATTAGATTATACCGTAAAATTATACTATTTGTCGGAGGAAAAATAAAGAAATCAAAACCGGTTTATAAAGCTTTGAACCCCGAGTTTTTTACCGGATTGCAATTTTACGGTTGACATTTTCCACGCACCAAATCATGAAGCAGAGCAGCCGATCGAATTGTTCTATGATAAAAAACAAAATAATTCATAAATACCGAAATAGATTGTATCTTAATGCTTCTTATATCTCAATGTTAATTCATATAATTACTAATATAAATTTTGTCCTTTCCTAATTAGTTAATATTTTCATCTATTATAAACATAGTATTGTTTTTAAGACCGGAATACTGTATTGATTGTTTTTTTCAGAACACAATTTATGATAATACTATTTTCAAAATATTCTATTTATAAATGATACTTGATAAAAACAAGCTCCCTACAAGCAAAACCCCTATTATATATTCTCTAAATCTCATGCTATTTATCCGTTATCTTGAATTTGCGGAGCTTGAATTTCTGATCGGAAAATCCGGCACTCACCGTTTCAAGAATATAAAGAGATTTTGTTTCTCTCTTATAGTAAGCTTTCAAATCATCAACATATTCGGACTCTGTCTTTATCAATTTTATTTCCTTGATTATATTTCCATTAATACTATTATAAATTTGAATATAAATATCTTGTCTGTTTCTTAAACTATCATACTTTGTAAAAAGCAACCCTACTTTATTATTGCCAATATAAAATAATTTTATAACAAAAGACATCTTTTTCACCTTTTCATTAAGCATATTAAGGTTTCTCCTTTTTATCGCTTCTCTAATCTCTTTAGAAATGTAAGGAGATATAAAATTTTTGCTTCTTTTTCCGAAAACAAACACTTTGTTCTGTTTTTTACTTAATCTTACGATTCGTATCTTTGTTGATAAAACATAAAAGAAGTATTTTTGTGAAAAAGAAGAACTACTGCCTATAGGCATTAAGCCTATTGTGTTTAAAAAAAAATCATTTGCTTCCTTTTGGTTCTTTACTCCGTATGCTATGGTTGCCGGTAATAATAATTTTTTTGTTTTTCTTTTTACATTATAAACAAAAAGTGTATAACTTTTCCTTGTTTTTCTATCAAAACTATCAAATTCTTCTCCTGTCATTAATACTTTATCTTTATCAATATACTGCATTTCTGTTATAAAAGACTCAAATTTAATTTTTTTATTTTCCATAAATCTTAATTGTCTATCTATTTTATATAAAAATAGAGCTCTTCTTCTTATATCATAAATTAACAATTCGTCTTTATAAGATGTAAAACAAAGGAGATTTAAAAATTCATTCGGGCCGACTCCTTTTCTCCCGAGCACTTTAATAAACTTCCCTTTTTTACTATATATCTTTATATTCGATGCTTTCCTATCCATAATAAAAACATAATCTTTATCCGTTACAAAAAAAGAAATAGGCTCCACTATTATAGTCTTAGCTTGTTTAAGATAGAAATTATCGACTTCAAATATTTTTTGAGAATGCACCATATTTACTAAAATCAAAAGCAACAAACTAATAATTATCTTTTTTCTTTTCACACAAACCTCCGTTTTCCAAAGTTTATTTTAATTATAAATTAAACGGTACCGATATGTTAATTATCGGCACCGTTCTTGTTCAATAATTAAACTACCGTTCTAATAAAAAATTATCAATGTGCAATCACCACAACGAGTAATTAAACAATCCTGCGCAATCGGACAATAATACAGACCATCAATTATTATTGAGCTCGCATAAGCATTTTTACTCGTAAAATTCGCAATAGAGATAAAAATCCCAACAACCATCAAGACTATCATCAAACTTGTAATAATTTTTTTACCCATTCTTTTTTAACATTTTTCCTCCTAAAATATTAATCAATTTCTTAACATTTTTCAACAAAATTTATAATCCTAAACATTTAACGAGCGGAGAAGTAAAGCTTCCGCTCATTTCATCGGAAATTTCAGTCTTGTTTTTAACCACATATTTACACCTCCTTCATCAAAGCTTAAAGCATAGAGCCTCGAAGCATCGGAGCTAAAAACATTTTTGGGCAGCTGCACCAATTTTTTTCTTATTCCTTGATTTACCCTCACAAGTTTTTTCTCATTGTTTCGCTCCCGATTTATAAATTGGTGCGGGATCTCCGCTCACTTCGTTCGCTTCGACATTCATAATTATTACCGACTCCGAGGCTCTATGCTTTATGCTTATTGGCTTCTTTGAAAGTTTTGTAAACTTAATTTTTTTCATAATTCTTTATAGTTGACTTCAATTTTTTATTTTACAGCGCTGTATTTTTTTGAATTTATAATTTTACTCTAATCAACCTAACAGTATCATCAGAATTTTTAATAGGGACGAAAATATAATCATTGAAAAACCAGATTAGTTTTGATCTTGAAGAAAATCTCTCTATTTTGAAAGTATCTATATCTAATTCTATTTTGGATATAACTCTTCCGGAACTTGAATAAACTCTGATTATAGGACTCTTTAAGTAATAATGACCTTCATATGATGCAATCCATATATTTCCATTACTAT
>Ga0256835_1000259_pt1 | contig 42339 bp, 36 predicted proteins | sample PIR30metaG_FD_185972 | JGI IMG/M metagenome (GOLD analysis project Ga0256835, IMG submission 185972) | Hydrothermal vent microbial communities from East Pacific Rise, Pacific Ocean - PIR-30 | ecosystem: Environmental > Aquatic > Marine > Hydrothermal vents | place: Pacific Ocean: East Pacific...
TGGCCCAAAAGCTCAACCCCCTTTTCGGGCCGGCGCTTTCGGCCTTCTTCGTCCTGGGGGTGAGCTACTATCTTGCTGATTACTTCCACTTCGACGGGCTCCTTGACACCGCAGACGCCCTGGCCGCGGGCGGAGACGTCGAAAAGAGGCTCCGGGTCCTCAAGACCCCGGACGTGGGGGCCCTGGGGGTGCTCTTTGCCTTCTTCTTCCTCCTGGGAGAATTCCTCCTGAGTGCGGAGCTCCTCAAAAGAGGGGCTTTTGAGGCCTTTTTCTGGCGCCCCCTGGTGGGGCGCGAGGCGCTCGGCCTTCTTGCCCTCGTGGGGAAGCCGGCCAAGAGGGAAGGGCTCGGCACCCTCTTTCTTTCAACCTCGCGAAAGAGGCTCCTTTTCATCCAGCTCCTCTGGCCCGTGCTCTTTTTGAAGGCCTTTTTCCCGGCGCTCCTTTCTTTTCTCCTGGTCTTTCTCCTGAAGGCCAAGTTCGAGAAGAACTTTGGCGGCCTTACGGGAGACCTCCTGGGGGCCACGGTGCTTCTTTCGCAGTGGATCTTTCTTTTCGGGTCCCTTGTTGGCGGGTCATTTTCTCCGTGGTAAAAGGGATTCATGCGACATTTTCGCGTTCTCATCGTCCCCCTGGGAAACGTCATCGGTCCCTGGGTGGAACGCCTGATGAACCAGTTGGCCGAGGCCTTTTTGGTCGAGGTAGAGCTGGCTCGACCCCTCCCTTATCCGGCTCCGGCCTTCAATCCCGTGCGGCGCAAGTTCTTCGTCCATCTCATCGCTGACTATCTGCGCGAAGTAGCCGGAGAGGCAGACTTCGTCCTCGGGTTCACGGACGTTGAGCTCTATTCCGTGCACTGCAATTCCGTCATTTCGGAATGTCACTTTCAGGCGCGCTCGGCGGTCATCTCGGTGGGGCGTCTTAAGGACTTCCTCTTCGGAGAGCGCCCGGACGAGGTCTTTTTCGACCGCCTCTACAAAGAGACCATTCGCGCCCTGGGCCACATGCTCGGCCTTCCTCCGTGTCGGAATCTGCGTTGCGTGATGTATCCTTCCCAGAGCCTCGTGGAAACGGATCTTAAGGCGGCGACTTTCTGTCCGGAGTGCCAGCTTAAGCTCCGGCTCCGATCCGGAACGGTTCCCTTGCTCAAGGAAGTGGCTTGATTGGAGTCTTCGATTCGGGTATCGGCGGGCTGACCATCGTCAGGGAGCTCTTGCGCAAGCTCCCGGGTTATCGTCTCATCTATTTCGGCGATACGGCCCGCACGCCTTACGGCACCAAGAGCCCGGAGACCATCATCTCCTACGCCATCCAGGACACGGAGTTCCTCCTGGAGCACGGGGCAAAGATCATCGTTGTCGCCTGCCATTCCGCCTCGAGCGTGGCCACCGAGGCCCTGCGGGAGAAGTTCCCGGAAGTGCCCATCTTCGAGGTGGTCACTCCTTCGGTGAAGAAGGCCCTCTCCGTGACCCGCAAGAAGATCATCGGGGTGATCGGAACGCGCGCCACGATCTCAAGCGGTGTTTACCAGCGCAAGGTGGCGGAGCTCGACCCGGAGGTCAAGGTCTACGGTAACGCCTGCCCGCTCCTCGTCCCGCTCGTGGAGGAGGGCTGGCTCAAGAAGCCCGAGACCCGTCGCATCGTCAAGAAGTGTCTCATTCCGCTCAAGATGCGCGGCATAGACACCCTGGTCCTCGGATGCACGCATTATCCCGTGCTCAAACCCGTCATCCAGGCCAAAGCCGGACGACGGGTGACCCTGGTTGACCCGGCGGAAGAGGTGGCCGAGGAAGTGGCTTCCTTCCTTTCGCAGCATCCGGAACTCGAAAGAGAATTGGCGCGCGGGGAAGACCATCAGATCTACGTTTCCGACCTCACCGAAGCCTTCGAGCGGGTAGCCCGCCTTTTCATGGGGAAGAAGGTCAAGCTCCTCAAGGCCGATTGTGAAATGTCCCACGTGATCAAACCAAACGCTTCTTGTTGAAGGAAGCCGCAAGACCGATAGGGGCCTTAGCCTCTTTGTAAGGAGCAAGAAGATGTCGAGAAGATGGCTTCTTTTCTTCCTGGCCCTGGTGCTCATCGCCACGGGCGCCGTGCTCTACCTCCGCAAACAGATGCTCGAAGACTTCAGGGCCGCGGTTGAGCCGTGGTTAGACAAGGGGCCCTTGGCGGAAAGGGTCGAAGTGGGAGGATACGACGTCTCCCTGCTCAGGAGGGCGGGCATCATCAAGGACGTTCGTCTGAAAGACCCCGTCCTGGTAGACAACCCCTTCGTGCGGTTCGAGTTTCTGGGAATAGAACGCATCGTGATCACGGGGTTCAAGGAAGATCCGGAGCTCGGTATCCCTCTTGAGACCCGCATCCTCGGCGATGACCTCCGCTTTTCGATGCTTTTCAAGGAAACCGGCCGCCGGGTAACCATCACCGCGGACTCTCTCTCCGACTTCGCCTTCGACCCGGAAAAGGACCTCCTCAACGGCCACTTTGCGCTCACTTCGCCCCGGGGTGACCTCGACTTGCGGGTGCAGATTGCCGAAATAAAGGACTATCTCCTCCTGCTCAAAGAAAGGCCTCCCGAAGAAATTCCAAACGCCGTCTTCTTCTCCCGTCTGATGAAGATCGTTCCCCGCGGGCTTTCCTTTCGCTACGAAGATCGCGGCCTGCTGCGCACCATCTTCTACGCGGCCTGCCCCGACGATTGCGACCGCCGCCTGGAGGAGGCCGTGCGCGAGATCGAAAGGGAGCTTTCAGGCCCTCCGGCCCTCGAAACCGTCAAAGAGGCCCTGGTCAAAATCCTGCGGCAGGGGAGGGGAGGAATCGAAATTTCGGTGGTGAACAAGGAGGATCTGGCGCTCAAAGACCTTTTCTTCGTCTTTCTGGGGCTTGCCCTTGAGGAATCCGCCCAGAGGGACGCTTCAAAGGGTGTTCTCGAAAAACTTTCTCCCTATTTTGCGTTCCAGATCAAGGCCCTTTGAGCTCAACGAGTTTCGCGGATGACCTTGGCCTGTTCCAGGATTTCCCGCATGAAGGGGCAGTTCTTGCCCCTTTCGAATTCTTCTTCCGTCCAGACCAAGACGTTCCAATCCCGGGGATACTTATCGAGGAGATCTCGAAATTCATCGAGACGCTCTAGATGAGGCTGTGCATCCTTGACCACGATGAGAAGATCAAGGTTCGCACGGCGGACGCTTCCTTCTTGGGAGTCAAAAAAATAGACCCGACTTACGTTTTCCTTCTGGGAAAAGTAGGCCTCCAGTTCCTTTTCAAAACCTGCCGGAAATTTCATCGAACCCCCGTCACTCAAAGTTCCATCCCTCAAAAATTTAAAGATACCATGCTTTACGGGAGATTTTAAAGCGAAAAAGGAGAAAAAATTTATTTTCTCAAGATCTTGATATTTTCAGCAAGCAAGGGCGGCAAATAGATAGGGAGACCATGGGTGAGGTTGATTAGCTTTCAGGATGATGAAATGCCGATATTAGCACTTGGCTTTTAGGATACTTCGGGCATGAGTTGCTCCACCAGGACGAAATCTTTAAAGGGACGCTCACCCTGGAGGATCTCGGCCAAATCTCGATGGCCATCATTTCGCGGTTAGCATCGAAATCAGTAGTCGTGGACTTCCTTTCGGGCCATTCGAAGATCTGACAACACCGATGGGATGGACAGGCAAACCATTCGAAAGTGCGCTTCTTAAGCCGCAAGGCTCCGACGTGTCGTTTGGGATCTACCGACTTCGCACACGGTAACCCACACTCAGCCACTATTTCCACCAGATGGATCCGAAAATAGGTTATAAAGATTTTTGAAACTATTAACAGATTACCTTATGGACTGCAGAGAATCCGAAGTCAAACATTATAACCGCAAAACCATTGATTCTGAGACAAGGACAGTAGCTAACGCCATAATCTCAAACTGGAAAGATCCCAGTCTGGCTTGATGAGGAATGAAGACATGAAAACAACTCAGCCACAAACATCCAATGTTACCCTATGCGTAGTGTAACGTGAATCTTAAAGTAAACTCAGTGTAAACATAACTCTTCGATGGCCACCAGTCCAATGAGACACGGATTTTGACAAGGGTTTTCATGCGGAGCCGATGGTGTGCACCCTGGCTATAGTCATAGATTACGCCACACGGAAGGTAATTGGTGATATTTGACTCAGCGAAAGAATGTAGCTACGGCAGAGATGGCCTTAGAAGAAACCCAATCTGGTTGTTTGGGTCAGAAAGATTGTGCTTAAAAGCGATAACGTCTTGGTCTTTGTGTCCGAGAGATACATAGCAGCTTAAGTCATGCAAAAACTAAGGATCATTACGAGGGGAAACAACTTGGCTTACATCCAAGTGTAGGAATAAATAGAAAAATCGACCTTTGTGGGTTCACCATCATCTACTTTTAGACGACCGGCTCCCCACTACCTCGTGGTAAATAAACGCCAAAATTCCGACTTAGGGGAGGATTCCATTGGAACAGAGAGTACAATAGATAATAAATTTTGTTTTGCTTTGGTTTTTATGGAATCAAATTAATAATATTTAGGAGAAAATTGCATTAAGAAACAGCAATTCCATAGCCCAGGAACAGGAACAACCCTTTCCCGGAGCAGGGCTACGAAGTCCGCAAAGGCCTGCTTCAGGGTCTTCTTTAAAAATCACACCAAACGAATAGAAAGATCTTTAACAAAATCGTAAACTTTAATAACCCTAAGACCAAAGTATTCTGCTACATTGGGAAGTTTTACAGTCCCGCGTATCAAGCCTGTATTAGGATCAATTTCTTCTTTTTTATAACTTTCCATACTTACGATAGTTGCATCATAAGCTTTAGCGTAGGCAATTACCCAAGGATCAGCCACATCCAAAAATTCCCTTGCGTGGGGAGGTTCATATTGATTTTCAACAAACTCCGTTACTTTCTCAAAGGCCTTAAGAATTTTCCAGTTATTTACTTTTATTCTATATTTCCTTAAAGCGAAAATCCATAAGGAAAGCCAATCATTCTGTTTTTTGTTGGAAGGCAAAATTTCATAGTAGACTGGTTCAGTAAGTTTTACTGTATTAGTGCGAATAAGTCCTTCTAACGTTTGCCAAAATCCCGGAGCTATGTCGGGCTGGTAATAAGTACGGTAGGGTTGTATAAAAGCATCGGCATCAAAAACGTACATTTTTGGGGTTTTTATTAATTAGCTTAACTACAGTCTGCCAAGATATTTTAAGAAGTCTTGTAGCTTCCATATAACTAACATTTCCTGCCATCACTTCATTAAGAAGAGTTTGGGTTAGCCGTATACTGTTGCGGGAAAATATAGTAGCGTAGCCTCCCCCTCCTCCAGATTCTTTCTCTGTAATTCTAGCTAGTTCTTCTTTTATACGTTCTTCAAATTCTTCTTTGCCAACGAAATTTAGATCAAAGGCCCTTCGTAGAACTACTAAGGTACTTACTTTGAAAGTATTAGCAGTGCGGCGCAGATTTTCATTAAGGTTTTTGCTAGGATTCCACAGTTTTATAAAGCTTTCTTTAGGCACAAGGGTTTCTGCAGCTACTTGGTTACAAAAAACCTCTTCACGGTATTTGAAATCAGTAGTTTCTATGAAAACATCAGTAAGTGCACTACGACCTATCCATATATGAGCTAACTCATGAAACAGAGTGAAAATCTGAGCTTTTTGGGCGTCTCTGGTGTTGATAAAAATAAGAGGAGCTATTTTGTCTACTAAAACGAAACCCCGAAATTCTTGGGGAGAGAGGGGACGATGGGTATTGTGACCTACTACGCTATTCCTAAGGACTAAAATTCTCAGCTCTTCTACCCTGTGCACTAACTGGCGAAACCAGGACGTCGGATCACCGGGTCGTTTGCCGGGGGGTTCTAATTGCAATATCTCGCGTATGTTCTGCGCTACTTCTTCCGGGCTGTTTTTTAGCGAAAATTGACCAACAAAAGAAAGTTCCCTATATCCTTCCCGCAGACAGTATTCCTTAAACCATTCCTGTTTCCTTAAAGCGTCTTGTAAAGTTTCCATAAGTTCGGGGGAAGGCTTCTGACAATACCCAGGCCCGCTGCGAAAATCGGGTAATGGAAGGTCCCACTCTTTAGGCGGTTCCTTCAGGAAAAGATATCCTACAGGGATTCTGAGCAGTCTGGAAAGATCCTTAAGTCTATTATAGGAAGGAACTTTTTCACCTTTTTGCCATTTTTCGAATGTTTTAGGCGAAACTTTGAGTTTCTTGGGAATATCTTGGAGAGGCAGCCCTATTTTATGAGCTGCCCAAGATACAACTTTAGGATTTATACCTGGCATAAGATATATTTGATATTTTACATTTTTTATATTCTTCACAATAAACATCGGGAACGCTTTAAAGTCAATTTAAAACGCTAAAGTTAGGATTGCCTGAAAATCCTGCAAAATGCAGGCAATTTGGGTACAAAATTACTTCAAAATTCCGTGAAAGGATATTCCGGGAAGACTTAGGAACCAGAGAAAACGTGGAGCCGGCGAGGGGACTTGAACCCCTGACCTGCGGATTACGAATCCGCTGCTCTACCAACTGAGCTACGCCGGCAAAGATCAAAGCAAAATTAACAATCTTTGCCCGGCTCTTCAAGGTTTTCCCCGCGGCACAAATAAACTCCCGCCAGATCAAGATCCGCCGGGGGCGTTCCGAAAAAATACCTAGCCCATGTTTGAGAAATCCATCCCCAACTACGGAGAACGGTACCTCCGCGAACTCGAGCTCTGTCGCAAGCGACTCTATCTCGATCCCGTAACCAATCTCTTGAACCGTAACGGTTTCCTCGAAAGGTTCCCGGTGATCCTGCGGTCCGAGCCTTCGCTTACCGCCATCGGGATCGAAATCCCCAACATATACGAGATTCAGAGAAACTACGGGCACGAGGTCGCCGAACACTATCTGCGCTGTTTCGCCAACAAGATCCGGATCATCCTCCGGAAGGCCCTCATAAACGCCTGTCTTTCCGCGGATCTCTTCCTCAGCGTGATCCCCAGCAAGGACGCCGAGGAAATAGAGACCCTGGCCCTAAAGATAAGATACTACCTCCAGGGGCCCTTTCTCTTCCGCGGCGGAATCTTTCCCATGCGCGCGCGAATCTGCGCCTGTCTCCTGGAAGAAAAGGACGTGGACGTCCTCTCTTTGCTCACCATCATTCGCAACGTGCTGGCGGAGAACAGGGAAGAGATCAAGATCGTCTCTTACGCGGAAGAGAGGGAAAAAATATCCGGGAACCTGCCGCTTTTCCTCCATCTCTCGCGAAAGATCACCATGGGGCAGATAGGTTTTGCCCTGCAACCCGTGGTGGAAAGCGGGGACCATCAGCAGGTGGCCTTCTACGAGGTGCTGGCGAGAATCCCCTCCAAAGAAGAAAAGCTCATCAAGGCCTCGGAATTCATGAAAAAAGTCGAAGAACTCGGTTTGAAGAGGGATCTCGAGAGGACCGTGCTCTACAAGGCCATGGTGTATCTGCACGAACATTCAGAGGTGGAAAGGATCTCGATCAACATCTCGCCGGACTATCTGATCTCCACCTTCGAGAGCGATCTCCAGCAATTCCTTTCCGAAATCAAGATAGACCCGCGGCGAATCCTCATAGAGATCATCGAAAAGTCAGACATCTCCCGCAATCGCGACAAGGTCTTCAAGGACAAGCTCTGCCGCCTGAGAAAGCAGGGCTTTGGCATCGCCCTCGACGACTTCGGTCAAGACCATTCAAACATCAACCTGCTCAAGGAGTTTCCGTGGGAGATGGTCAAGATAGACGGGACCTTCGTCCTCCATCTCCTGGAGAACGAGATAGATCTTGAGCTCATTCGCTTTCTGGTAAGGCTTTCGTCACTAAAGGGGTTCAAATTGGTGGCGGAATTCGTGGAGAACCAGGAATTGGCCACCCTGCTCAAGGAACTCGGGGTTCATCTGCTCCAGGGCTATCACGTGGGGGCCCCGAAGTTCATCTCCGAAAGCGTGAAGATACTTCCCCCGCTCCTTTACAGGGTGGCCGCTTAGAGGCTAACGAGGGCAACCTCTTCCTCTGCCCATGCCTCGTCCTTTGCCCATGCCACGGCCCATGCCCTGGCCTTGACCCTGGCCCATGCCTTGGCCCTGACCGCGACCCTTGCCGCGGCCGTACTGATAACCCTGACCGTCACGCGTGGCGTTGTCCGGCGGACCCACGTACTTCATGCGCTCCTCAGGGCTCATCTCGCGCATCCGCTTCTGCCACTCCGCACGGAAGGCCTCACGCTCTTCCTCCGTGGCGTTTCTCAGGGTGCCGCGCATCTTGGACAACTCCTCCGTGGAGTACTGGCTGTAGTCAACAGCCAGGGCCGAAGTGCCAATCATCAGGGCCGAAGCCAAAAGTCCCATGGACAACCATTTCTTCCACATCATCCTTACCTCCTCGGTGTTTTAGTCTTAAAGATAAAGCAAGGCTTGTGCCAAAACCACGTTTGCCAGGAGACGGCCGGGGTTGAATAATGGAAGCCATGGAAAAAGGAGTCATCAGAAAACGCTGGCGCGGCAGGCTGCCCGTCGCTCTCGTCTTTCCCAACACCTACCACGTGGGAATGTCAAATCTCGGTTTCCGACTCGTCTATCACTTCCTCAACCAATTCGACGAAATCGTCTGTGAACGCTTCTTTTTGTCGAACGAAGGGGAACCCCTGCGCTCGCAGGAGTCCAATCGTCCGCTCACGGATTTCGAAGCGGTCATGTTCTCCGTCTCGTTTGAGCCCGACTTCGTCAACGTCGTGCGCATCTTAAAACAGGCCGGCCTCGAACCCCTGCGGGAGAAGAGAGAAGACGCCCCCCTCGTCCTGGCCGGCGGAATCGCCACCTGGCTCAACCCCGACCCCCTCTCTCCCTTCGTGGACGCCTGCCTCCTCGGGGAGATAGAGGCCATCGGCCCCCATCTGGTAGAGGCCCTCCTCGGAGAAAGGGCCCTTGAAGAGGTGCCCGGCTATCTCCCTATGGACTACGAGCTAGAGTTCGACGAAGAAGGGCGCCTCCGGGAGATCGGTCGCCCTCCGGTGCGCCGTCCCATCGCGCGCGAGCTCGAAGAGCCGCCTTTTTCCGACCTGATCACGCCGGAGACCGAGTTTTCCGAGACCTATCTCCTCGAGGTGGGGCGCGGTTGTGGCCGGGGATGCCGTTTCTGTGCCGCGGGCATCCTTTACCGCCCGCCCAGGCCCTGGCCCAAAGAGGTGCTTCTTGAAGCCGTCTCGCGCATCCCGGAAGGGAGCAAGGTGGGGCTCATCGGGCTTGAGTTCGCCGACGAGGAGACCGTCGAGACCCTGGCCGAGGCCCTTCTGGCCCGCGACTGTCTCCTCACTTTCTCCTCCCTGCGCGCCGACCGTCTCACCCCGTCCTTCGTGCGCCTCCTTTCGCGGCAACGCACGGCGACCATCGCCCCGGAGGCCGGCACCGAGCGGCTTCGTCTGGTCATCAACAAGGGGCTTGAGGAAGAGGACGTGCTCCGGGCCACGAGATTGCTCGCCGAGGCTGGTATCCACGTGCTCAAGCTCTACTTCATGGTGGGGCTTCCCACGGAAACGGAAGAGGATCTCGAAGGGCTCGTCCACCTGGTGAAAAAGATCAAGCACGTGCTCGACCAGACCACGCGCCCCAAGGGCTACGTGGTGGAAGTGCGGCTGAGCGTGGCCTCCTTCGTCCCCAAACCGCACACTCCCTTTCAATGGGTCCCCTTCGCCGGGGTCGAGACCCTCAAGAAGCGGCTCTCTTGGCTGAAGAAAAAGGTCCGGAAGATCCCCAACACCCGTTTCACCACCGATCTTCCCAAATGGGCCTATCTCCAGGCGCTCCTTGCCCGTGGGGACCGGCGCCTCGCGCCCTTGCTCCTGGCCCTGGCCGAAGGGAAGGGGCTGCGCCAGGCCCTGGTGACTCTCCCCTTGAATCCGGACTTCCTCACGCTCAGAGAGCGCGAAAGGGACGAGAAATTCCCCTGGGAAGTGGTTGATCTCGGGGTCAGGAAAGAATTTCTCTGGCAGGAATGGGAGGCGGCCCTTTCCGGGCGCCGCACCCCGGGTTGCCTTCTCGGAAAGTGCCGACGCTGCGGGGCCTGCTAACCGCGTTTCACCCGCCGGGTGGCCTTGAGCTGCAGGACCTGTTGCCGGAAAATGTGTCTTACCAAACGGTCCTGATCGGCCTCGGTGATCCAGATGAACTTGAAGGCCACCTCGCAGTAGCCGTCTTCGCATTCCTCCACCCGCACCACCTCGCCAAAGGTCTTGAGAAAGACCCAGTCCGGCAGAAGACCCAGGTCGATCTCGTAGATGTCCCCCACCTGCGGCTCCTCGGGGATGACGACCCTCAGGCCTCCGGCACTCAGGTTGGCTTCCACCTGGCGAAAACCGCGCAGGAACTCGTCCCCCAGGAGATGGATGAGGATGCGGTCGAGCTTGTGGTTCAGGATCTCAAGGAGCCCGGCGAGCTCCCGGTTGTCCTCGCGCAGTTTCTTGATGAGGCTCTCCACCTTTACCGCTTCACCCGGCGGACGAATGGGGTCTATCCAGGGGTTTTCCTTCCCCTCGCGGAAGTTTTCGAGCTTTCGCTCGAACTGCTGGCGATCTATCTTCTTCAGGCGCAAGAGCACGTGATCGTAGATGCGAATGTAGTTTCTCTTCTCCTCGCTCATGGTGCCTCCTGTGGCAGGGGTTCCTGTTCCTTGGCCCCGGAGAAGGCCTCGGAATAGCCGAGGATGGGGGCCTTCTTCTGGAGGAGGATGATCTCCACCCGCCGGTTGGCCGCCCGGTGGGCCTCGGTGTCGTTGGGATAGAGCGGGCGACTGGGGCCGTAACCCACGGCGGCGATCTGTCGGGGGAAGACGAACTTGTGCTCAAGAAGGAACTCCACCACCGAGACAGCCCGGGCCGCGGAAAGCTCCCAGTTGGAGCGATATCGCCCCCGGATGGGGGTGTTGTCCGTGTGGCCGGCCACCAGGATCTCCCCGTCGAAGAGTTCCAGGACCTCGCCCACCTTGAGGAGGACCTGCTTGGCCCGCGGCGTGAGCTCAGCGCTTCCCTTGGGGAACAAAAGGTCGTCCTTGAAGCGCAGGATGACCCGGTCCTTCAGGCTTTCGATCTGGATCTCGCCCTTGATGAGCTCTAGTTTCACCGCGGCCTTGATGCGCTCAAGGAGCTCTTCCACGGTGAACTTGGCCGGAAACTCCGTGGAGACCACGTCAATGCCCTTGGGAATCTGAAAGACCACTTCCTCCCGCTGGACACCGAAGGCGTCCCGCAAAGAACCCGCCACCTCCTTGAACCGGGCCACGTCCATCTCGGAGAAGGAGAGGAGCAGCACGAAGAAGCACATGAGGAGCGACATGAGGTCGGAGAAGGTGGTCATCCATTTTGGTGCTCCGGCCTCACACTTGGGCTTTTTCTCCTCGCACTGTTTGCCCATTAGCCCTCTCCTCCGCTAAGGGCCTCGCGCTTCTTCGGCGGCAGGAAGGCCTTGAGCACCTCTTCGAGCACCCGCGGGTTGAGCCCCTTCTGGAGTCCGAGGACCCCTTCGATGATGAGCCGATAGTTGAGCTGCTCCTCCTGCGAGCGGAGGGCAAGCTTGTTGGCAATGGGGATGAAGATCAGGTTGGCGAGCACCGCGCCGTAGAGGGTGGTGAGCAGGGCCACGGCCATGGAGGGGCCGATGGACTTGGGGTCGTCCATGGAGGAGAGCATCTGCACGAGACCGATGAGGGTTCCGATCATCCCGAAGGCCGGGGCCATGTCCGCCATGGTCTTGAAGAGGTTTTGACCGAGCTCGTGACGCTCGGCGGTGAGCGCCACCTCCTTCGAGAGGACCTCTTCGATGAACTCCGCTTCGTGGCCGTCCACGCAATACATGATGGCCTTCTTCAAAAAGGGGTTCTTGATGGGCTGTTTTTCGAGCTTGAGGAGTCCTTCCCGGCGGGCGATGTTGGCCAGGGTGGTGAGCTCCTTGATGATCTCTTCCGGGGGCTCGAGCTTGTTGAAAAAGGCCTTCATGGCGATCTTGAAGGAACCAATCACGTCGGGGAGCGAGTAGGAGATGAACGAGGCCGCTATCGTCCCCCCGACGACGATGAGCAGGGACGGGATGTTGATGAAGATCCCGAGACTTCCTCCCACCAGGATGGACCCGAGGAGGAGGACAATGCCCAGGACCAGACCAACGACGGTTCCTAGATCCATGAAAGCCCCTTTCTGCCGCGATCTCTCCAGTTGTTATCGGCAGAAGGGGCCTGGGCTTTTACCGGATGAGCCCCCGGCGCACGTAGTAGCTTTCCGGGAGCTGGCGATAGTACTCCTGCAAGGGGCGCACGGTGAACCGCGCCTCCTTCAGGCGGGCGATGGCCTGGGCCATGGCACGCGCGCAGGCGATGGTCGTGGCGTAGGGGATCTCGAGCTCCATGGCGTAGCGCCGGATGAGATAGGCGTCTTCCCGGCTCACCTTGCCCTCGGCGGTGTTGATCACCAGGGCGAAGTCTCCGTTTTTGAGCATGTCCGCGGCGTTCGGGCGCACGCCGTCGGAGATCTTGGGGATGACCTTCACCTCCAGGCCCGCCTTCCGCAGGACCTCCGCCGTGCCTTTGGTGGCCACGATCTCGAAGCCGAGCTCCGCCAGCATCTTGGCGATCTCCACGATGTGGGGCTTGTCGCGGTCCTTGACGGAGATGAAGACCTTGCCCTCGGTGGGAAGCTTCATGCCCGCGGCCAACTGGGCCTTGGCGTAGGCGAGCCCGAAGTCAAGGTCAATGCCCATGACCTCTCCGGTGGACTTCATCTCCGGCCCGAGGAGCACGTCCACCCCGGGGAAGCGGCGGAAGGGGAAGACCGCCTCCTTCACGGAGATGTGCTTGGGCCAGATCTCCTGGGTGAAGCCAAGCTCCTTGAGGCTCTTTCCCATCATCACCCAGGTGGCCAGCCGGGCCAGAGGCACCCCGATGGCCTTCGAGACGAAGGGCACGGTGCGGGAGGCCCGGGGGTTCACCTCGAGCACGAAGAGCTCGTCGTCCTTTACGGCGAACTGGATGTTCATGAGCCCCACGACTTCGAGTTCCCGTGCCAGGGCGCGCGTGGCTTCCTTGATCTCCTCGATGATCTTCTGCGAAAGGGAGATGGGCGGGATGACGCAGGCCGAGTCCCCGGAGTGGATGCCGGCCTCTTCGATGTGCTCCATGATGCCGCCGATCACGGTCATCTTTCCGTCGGAGATGGCGTCCACGTCCACCTCGATGGCCTGTTCCAGGAACTTGTCGATGAGCACCGGGTGTTCGGGGTTCACGCGCGCGGCGGTCTCCATGTAGCGTTTAAGTTCCTCGGCGTCGTAGACGATCTGCATGGCCCGCCCGCCGAGCACATAGGAAGGACGGACGAGCACCGGATAGCCGATCCTTTCCGCCACCTTGACGGCCTCCTCCACGGTGAAGGCCGTTCCCGCCGGCGGTTTCTTGAGCCCAAGCTTGTCGAGGAGAGCGGTGAAGCGCTCGCGGTCCTCCGCCCGGTCGATGCTGTCCGGAGAGGTGCCGAGGATCTTCACCCCGGCCTTGGCCAGGGGCACGGCCAGGTTGAGGGGGGTCTGGCCGCCGAACTGGATGATCACTCCCTCGGGCCTTTCCTGCTCGTAGATGTGGAGCACGTCTTCTAAGGTGAGGGGCTCGAAGTAGAGGCGGTCCGAGGTGTCGTAGTCCGTGGAGACGGTCTCGGGGTTTGAGTTGACCATGATGGACTCGATCCCGAGCTCCCGCAGGCCGAAGGAGGCGTGCACGCAGCAGTAGTCGAACTCGATGCCCTGGCCGATGCGGTTCGGCCCGCCGCCGAGGATCATCACCTTGCGGCGCTTGGAGACCCGGGCCTCGTTCTCCACCTCGTAGCTCGAGTAGTAGTAGGGTGTGTAGGCCTCAAACTCCGCGGCGCAGGTGTCCACCAGCTTGTAGACCGGCCGCAGGCCGTGCTCGGCCCGCTTTTCCTTCACCTCCGCGGCGTCCTTTCCGGTGAGGAAGGCGAGCTGAACGTCGGAGAAGCCGTAGCGTTTGGCCTCAAAAAGCGCCTCGGGATCGTCGAGGATCTCTGCCCCCTTCGCCCGGATGCGGTCCTCTTCCTCGACGATCTGGCGGATCTGCTCGAGAAACCACGGGTCAATCTTGGTGAGCTCGTGGATCTCCGGGGTGGAGAACCCCGCGCGATAGGCCTCGCGCAGATAGAAGATGCGCTCGCTGTTGGGCGTGCGGAGCTTTTCGACGATGAGCTCCCGCGGCGGGATCTCCCCGCGATCAGAGGGGGACTTGCCGTCGGCCCCGAGTCCCGCGCGCCCGATCTCGAGCCCGCGCAGGGCCTTTTGCAGGGCCTCCTTGAAGGTGCGGCCAATGGCCATGGTCTCTCCCACCGAACGCATGGAGGTGGTGAGCTCGTCTTTGGTCTCCGGGAACTTCTCGAAGGTGAACCGCGGCACCTTGACCACCACGTAGTCAATGGTGGGCTCGAAGGAGGCCATGGTCTCGCGGGTGATGTCGTTCGGGATCTCGTCGAGCGTGTAGCCCACGGCGAGCTTGGCGGCGATCTTGGCGATGGGGAACCCCGTGGCCTTACTGGCCAGGGCCGAGGAACGCGAGACCCGCGGGTTCATCTCGATGACCACCATCTCGCCGGTCTGGGGATGGATGGCAAATTGGACGTTTGAGCCCCCGGTGTCCACCCCGATCTCCCGCATGATGGCGATGGCCGCGTCCCGCATGCGCTGATACTCGCGGTCGGTGAGCGTTTGCGACGGGGCCACGGTGATCGAGTCCCCGGTGTGCACCCCCATGGGGTCCAGGTTTTCGATGGGGCAGATGATGACCACGTTGTCTTTCTTGTCGCGCATGACCTCGAGCTCAAACTCCTTCCAGCCGAGGACGCTTTCTTCGAGCATCACCTGATGGATGAGAGAGAGCTCAAGGCCCTGGGTGACGATCTCTTCGAGCTCTTCGCGGTTGTAGGCCACCCCGCCGCCGGTACCGCCCAGGGTGAAACTGGGACGCACGATGATGGGATAGCCGATCCTTTCGGCGGCGGCCAGGGCCTCGCGCACCGTGGTCACGATCTCGCTGCGCGGCACCTTGAGCCCGATGTTTCGCATGGCCTCCCGGAAGGCCTCTCGATCTTCGGCCTTGCGGATGACCTCGGCGCTGGCGGCGATCATCTCCACGCCGTACTTCTCGAGCACCCCGCGGCGGGCCACTTCAAAGGCCACGTTGAGCCCGGTCTGCCCGCCGAGGGTGGGGAGGAGGGCGTCGGGGCGCTCCTCCCGGATGATCTCCGCCACCACTTCCGGCGTGATGGGTTCAACGTAGGTCCGGTCGGCCATCTCCGGATCGGTCATGATGGTGGCGGGGTTCGAATTGACGAGCACCACCTCAAAGCCCTCTTCCTTGAGGGCCTTGCAGGCTTGGGTGCCGGAGTAGTCGAACTCACAGGCCTGACCGATGACGATGGGCCCCGAGCCGATGATCAGGATTTTCTTGAGATCTGTCCTTTTGGGCATCTTCTCACCCTTTCTTAAGGTTTGGGCAGCTCCTGATAGAGCTTGATCTCGGCCTTCTCCCGCAGATGGCGATACCAGGAATTGAAGGCCTCCTGGCGCTTGGCGAGGGTGAGCTCCTCGGCGAGCTTTTTCTTCTCCGCCTCAAAGCCCTTGGGATCAGCTGGCGTCACGGCGACCAGGCGCAGGAGATAGTAGGCCTCCCCGGCAAAGACGGGCTCGCCGTACCATTCTCCCGGCACGGCCAGGCCCCGCGCCGCCTGGGCCACGGGCAGGGGAAGACCGGTCTTGAAGAGGTCCTTGCGGGCCACGGGCTCGGTCTTCTCGAGCTTGAGCCCCTTCTCCTTGAGCACGCTCTCCGGATCCTGGGCCTCCTTGAGCGCGGCGAGGAGTTCCTCGGCCTTCTTGCCGCAGAGCTCCCGCGCCTTGTCCCGCACGTAGTCTTCCTTCACCCGGTCTTTGACCTCTTCAAACGGTGGAATGTGGGGCTCGTCCCTCTTTTCCACCTTGAAGATGATGATGCCCTCGGGGGTCTCGATGGGCGGCCCGAGTTCTCCTTCTTCGAGCTTGAGCGCCGCCTCGACCACCTCCGGCGATCCCGCCGGCCCCTTGGGAGGATGGCGGGGATCAAAGAGGGGTGTTTCCTCGATCTTTTTCCCGGACTTCTCGGCCCAGGCCTTGAGGCCACCCAGGAGGATGACCTGATCGTAGATCTTGTTGGCCTCCTCCCAGGCCACGTGCTTCAGCTTTTCCTCCTTGAGCTTCTTGGCGATCTCCTCCTTGACCTCCTCAAGCGGGCGATAGCTCTCGGGCTTTATGTCTTCGACGAGGATGATGTGGTAGCCGAGGGAGCTCCGCAGGGGCCCGAGGATCTCTCCCTTCTTGGCGGAAAAGATGGCCTCGGCAAGGCCCGGAAAGACCTCGTCCTGGGTGAGATAACCCAGCTCTCCACCCTTTTCCTTGGTGTGCGGGTCATCGGAGTACTCCTTGGCCAGACGGGCCACGTCTTCCGGAGACTTGATCTTCTGGCGGATGGCCTGCGCCCTCTTGAAGAAGGCCTCGTCGTCCTCTCCCGGCTTCTTGGTGATGAGGATGTGGCGGAGCTTTCGCTTCTCGGGCTGGTGGTATTCCTCCTTGTGGGCCTCGTAGTAGGCCTTGATCTCCTCTTCGCTCACCTTGAGGTTCTTTTTGACCTCCTCGAAGGGCACGAGATAGTAGGCGAGCTTGATCTTCAGGGGTGTCCGATAGCGCTCCTTGTGGGCCTCGAAATAGCGCTTGAGATCCTCTTCCGAGACCTGGACCTCGGCCTCGCACTCCTTGAGGGGGATCTTCACGTAGGCCAGGGTGAGCTTTTCGTTCTGAAACTCGTAGTGCTCGCGGACTTCGTTTTCCGTGGCGCGGATGGGGGCGGTGAGAAGGTGCCTCAGCTTGGCGGCCAGGAGCTCGGCCTTCACCTGCTCCTCGAACTCCTGCGGGGTGAGGCGGAGCTCGCGCAAGAGGAGCCGGTAGCGGCGCGGATCAAAGCGCCCGTTCGTCTGGAAGGCGTGGATCTGAGAGATGGCCAGCCGCACCTCGTCCGGCGTGACGGAAATGCCCATCTCCTTGGCCGTCTGCTCGAAGAGCACGCGCTGGATGAGCTCCTCAAGGACCTGTTGCGGAAGGTTCAACTGACGGAGCATCTCTTCGGAAAGCCGCCCCTGGAACATCCGCTGGAGCTGTTCGAGGCGCTGGGCGTAGAGGGCGCGGAATTCCGTAAAGGTGATGATCTGGCCGTTGACCTTGGCCAGGATGTCGGCCTGGCGCGTGCGGAAGGTGCCCACGCCCCAAAAGACGAAGACCACGATGATGGCCCCGAGCAAGGCCTTGACCATCCAGGAACCGGCACGTTGCCGGAGGAAATCGAGCATACGACACCCCCTTTGCTTTGGCTTGATGCCTTTAACACCTAACCCGCGGGCAAGCAATACTTGAAGAGTTTTTCCTGGCGCTCAAGGCTTTCCTCAACCCGCCCTTTCAGGGCCGGGGAGCGGAGCTCGGGAAGGAGCTCGCGGATGGTTTCCGCACTCCTCCGGAAATCCTGGCAGAGGAGGAGGAGATCGTGCCCGGCCAGGAAGGCGTGAAGCGCGGCCTCGGCGAGGTCCATCTTCTTCAGCACGGCGCCCATGAAGAGGTCGTCGGTGAGCACGAGGCCCGGGAAGGATAACTCCCGCCGCAGGAGGGTGACGACCGAAGAAGAGAAGGTGGCGGGCCTCTGGTCGAGCTCCCGGATCAGGAGATGGGTGGTCATCACGCAGGGCACTCCGGCGTCCACGGCGGCGCGAAAAGGCTCAAGAGCCGCGGGATCAAGCCTCTCGAGCACCGGGAGGTCTTCGTGGGGGTCAAGACGCGCCTCGCCGAGCCCGGGGAAGTGCTTGGCGCAACAGAGAAGCCCCTCGGAGAGAAAGGTCTCCACGTAGGTCCGCCCGAGGCGGGCCACCTTCTCCGGATCGCGGCCGAAGGTGCGCCCGCGAAGGAAGGAAGGGGCCTCCTCGTCCCCCAGGTCGAGCACCGGAGAGAGGTTCAGGTTGAACCCGTACTCGCGCAGATGCCGGGCGCAAAGCGCGGCGGTGCGGGCCACCGCGCCCTCTGGGTCCGGGTCTCCGGCCAACTCGAGCGGGGCCGGGAGATCCGGGAAGAGGGGAGGGCGCAGGCGGGCCACCGGCCCCCCTTCCTGGTCCACGGCCACGAACCCGCCGTATCGGCGAAGGGAGGAGACGAGGCGTGCGGTCTGCTGGCGGTCTTCGAGGTTGCGGCGAAAGAGGATGAAGTGCCTGAGACCGAGTTCGCGGATGGTCTCCTCCTCTTCCGGGGAAAGACGCGGACCTTCAAGCCCGATCATGAAGAGCCAACCTTCGCGCCTCATGTCGAAAGGACCCTCTTCATCGTGGTCAGGAGTTCCTCGATGGTGAAGGGCTTCTTGAGCACGGCGTCGAAGCCGTGGCCCCTGTATTCCTCCGGGGCCTGATTGGCGTAGCCGCTCGCGAGAATGGTCTTGAGTTCGGGGTCGGCCTCCTTCAAGAGCGGCAGGACCTCAAGGCCGCCCAGGCTCCCCGGAATGGTGAGGTCGAGGATGGCGACCTCGAAGGGAGAGGAGGTGGCAAGCGCCATCTTCACCTTTTCGATGGCCTCGTCGGCGTTTCGGGCTTCCTCCACCTCGTAGCCCGCAAACTCCAGGGCCTCGCGGAAGGTCTGCCGCACGAGCTCTTCGTCTTCGAGGACCAGGACGCGCGCCGTGCCGCGGGGAAGGGTCTCGGAAACGGTGATCATCTCCTCCCTCCGGCCCTCGCTGGCCGGGAGATAGATCTCGAAGGTGGTCCCGACCCCCTTGCGGGAGGAGACCCCGATGTGCCCTCCGTGGCTGCGGATGATGGAGTAAGAGATGGCCAGGCCCAGACCGGTGCCGTCCTCCTTGGTGGTGAAGTAAGGGTCGAAGATCTTGGGGAGGATCTCCGGGTCTATGCCTTCACCCTCGTCGGTGACGGAGATGCGCACGTAGCGGCCCGGCGGGAGCCCGAACTCGCCGTTCAGGTCCACGTTCTCCGCGCGCACGAGCAGGCGCCCCCCGTGGGGCATGGCCTGCTTGGCGTTTATCACCAGGTTGCTGATCACCTGGCTCATCTGGGTGACGTCTATGTCCACCAGGGCCAGGTCCGGGGCGATGTCCACGTACCAGTTGACGTTTGAACCGCGCAGGCAGAAGGAAACCGTCTCCCGCAGGATGTCCCGCAGGGAGGCGGTCTTCTTCACCGGGGCGCCGCCCTTGGCAAAGGTCAAAAGCTGCTGGGTGAGGCCACGGGCCTTGAGACAGGCCTGCTCGGCCTGGTTGATGAGGTGCTCGATGTCCTTGGGGAGCTTGCTCTTTAAGCGCACAAGCGTGAGGCTCCCCAGGATGGCCGTGAGGAAGTTGTTGAAGTCGTGGGCGATGCCTCCGGCCAGCATGGCCAGGGACTCGAACTTCGAGGCCCGGAGGAGCTCCTCCTCGGCCTTCTTGCGGTCGGTCACGTCCTCCACCAGGAGGAGGGCCTGGGTCTCGGCCGAGGGATAGCGCAGGGGGCTTGCCACCACCCGGTACCAGCGCCCGTTGCGCGGGTCCTGGAACTCCCACTGGGCGCCCTCGCCCTCAAAGACCTTCTTCACCCGACACCAGGGGCAGGGGGACTCCCTTTCAAACAGCGTGCGGAAGCAGAGCTGGCCCTGGACCTCGCGGCCGAGGTACTGAAGGAGGCGCGCGTTCAAGAGCTCCAGCCGATAGTCCTCGGAGATGGCGTAGATGAAACCCTGAAAGGCGTTGAAGATGGTCTGATAGCGGACGATGGTCTCTTCGAGGTTTCTCGCAAACTCTTTCTTGTCGGTGATGTCAATGGCCGTGCCGACGCCGACGATCTTTCCTTCCTGCTCGAAGGTGGCGGCGGTGACCTCCAGCCACCGGACCTGCCCCTGCTTGGTGATGATCTTTATCTCGTAGTGGGGCGGAGGTTTTTCACCGGCCAGCCGGCGTAGTATCCTTTCTCGCACCATCTCCCGATGCTCGGGATGGACGATGTCCCAGAGGTAGATGTCGTAGAGCTCCTTGAGCGAGTAGCCGGTGATGGCCTCCATGGCCGGGTTGGCGTAGAGGAACTTTTCACGGTAAAGAAAGATGCCTACGGCGGCGGATTCGGTAAGAGTGCGAAACTTGGCTTCGCTTTCTATTAGGGCCTGTTCTAAGTCGATTTTTTTTCTATTAGATGGTGAAGACATGGCCTTTCAGCATTTTTTCAGACAGATGTCCAGATTTTAGTTCAGAGCTTCCGAAAATGGCAAGAAAACTCTCTCGTCAAGGAAAACTCTTTCTCGTGGGCATAGGCCCCGGAGGGGAGGAGCATCTCACCCTGGCGGCCTGTGAGGCCCTGAAAAAGGCCGAAATCATCGTCGGTTACCATCGCTATCTCTCCCAGATCTCCTCTTTCCTCGAAGGCAAGGAGACGCTTTCGGCGGGGATGACCGAGGAGCTCAAGAGGGCCCGCGAGGCGTTGCAACTGGCCTCCGAGGGCCGCGTCGTGGCCCTGGTCTCCGGCGGGGACCCGGCCGTCTACGGCATGTCCGCGCCGGTCTTCGAGGTCCTTTCCGCGGAGAATTTCTCCTGTCCCATTGAGATCATTCCCGGGGTAACGGCGGCTTGCGCGGCGGCGGCCAAGCTCGGGGCCCCGCTCAGCACGGACGTGGCCTTCGTCTCCCTAAGCGACCGCCTCACCCCCTGGGAGGTGATCGAAAGGCGGATCAAGGCCGCGGCCGAGGGCGACTTCGTGCTCGTCATCTACAATCCGGCCAGCCGAAAACGAAGGGCCCTCCTTCCCCGGGCCATTGACCTGCTGCTTGAGCGGAAGGACCCCGAGACCCCAGTGGCCATCGCCAAGAACGTCACCCGCGAGGGGGAAAAGATCATCCTCACCAGCCTCTCGGCCCTCGAGGACTTCCTCCCGGAAGTGGACATGGCCACGCTCCTCATCGTGGGAAACTCCGAAACCCGGCGCGTAGGGGACTTTCTCCTCACTCCGCGGGGCTACGGCAAGAAATACGGTCTCCGCCCGGAGGGAGAAAGATGATCAGGGTCCTTTTCCACAACCTCTGCCTCTATCTCTACATCCTCATCACCGTGCCGCCCTTTGCCTTCCTCATCCTCTTTCTCGCCCTCTTCGACCGCCGGGGGCGGCTCACCCACCGGATAGGCGTCTTCTGGTTGCGCGGCATCCTGTGGGTCTCGGGGGTGAAACTCGAGGTGCGGGGGCTCGAACACCTGCGCCGGGGTGAATCCTACATCTTCGCCGCCAACCATCGCAGCCAGTTCGACATCCCGGTGCTCGCCGTGGCGCTCCCCTATCAGATAAGATGGCTCGCCAAGGAAAGCCTCTTCCGCATCCCGCTCTTCGGCTGGGCCTTGAAGGCCATAGGCTACATCCCGGTTGACCGCCGCAACCCGCGCAAAGGGCTAAAGAGCCTTGAGGCCGCGGCCTTGAAGGTGCGCGAGGGGTTCTCCGTGGTCATCTTCCCCGAGGGCACCCGCAGCCCGGACGGAAGGCTCCTTCCTTTCAAGACCGGGGGCTTCGTGCTTGCCATCAAGAGCGGCCACCCGGTGGTGCCGGTGGCCATCTGCGGCACGGAGCGGATCATGCCCAAGGGCAAGCTCTACGTCCGACCGGGGCTCGTGCGCGTGAAGATCCTCCAGCCCATCGAAACGCGGGGGCTCTCCCTGCGCGAGAAGACGGAACTCGCCACCCTCGTGCGGATGAAGATCGAAGAGGCCCTGCGTTCAGGATGCCGTTAACGCCAGCTCCACCAGGCGCTCCACGAGGTCTTCGAAGGAATAGCCCGCCACCCTGGCCGCAAGCGGCAGAAGGCTTGTCTCCGTCATGCCGGGGATGGTGTTCGTCTCGAGCACGTAGACCTCGCCCCGCGCGTAGATGAAGTCCGTGCGGCTGTAGTGCCGCAGGCGCAGGGCTTCGTGGGCGCGAAGGGCGTATTCTTGCGCCTTCCGCGCCACCTCCTCCGGGATCTCCGCCGGACAGATCTCCTGCGTGGCCCCGGGGGTGTACTTGGCCTCGTAGTCGAAGAAGCGGTGCTTCTCCCCGGGGATGATCTCCACCACGGGAAGCGTCTCCTCGCCGAGGACGCCCACGGTGAGTTCGCGGCCGGCGAGGTACTCCTCAACCAGCACCCGATCCTCGTACCGGAAGGCGCGCTCGAGGGCCTCAGCGAGATCTTCTTCTCTTTCCACGATGGACATCCCCACGCTTGAGCCCTGCGAGGCGGGCTTGACCACCGCGGGCAGGGGAAGAGGGGAGGGCACGGGTCCTCCCTTCCGGAGCTCAACGGCGCGGGGCACGGGAAGCCCGGCCTCCCGGTAGAGGAGCTTTGAGAGGGCCTTGTCCATGGCCAGGGCACTACCGAGCACCCCGGCCCCCTGATAGGGGAGCCCCAGGGAATCGAGGAAACCCTGAATGGTCCCGTCCTCGCCGCCCGGGCCGTGAAGGGCGAGGAAGGCGAGATCGAACTCTCCGGCGCGACGGGCGAGTGTCGCCAGATCCGTGGCCGGATCGAAGCGCTCCACCGGATAGCCCCGGGCCCGAAGGGCACGTTCCACCGCCTCGCCGCTCTTCAGCGAGACCTCTCTTTCCGCCGAACGACCGCCACAAAGCAACGCCACTTTAGGTTTCATCGAGGAGCTCCTTTACCTTTTCCGGTCCGAAGGGAAGCTTCTTGAAGATCCTTCTTTCGAGAAGACGGGTCATCTCCTCCAGCCGATGGAGGCGCACGAGGCTCGAGACGGTCTTCCCGTATCTCGCCCGCAGGTCTTCGAAACGCTCCTTGAGGGAGACTATCTCCGTGTGGCGCACCCGCTTGTCGGCGTAGTAGACGATCTCTGCCTCGCGGATGGGGCTTCCGGGAGGCCCGGGCTTGAGGAAGACGTGCTGCGCCACCACCTCGGCCACCCGCGGATACCCCAGCCGCCGAAGCTCCTGGGCGGCGGTCTCCGCGTGGTTCTCGCCGGTGACGAGCGAGCGGTGCTTGGTGAGGTCGTGGAGCAGACCCGCGGCTTCCACCAGGGCCACGTCCACGGGTTCGCCGACCTCTTCGAGCGCGCGCGCGATCAGCACGCCCACCCTGGCCACCATCTCTCCGTGCGCCACGATGTGGGGCGGGACCCCGAACTCGTGCAATATTTCATAACAACGTTTCCTGTCCGGAATTCCGAGATCTCTCAAGTCCGCGCCGTTCATGTCCGAAGAGTTACCAAAAAAGGCCCGTCGGAGCCAGCGTGCCCTAACTCCCCATCCTGTCGTCAAGAAGAAAAAAAGAGAAATTCGAAAAAATATCAAAATTTCGCAAGAAAAAGTCTTCAACCCCCCGTGTTGAAACTTTAATTTGTGCCACTCAATTCCCTCAGAAAAAGCCTCTTCAGGGCAATTTGTTTTATCGGCGTGTTTCTTGACTTTCGTCGAAGATTGGCCCTAACGCCCAAATTTATCGTGGAGAATTCGGGGAAGGCGCAGCGGAGGATAAATGCCTCTAGAAGCCGGAGATCCATTTTGACCGTGGCCCGGTTCCCGGTTAGCCTGGTCGGCGTCCAGCGCGGGGGGTGTATTGTTATGGCTAGTCTGTGGGAACGGATCAAACACTTTCTGTCGGAAAAACTGCCCGAAGCCAGCTACAAGGTCTGGATAAAACCGCTCGAGTGCGCCGGGCTTTCTGGTCATAAATTGGTCATCGCCTGCCCGAATCAGTTCAGCCTGAACTGGATCAAGGACCATTATCTCGGGCTCATCCAGGAGGCCGTCCGGGAGCAGGGACTCTCCCTGGAGGTGGAGCTCATCGCCGTGGAGAAACCCTTTCGGGAACCCAAGCAGGTGGATCTGCCCTACGACCCGACGCGTCTCCTGGGACGCAGGCTCTCTTCGCGTTTCACCTTCGACGAGTTCGTGGTCGGGGAGTGCAACCGCCTGGCCTACGCCACCTGCTGGGCCCTCGCCAACCGGGAGGCCGACCATCGCATCATCTATCTCTGCGCGAGCACCGGTCTCGGGAAGAGCCATCTCAGCCAGGCGGTGGGCAACCACGTGCTCGCCCATCCCAAGGGAGGCCGGATCTGCTATCTCACCGCCCAGGACTTCACTTCCCAGCTCGTCCGGGCCCTCAAGAGCGACCGCCTCGACGACTTCAAGGAAAAACTGCGCCGGGGGTGCGAGATCCTCATGCTCGAGGAGGTCCACTTCTTCTCGGGCAAGGACTTCACCCAGGCGGAACTGGCGCTCACCCTCGATTATCTCTACGACGCGGGGAAGGTGGTGGTTTTCACCGGAAACCGGCCCCCGCAGGAGATCCCCAAGTTGGACGAGGGGCTGAGGTCCCGCTTTCAGGCCGGGGCCCTGATCCGGATCAATCCGCCGGATTACCAGACGAGGATGAACATCCTGCGCCGCAAGGCCAGGCGCCAGGGCGTGGAGCTCCCGGAAGAGGTGGTCGAGTATCTCGCGCGGCATCTCCGCGGAGACATCCGCCAGATCGAAAGCGCGGTCATCGGGCTCGTGGCCCGCTCAAGCCTCCTGCGCGAGCCCATCACCCTCTCCCTCGCCCGGGAGCTCGTGCAGGAGATCGCCCCTCCGGCCCCGGAGGTGACCAAGGAGTTCATCCTCGATCTCGTCTGCCGGCACTTCAAGGTCAGCCGGGAAGAGCTGCGTTCGCGCTCACGCTCTCGGCGGGTGACCTTCCCGCGGCAGGTGGCCATGTATCTGTGCCGCCGCTTCACCGACGAGAGCCTCCAGTCCATCGGACGGCTCTTCAACCGCGACCACGCCACGGTGGTCTACGCGCTGAACAGCATCCAGAAGAAGATCAGCCGTCCCGGTTCGGTCAAATATCAGATAGAATTCCTCTGTCGTGAGATCGAAGCCTATCTCAAACCGCATCCCGCCAAGGACGAAAAAGACTCTTAGGCGCCTTCTCGGGGAAAGGTTCCTCGAAGACCCGGCTGATCTCGAGGCTTACGCCTACGACGCCTCGGGGCTTTCCTTTCGCCCCGAGGCCGTGGCCCTTCCCGAAAGCCCGGAGGAAATCGCCGCCATCCTGCGCCTGGCCACAGAAGAGGGCTTCCCCGTGGTGCCCCGCGGGGCGGGCACCGCCACCACCGGGGCGCCGCTGGCCAGTGAGGGAGGGCTGGTCCTCGCCCTCACGCGTCTTAACCGCATCCTCGAAATAAACGACGAGGACCTGGTGGCCGTGGCGGAACCCGGGGTCTTTAACGGCCGTTTCCGGCGCGAGGTGGAGGCCCGCGGGCTCTTCTATCCGCCGGACCCGGCAAGCTACGAGTTCTCCACTCTCGGGGGAAACGCCGCCACCTGCGCCGGCGGGCCGCGGGGCCTCAAGTACGGCGTGACCAAAGACTACGTCCTGGGCCTCGAGGTAGTGCTTCCCACCGGAGAGATCGAGTTCTTCGGTCGGCGTACGATGAAGGGCGTGGTGGGCTACGATCTCGTCCACCTCTTCGTGGGCTCCGAAGGCACGCTCGGGGTGATCACCAAGCTCGTCCTTAAGCTCCTTCCCAAGCCCCCCTTCCGCGCCGCCGTGCTGCTCGGGTTCTCCGGCGTGGTCGAAGCCGCCAAGGGCTTTGGCGAGCTCCTGGCCGCGGGGCTCCTTCCGGCCTGCGCCGAGCTTCTCGACGAAGTGACCCTCGCGGCGGTGGGCGAACTCCTGGGGAAAGAGATCCCCGCCGGGGCGCTCCTCCTTCTCGAGTTCGACGGGGCGCGCGCCCAGGTGGAGGAAGACTTGAAGCGCGCCGAAGAGCTCCTCCGGAAAAAGACCACCTTCCTCGAAACCGCACGGGAAGAAAAGGAGCGGGAGCGCCTCTGGCAGGCGCGCCGCAACATCTCCCCGGCGCTCAAGAAGATCGCCCCGCTGAAGCTTGCCGACGACGTGGTGGTCCCCAGGAGACGCCTGGTGGACCTCCTTTCCGCGGTGAAGGAAGAGGCCCGAAGGAGCGGGCTTCAGGTGGCCTGTTTCGGCCATCTCGGGGACGGAAACGTCCACGTGAACATCCTCTTCGACGAGGCGCAGAGAGAGGCCGCCGAAGCGCTCCGGGAGAGGATCCTCGAGAAGGTCCTCGAGCTCACCGGCACCATCTCCGGAGAACACGGGATCGGCCTCACCAAGCGGGCCTATCTGCCGCGGGAGCTTTCTCCGCGAAGCATAGAGCTCATGAGACGCATGAAGGAGGTCTTCGACCCCGCCGGCATCATGAACCCCGGAAAGGTCTTCTAGTGCTTGGTCTTCTCTTCGGCCTCGTCGGGGAGATGGATCTCCGGCGGGAGGCTCTCGAGAGGGGCTTCGCCGTCGAGATTGAAGATCTTGCGCGTGAAGTCCACCACCTGCTGGCCGTCGCGATGATAGCGGTTCTTGAGGTAAATGATGGGGTCGTGGAGGAGCTTGTTGACCAGAGACTTGGTGAGGGTCTCGAGGGCCTCGATGGTCTCCTCGTCCACCTTCCCCCGCAGATGGGAGAGGGTCTTTTCGAGCTCCTTGCGGCGGATGGCCTCGGCCTTCTGGCGCAGGGCCACGATGGTGGGGTAGACCTCGAGCTGTTCGAGCCAGGCCTCGAACTTGAGGGCCTCTTCCTCGATGATGCGCTCGGCGCGCGCGGCTTCCTTGCGACGATAGGCGAGGTTTTCCTCCACCACGGCCTTGAGGTCGTCTATGTCGTAGAGGAAGACGTTTTCGATCTCGTTGACCGCGGGCTCGATGTCGCGCGGCACGGCGATGTCTATGAAGAAGATGGGACGCATCTTCCGCGGACGCATGAGGCGCTTGACCTGCTCGGCGGTGAGAATGTAGTGCGGGGCGCCGGTGGAGCTGATGACGATGTCCACCTTGAGCAAATAGTCCTCAAGCTCCTCGAGGGAGATGGCCTCCCCGCGGAAGCGTTCCGCCAGCTCGATGGCCCGGGAGAGGGTGCGGTTGGCGACGATCAGTTTCTCCACCCCCTGGGCCAGGAGGTGCTGGGCGGCGAGTTCCGCCATCTCTCCGGCGCCGATGAGCATGGCCGATTTTTCGCGCAGGTCGCCGAAGATCTTCTTCGCGAGCTCCACCGCGGCGTAACTCACGGAGACCGCGTGGCTCCCGATGCCGGTCTCGGACCGGATCCTCTTGGCCACGGAGAAGGTCTTGTGGAGCAGGCGGTTGAGGATGACGCCGGTGGCGCGCCTTTCCGCCGCGCGCCGGTAGGCTTCCTTTAGCTGACCGAGGATCTGCGGCTCCCCGAGGACCAGGGAGTCAAGCCCCGAGGCCACGCGGAAGAGGTGCTTCACCGCCTCGCGGTTGCGGAACTGATAGAGATGCGGCTCAAAGGAGGAGACCGGAAGGTCGTTGGCCCGGGCCCAGACCTCCTTCACGCCCTCGACCGCGGCCTCCGGCTCGCGGGTGACGAAGAGGATCTCCACCCGGTTGCAGGTGGAAAGGAAGAAGGCCTCGCGCACCAGGGGAAGCTCGAGGAAGAGTGAAACCGGATCGAAGTCCCGCCCGGCAAAGGAGAGCTTTTCTCGGATCTCCACCGGCGCCGTGCGGTGGTTGAGACCCAGGAGGACGATCTGGTCTTTAGCCGTGCCATTCGACATAGGTGTGCGCCCCGGGAATGAATAGATTAACCACGAAAAACGAAATGAGCCAGGTGAGAAAGCCCACGATGGAGAGCCAGGCCGCCTTCCGGCCCCGCCAGCCCACGGCGAGCCTCTCGTGGAGAAGGGCGGCGTAGACCAGCCACATGATGAGGGACCAGGTCTCTTTCGGGTCCCAGCTCCAGTAGGTTCCCCACGCCTCCTCGGCCCAGACCGCCCCGGTGATGATGCCCAGGGTAAGGAGCGGGAAGCCGATCTTCAGGGAAAGCTCGTTCATCCGGTCGAGGGTCTCGAGGGAGGGGAGGCGCTTGAAGATCCCGCCGAGCCTCTTTTTCTTGATCTCCCGCTCCTGGAGCAGGTACATCACCCCGCTTGCCGCCGCCAAGATGAAGAAGCCGTAAGAAAGGAGGGAAATGGCCGCGTGTATCGGGAGCCAGAGGCTCCGGAGCACCGGAGGCAGGGGAAGGATGTCCTTCGGGCAGAAGGAGGAGTAGAGCATGAGAAGGGTGGCGATGGGGGTCACGAAGGCGCCCAGCACGCGCCCCTGACGCTGGAAACGTCGGTCGAGCACGAGATAGCCCAGGACGAGAGCCCAGGCGAGGAAGGAAGTGGCCTCAAAGAGGTTGGTAAAGGGCGGATAACCCGCTTCGAGCCAGCGTGCCACGAGGCTTATCGTGTGCAGCCCGAAGCCCACCAGGAGCACGTAGTAGGCGCCGCGGGCGGCCTCCTCCTTCATGGTGTAGAGGTAGACGAAGTAGCCCACGGTGGCCACGGCGTAGACCATGAGCGCCAGCTTGAAAAAGAAGACGTTCATGGCCATAGAGTGACACAGCTTCCCGCCTTTGTGAACCGTCAAAACGTAGGGGAAACCGGCTCCTTGCGGAGCTAGATGGCCAGGGCTTCGATGATCTGCTGGCGGAAGGACTTGATGGTCTCGACGTAGTCCTTGGTGCCGAAGACCGCCGAGCCGGCCACGAGGATATCGGCCCCGGCGCGCACCGCTTCACCCACGGTCTCGAGGTTTATGCCGCCGTCGACCTCCACGGGGATCTCCAACCCGCGGTCGCGCAGGATTTCCTTGAGAGTGCGGATCTTGCGGAGGGACGAGGTGATGAAGCTCTGCCCGCCGAACCCCGGGTTCACGCTCATCACGAGGACGAAATCCACCTCTTCCAGAATGTAGTCGAGGGTCTCAAGCGGAGTGGCGGGGTTTAGGGCCACGCCGGCCCGTTTCCCGAGTTCCTTGATGCGGGCCACGGTGCGGTGGAGATGGGGGCAGGCCTCCACGTGAACGGAGATCCAGTCCGCCCCGGCGCGGGCAAAGGCTTCGAGATAGCGGTCCGGCTCTTCGATCATGAGGTGGACGTCGAAGGGAAGGTTCGTCACCGACCGAATGGCCTCGACCACCAGGGGCCCGAGGGTGATGTTGGGCACGAAGTGGCCGTCCATGACGTCGATGTGGATGACGTCGGCGCCGGCCTTGACCACGGCGCCTACTTCCTCGGCCAGACGACTGAAGTCTGCCGAGAGGATCGAGGGAGCGAGCTTAATCTTCATGTTTCAACCCCGGAAAGACGACGATCTTTTCTTTCTCTTCCTTCTTTTTGGTCTTCCGCGGAGAAGGTGGTTCCGGAGGCGTCTCGGGCCGGATGGGGAGCCTTTCCCGGTATTGCTGGAGGAGCATCTCCGGAAGGTTGGTGGTGTACCACACGATGTTGGCCCGCTGCATGACCACGTGCTCGAGCATGAGCGGGATGGGATGCCAGCCCTGGGCGTCTAGGGCCACCAGGGCGGGCCACTCGAGATCGAAGAACTCCCTCTTCTCGAGCACGAAGGAGAGGGTCTCCATCCCGTGATGGTAACACACGAGCCCCATCATGAGACCCGTGGTCGTCTGAAAGAGCACCGGTTCTTTACGCGTGGCCTTGGGAAGCATGCCCTAAAACATAAACGAGCCCCTTGGGCTTTCAAGCCTAAAATGCCGCCTACTTGAGCACGATGATTTCCACCCCGCGGGGCTTGCGTAGCACGTTGATGGTCACGTCGGTCTCGTGGTTGACGATGTCGAGATCAAGCCCGGCCCCGGCCACGCGCAGGTTCCGGATGTGGACCTCCTTCAGGAACCGGGGGAGACTCGGCCGGCAGAAGCAGAGGCCCTTGGCGGTGAAGCGCAAGCCCAGGGCGGCTTCGAGCAGGAAGAAGACCGAGGCCGCGGCCCAGGCCTGCGGGTTGCAGGCCACGGGGTAGGGGATGGGGCCCTCGTCCGGCCTCCGGCCGAAGCCGCAAAAGAGCTCCGGCATCCGGTGGTATGGGAAATAAATACTCGCTTCAAAGAGGCCTTGGAAAAGACGGTTCAAGTGATGCTTGAACCCGTGATGAGCAAGCCCCCAGGCGATGAGGGCGTTGTCGTGCGGCCAGACCGAGCCGTTGTGGTAGGAGACCGGGTTGTAGAGGACCTCGCGCGCCGAGAGGGTGCGGATCCCCCAGCCGGAGAAGGTATGCCCGGCAAAGAGGTTCCGGGTGACCAGGGCCGCCTGGCGGTCGTCGGCCAGGCCGGCCAGAAGCACGTGGCCGGCGTTTGAGGTGCGCACGCGGCACGGGCGCTTCTCCCCGTCGAGCGCAAGGACGAACGTCCCGAGCTCTTCGTCCCAGAAGGCGCGGGAGAAGCGGTCCTTGAGGTTGGCCGCCCGGGTGAGGAGGTTCTCGGAAAGGCGCTTTCGGCCGAGGGCCTGAGCCAGGCGGGAGGCCTTGAGATAGGCGAGATACGCGTAGGCCTGGACTTCCACCAGGGCGATGGGCGGGCGGGCCATCTCCCCGGTCTCGTAGAAGACGCTGTCGTGGGAGTCCTTCCAGCCCTTGTTGACCAGGCCCTCCTCCGAGGCCTGATATTCGAGAAAGCCGTCGCCGTCCAGGTCTCCGTAGCGTTCCATCCAGGTGAGAGCGGACTCCACGTTGGGCCAGATCTCGCGGATGAACTCGAGGTCGTGGGTCCTTTCGTAGTAGGCCCCGGCCAGGACGACGAAAAGGGGCGTGGCGTCAATGGTGCCGTAGTAGCGGCCAAAGGGAATCTCTCCGGTCTCCGCCATCTCGCCGAGCCGCATCTCGTGGAGGATCTTTCCGGGTTCGGCGTCGCGGCTGGGGTCGAAGTCCCGCGCCTGGGTGGCGGCGAGAAAGCGCAGCACCCCGCGGGCGATGTCCGGGTTGATCCAGAGGCACTCAAGCGCCGTGATCAGACCGTCGCGGCCGAAGACCGTGTTGAACCAGGGGATCCCCGCGTAGGGATAGAGCCCGTAAGGGGTCCTCGTAAGCATCATGAAGATGTCGCTGAAGGAGCGGCTGAGCCAGGCGTTGAACTGTTCGTTCGAAGTGGAGAGGGCGCAGGTGGCGCGTCTCAGCTCCTTGAGCTCGCGGCGGGTGGAGAGATAGGCCCGGGCGAAGGGAAGCTCCTTCTCTTCGTCGTCGAGAAGGCAGGCCACGGTGAGATAGAGATGGAGCCTCTCCTTGGGCCCGAGCTTCACCCAGAAGAGGGCCCTTTCCGCGTCGAGCTCAGACGGCCCGGGGGAGAAGACGATCCTCGTGCGGCGCAGACGACCGTCGAGCCCGCGATAGGCAAAGGTCACCCCGTCCTCGGAGACCTCGGCGGGAAGGGTCTCCCCGCGTCTTTTGCGCTTCACCCCGCGGACCTCGAAGATGTCCACGAAATCCGCGCCGAAGTGCAGGGAAAGCGGGAGATGAAGATGGCACGGAGAGAAGTTCTCGAGCCTTATGGCCTCGTAGCAAACCCCCTCGTAGAGGAACTTCTGGCGCAGGATGTGGAGGCTTCCCCGCGGGAGGAACTCCTCGCCCTCGAGCATGAGATCCGGGTTGGTAAGGTCCGCGGTGGCCAGGAGATTGTCGCGGGTGATGGAAGAGCTCAGGAGAAAGGGGCGCACGTGGCAGAACCGCAGTTCGAGGCGCGAAAGGAACCTCGTGCCGCAGTGATAGAGGCCCTGCTCGCCGAGACCCTCCTGCCGCACGTCTCCGTAAGGATCGAAAAGGGCAAAGGAATCACCGTGTTTGAGCACCAGGGCCTCCTTGGAGAGCCCCGGCGAGGTGGCGAGAATGTAGAACTTTTGGGGTTTGACCTTGATGACGCACTCCTTCATGGCACCCGCCGGAGGGCCGATCACGCGGCGCGGAGGACGGGCCTTTCGCCCTCGAGCAGCCGGTCGTAGACCCGGAGATAGTCCCGCGCCATGCGTTCGGCGGAAAAGCGGCGCTCAAAGGCCTTGCGGCAGAGGATGCGCTTGAGGCCGGCGACCTTTTCCACGGCGCGCGCGGCCTCCTCGAGGCTTTCCACGATGAAGCCGCTTATCCCCTGCTCGATCACCTCGGGCACCGAGCCGCAGCGCCAGGCAATCACCGGCGTGCCGCAGGCCAGGGACTCGATCATCACCAGCCCGAAGGGCTCCGGCCAATCAATGGGGAAGAGGAGGGCGTAGGCCTTTCCCAGAAACTCGTTCTTCTCCTCGTCTCCGATCTCGCCGATGAACTCCACCCAGGGGCTTTTGAGAAGGGGCCTTATCACCTGCTCGAAGTAGTCGCGGTCCGCGGCCTCCACCTTGGCGGCGATGAGGAGCTTCATACCCACCATCTCCGCGATCTTGATGGCCCGGTCCGGACGCTTCTCCGGCGAGATGCGCCCGAGAAAGGCCAGATAGTCGCCGGGCCGGGCGTGGAACCGATAGAGGTCCTTCGGCAGCCCGTGGTACACCGTGGCCATCCAGTTTAGGAAGGGAAGAGGCTCCCTCTGGGCGTTTGAGATGGAGACCACGGGCATCTCGGCAAACTCCCGGTAAAGGGGCACGAAGTCCGGGAGATCCAGGCGGCCGTGCAGGGTGGTCACGTGGGGCACGGAAAGCCGCCTCATCAGGGGAAAGTGGATGTAGTCCACGTGAAAATGGATGACGTCGAACTCCCGGGCCTCCTGGGCCACCTTTTCGAGCATGAGCACGTGATGGGCCAGGCGGTCGCGGCAGTGCGGATCGAGCCGCAGGGCCCTCTCGCAGCAGGGAACAAGCCTCGCCGAGGTCTCGGAGTCTCCGGAGGCAAAGAGGGTCACCTCGTGGCCCTGGCGCACCAGCTCCTCGGTAAGATAGTGCACCACCCGCTCCGTTCCTCCGTAGAGCTTGGGCGGCACGGCTTCGTGTAGAGGAGCCACCTGCGCGATCCTCATGGCCGCACCTCCTCCCCGAATGGTTTCGATGCCTTTTTCGGCGACTCAAAAAATAAAGGTCGGAAAGGGTGGGTCAAGATGGGGGAGGGCGGGGGCAGACCCCGCCCTTGGCTTAGGAGTTGTAGAAGAAGATGGGTTCCACCAGCTTCAAGCCGCCCTGCTGGATGGCCTGAAGAGCGGCTTCGAAGAGCTCGTCCGGAACCTTGAAGATGAGGACCGCCTGGTCCTGACCGCGCACGAAGGCGTAGGTGTAGTCAATGTTGATGTCCGCGTCGGCGAGGATCTTCACCACCTGATAGAACCCGCCGGGCTTGTCGGGGACCTCCACGGCGAAGACGTCCTGCTCCTTGACGGTGAAGCCGGAGGAGGAAAGGACGCTCTTGGCCTTCTCCGGATTGTCCACCACCAAACGCAAGATGCCGAACTCGGCGCTTTCGGCCAGGGCCAGGGCGCGGATGTTGACCTGGGCCTCGGCCAGCACCTGGGTCACCTCCTTGAGCCGGCCCTTCCGGTTCTCAAGGAAGATGGACAGTTGTTTCACGGCGTATTTGGCACGCATAGGGCCTCCTTATTTGAGGTTCTTCTCAAGCTCGCGGCGATCCACCACGCGCTTGGCCTTGCCCATGGAGCGCTCGAGCGTGCGCGGCTCCACGAGCTTCACCCGGGCCCGCAGGAAGAGGGCGTTGGCCAGCTCTTCCTCGAGCTTGCGCTTGAGGTTTTCCAAGGCCCCGATGTCTCCGGTAAAGACCCGTTCGTCCACCTCGACCCAGATCTCGAGCACGTCGAGCACCCCGCGCTTGTCCACCACGATGACGTAGTTGGGGGTGAGACCCTCGACCTGGGTGAGGACGTGTTCCACCTGAGAGGGAAAGACGTTCACCCCGGAGACGATGAGCATGTCGTCGCTGCGTCCCACCACGCGCCCCATGCGGATCACGGTGCGTCCGCACTTGCACGGGGCCTTGTGGAGGCTTGCGATGTCGCGGGTGCGATAGCGGATTAAGGGGAGCCCCTGCTTGGTGAGGGTGGTGAAGACGAGCTCTCCTTCCTCCCCCTCGGGGAGCACCTCCCCGGTCTCGGGGTTGATGATCTCCGGGAGGAAGTGGTCCTCGAAGATGTGGAGCTCTCCGGCCGGGCAGCTCGCCGCCACCCCGGGACCGATGATCTCCGAGAGCCCGTAGGCTTCGAAATAGTCTATACCCCAGGCCTCGGCCACGGCCTGGCGCAACCCCTCGGAGGCGGGCTCGGCGCCGAAGAAGCCCGCGCGCAGCTTGAAGTCCTCGCGGGGGTTCAGGCCCTCTTCCTCAGCCACCTCGGCGAGGTGCAGGGCGTAGGAGGGCGTGCAGCAGAGGATGGTGGCCCCGAAGTCGCGCATGAGCATGAGCTGGCGCTTGGTGAAGCCCACGCTAGAGGGCACCACCGCGGCCCCCACGGCCTCGGCCCCGTAGTGGAAGCCGAGCCCTCCGGTGAAGAGCCCGTAGCCGTAGGCGTTGTGCACCACGTCTCCCGGGCCCACGTTGGCCATGCCAAAGGTGCGGCACATGACCTCGGTCCAGACGGCCATGTCGTGCTCGGTGTAGCCCACCACCGTGGGCTTGCCCGTGGTGCCGGAGGAAGAGTGGATGCGCACGATGCGCTCGAGCGGCACGGCGAAGAGCCCGAAGGGATAGTGGTCCCGCAGGTCCTGCTTCACGGTGAAGGGCAGGCGGCGGAGATCTTCAAGGCTCTTCACGTCGGCGGGCTTGATGCCGGCTTCGTCGAACTTCTGGCGATAGAAGGGAACCAGATGATAGACCCGTTCCACGGTGTCCTTGAGGCGTCTCAACTGAAGGGCCTCGATCTCTTCGCGGGAGAGATAGTCTTTCTTGCGCCAATCCATGGGAAGGCCTCCTTAAAAACACCTTTTGCCTTGGCTCTTAGTCCAGGAGCTGGGTCTTGGCAAGTCTCGCAGGGAGACGAAAAAAGGGGCCTGGCCCCTGAGACCAGACCCCTTTGCGTCGTGCGGAAGGATATTTCCTTAAATGTCGAAGTAGAGGTAGAACTCGTAGGGATGCGGACGGAGACGGACCTGGTCGGCCTCGTTCTCCCGCTTGTATTCGATCCACTTCCGGATGAGGTCCTCGGTGAAGACGTCGCCCTTCATGAGGAACTCGTGATCCTTCTCGAGGGCGTCCAGGGCCTCTTCGAGGGTCGCCGGAGTGGTGGGGATGTCCTTGAGCTCCTCCGGCGGCAGGCTGTAGAGGTCCTTGTCCATGGGCTCACCCGGATCAATGCGGTTCTCGATGCCGTCGAGCGCGGCCATGAGCATGGCGGCAAAGGCCAGGTAGCCGTTACAGGACGGGTCCGGAGTACGGAACTCGATGCGCTTGGCCTTGGGGCTCGGGCTATACATGGGGATACGGATGGCCGCGGAGCGGTTCCGGCTGGAGTAGCAGAGGTTCACCGGAGCCTCAAAGCCCGGAGTCAGACGCTTGTAGGAGTTGGTGGTCGGGTTGGTGAAGGCGCAAACGGCCTTGCAGTGCTTGAGGATGCCGCCGATGGCGTAGAGAGCGGTCTCGGAGAGACCGGCGTAGCGGTCACCGGCAAACACCGGGGTGTCGCCCTTCCAGATGCTCATGTGGGTGTGCATACCGGAACCGTTGTCGCCGAAGAGGGGCTTGGGCATGAAGGTGACCGTGTGGCCGTGCTTGTAGGCCACGTTCTTGATGATGTACTTGAACCACATGAGCTGGTCGCCCATCTTGAGGAGCGGAGCAAACCGCATGTCGATCTCGGCCTGACCGGCAGTGGCCACCTCGTGGTGCTGGCACTCTACGTGGATGCCGATCTTCTGCATGGTGAGCACCATCTCGGTGCGCAGATCCTGGAACTTGTCAGACGGCGGAACCGGGAAGTAGCCCTCTTTGTGGCGCGGCTTGTAGCCCAGGTTGGGGCACTCTTCGCGGCCGGAGTTCCAGATGCCCTCGATGGAGTCGATGAAGTAGAAGGAGTAGTTGGACGCGGTGTCGTAGCGGATGTCGTCGAAGATGAAGAACTCGGCCTCGGGACCGAAGTAGGCCACGTCGCCCACGCCCGTGCTCTTGAGGTACTCCTCGGCCTTCTTGGCCACGTAGCGCGGATCACGGGTGTAGGGCTCCTTGGTGATGGGGTCGAAGACGTTGCAGATGAGGGTGAGGGTCGGGACCTCGAAGAAGGGGTCCATGACCGCGGTGTCCGGATCGGGCACGATGATCATGTCGCTCTCGTGGATCTCCTGCCAGCCGCGGATGGAGGAGCCGTCGAACCCGAACCCGGCCTCGAAGGACTCTTCGGTCAACTCTTCGATGGGCACGGAGAAGTGTTGCCACATACCGGGGAAGTCCGTGAAACGAAGGTCAACCATCTTGGCGCCGTGCTGCTTGGCAAATTCGAGAACTTCCTTGGGTGTCATAACCTAACCTCCTTTTTTAGTGTGATTTTTGTCCGACTTTCCCTGAGACAGGGGTCTCGGTACCTTCTGGAGCACAAAGCTCGGTAAGCAACCTTTCAAGGTAAGTTTTGAGCTCCGGCAGCTCTTCCTCGGCGAGCTTCTCCCCCTCGAGCGTGCGCACGTAGAAGACGTCGGAAGCCAGATCCGCCCGGTTGGAGATGAAGGCCCGCTGGATGTCGAGCGGCCAGCTCGAAAGCGCCTTGGCCAGGAAGTAGAGGAGCCCCAGGCGATCCGGGGCGAAGATCTCGACGATGGTGAAGAAGTCCGACTGGGTGTTGTCTATGTTGACCGTGATCTCCGGGCTCTTTTGCGGTTTCTTGATGGCGCAGACGAGGGGCTTGATCTCCCGCACCAGGGTCTCGAGATCGAGTTTTCCGGAAAAAACCTTGCTCAGAGTCTCTTCCACTTCGGGCCACCAAACCTCGCCGTAGGGACCGGCCACCTCAAAAATATCGAGCGCCGTTCCATCGGTAAAGGTAAAGATGCGGGCCGAGCGGATGTCGAGATGATGGATGGCGAAGGCCCCGGTGAGGTCGGCGAAGAGCCCCGGACGGTCGCGCGTGATGATGGTCAGCCGATAGTGGCCGTTCAAGCGCTTCACCTTGAGGCGAAACAGCCCGCCGCCCTCGCGGAACTCGCGCACGAGCTTGAGTTCCTCCTCGATCTCCGGAAGGGGGGCGTGCACCAGGTAGCACGGAGGCAGGATCTCCACCAGGTCTCCGAAGCTTTCGCGCAGGGCCTCCTCCCTGGCGAGGAGCTCGTCCCGAAGCTCCTGCTTGGCCAGGTCTCCCTCGGCCAGGAGCTTGGCGGCCTTCAGGAAGAGCTCCTTGATGAGGGCGGCCTTCCATTCGTTCCAGGCCGAGGGGCCGGTAGCGCGCGAATCGGCCACGGTGAGATAGTAGAGCCGGGTGAGATGCCCCACGTCGCCCATCTCCCGGGCGAAGTCCGTGACCACCTTTTCTTCGGTGAGATCGCGTCTTAAGGCCGTCTCTACCATGAGGAGATGGTGCGCCACCAGTCTTCCCACGTTCTGGGCCTCTTCTTCCGAAAACCCCAAACGCAGGGCAATTTCCCGGGCCTTCACTGCCCCGGTCTTCGCGTGACCCGGGCCCAGCCCCTTGGTGATGTCATGCAAGAGACCTGCCAGGAAGAGGACCTCCTCGTTTTCCACCTGATCCCAGAACTCCGGCTCTTCCTCCCGGAGCTTGGTTAGTTCGTGTACGGTAAGAAAGAGATGTTCGTCAAGGGGATGGACGTGGTAGACGTCGAACTGGGTGAGCCCGAGCAGGCGCTCGAACTCGGGCAGGATGTAGAGGAGAACGCCCGTGTCGCGCAGGCTCTTGAGGGCCAGATAGGCGTAGGGCTTGGTTAACAATTTTGTAAAAATACGGCCCTCAAACCCCGAAAAGTCTTTGAGGGGCGTGCGTTCCTTGAGGAAAGACCGGGTGAGATGATGGAGCTTGAGCCCGGTCTCGGCCTGGTAGAGAAAGATCTTCAAGAGATAGGACGGGTCTATCAGGGCCTGCTCCCGGAAGGAGAGGTGGATGCGGCCGGAGAGGATCTCAAGCCCCGGCATGAGCTCGCGGCGTTCGGTGGGGCTCTTGCCGAAGACCATCTCCACGTGGTCGAAAAGGGCCTCGGTCTCCTCGCGGATGATGGTCATGGCCCGATAGACGCGGGCCATGAAGCGCTCGGTGGCCTCCTCCGGGTCGATCCCGAAGCCCATCTTCACCGCGAGCGTGGGCTGATACTCGAAGTAGAGGCGGTCTTCACGCCGCCCCGCCAGGAGATGGAGCTCGTCGCGTACGCGCATGAGGAAGTCGCGCGCCTGCTTGAGGCTCCGCCGCTCCTCGCGCGTGATGAGCCCGGCGCGCTCCATGTCCGAGAGGCCCTTCAGGCCGAAGAGGATGCGCACCACCCAAAGGATGAAGTGATAGTCTCTCAGCCCGCCGATGCCTTCCTTGAGATGCGGCTCGAGGAGATAGGTCTCCTCTCCGTAGCGCTTGACGCGCTCCTCGCGCGCCTCTTTGAGCTTCAGGAAGATCTCCTGGCGGCGGCCGGAGATGATCCGCTCCTCAAAGAGCGAGAGGAGCTTTTCGAAGAGCTGTCTCGAACCGGCGAGATGCCTCACCGAAAGGAGGGCCGTCAGGAAGGAGAGGTCGCGCAGGGCGTCGGCCAGCACCTCCTCGATGGTGCAGACCCGATAGCCGACTTCGTAGCGACGGTCCCACAGAGCGTAGGTCACCTTCTCCACGGCCTCGGTAAGGACCTCTTCGGGTAGGTCCTGATGGAGGAAGAGGAGATCCACGTCGGAGTAGGGGGCAAGCTCCTTTGCCCCGTAGCCCCCCACCGCCACCACGGCCAGGGGCTTCCTCTTGAGCCCCTTGGGAAAGCACTCCTTGACGAGGCGATCCACCTCCCGCACCCTGTCGCGAGAGGTAGATCGCTCGTTGGCCACGGGTGTCACCCCAGGCTGGGCCATGCTAGATGGCCTCCCGACCCCGTTCGCCGGTACGGATACGGATGGCCTCTTCCACCGGCAGGATGAAGATCTTTCCGTCTCCGATCTTGCCGGTGCGGGCGCTCTTGATGATGGTCTCGACCACCCGGTCCACCTGGTCGGCCTCGACCACGAGTTCGATCTTGATCTTCGGGAGAAAGTCCACCACGTATTCGGCCCCGCGGTAGATCTCCCGATGGCCCTTCTGGCGGCCAAAGCCTTTGACCTCGCTCACCGTCATGCCTTTGATGCCGATCTCCGCCAGCGCTTCCTTCACCTCTTCGAGCTTAAAGGGTTTGATGATGGCCTCGATCTTTTTCATGAACACCTCCCGTGTTTGTTGTGGGGCTTTAATTCAAGAACGATGCCGTCCTCCAAAAGCCCGGCGAGGACCCCAAAAACCGTCCTCCTGCACCTCAGAACCCCTCCAGGGAGAGGGGACCGGGCAGAGATTTTTTACATTTCTGTGAAAAATCACGCCCAGTTTTAACAACTTTGTCAAAATCTTTGGGCTGGGCCTCTTCGATGCGCAGGACCATGCCTTCCACGAAGACGTGGGGGTCCGGCGTGGACTGGCGGTGATGGAGGGAAAAAAGATAGGCGTTTTCGAGGAGATCGGTCTTCAAGAGGGGCAGGCAGGCCCGCTTGAAGACCTCGGTCTGGATCATGTTGAGCACCTCAAAGGCCTTGAGATCCGGAAGCCCCGTGGTGGTGGCCTCGGCCGTGGGGCGCTTCTCGAGAAGGGGCCAGATCTCGAGCCGTCTCCTGGGGATGGAGCCCACGAGGGTGATGAAGTTCACCGGCTGAAACTTCCTCTTGCGCGGGAAGCGATAGTAGAGGCGGCCCTCTTCGTCGAAGAGGATCTCCTTGAAGGCGAGCGTGCGCCCGAACCCCGGAAAGGAGACGTTGAAGCGCAGGCCCACGTCAAGGAGGGTGACCTTCTTGAGCCGCGGCGGGTCCGGAAAGAGGGTCGGCCCCTCGGAGAGGCGGAAGACCTCGAGCAGATGCCGCCAATAGTTCTCGGTGAGGAGCTCCTGCTGGCGGAGGAGGACCGCCACTTTTTGGGTGAGTTCGTCAATGGTGCGCTTCTGGGTGCGCCGGGAAAGGCGCCGCAGATACGCCTGGCGATGCTCGCGGAAGGATTCCGGATTGCGTTCGAGATCAAGGGCCTCAAAGGCCAGGTTGAGCTCAACCGCCCGTTCCTTGGCCCCGGTCCGCAGGTCGGGATGATAGGCCCGCTGCAAGGCGCGATAACAGGCCTTGACCAGGCCGTAGAGGGCCTCGTCGTCGAGGTCCCGCACCATCTCCGGAGATATGCCCAACACTTCGAAAGGGTTTCGTGTCATAACGCCCCCAGTTTACCCGGCGAGCCCCCCTCTCTTCAAGGAATCGGCCCGCGCGGGCGCGGAAAGGAAATTCCTTGTCTCCTCTTCGGGCCTCTGTTAAGAGAGCCAAGAAAAGGAGTTCGCCATGGGTTTTCGTGGAGACTTTTCCGCCACCCTCATCGGGAGCTTCCCCGGCCGGGATCATCGTCAGGCCGTCTCCCTCATCCTCGAACATTGCCCGGAGGTGCCGTGCTGGCCCCAGCTTCCCGCCTATCCGCAGGAGGGAATGCTCGTCCAGTTTTCGCGCGGGCTCCCGGGGTTCGATCCGCAGAGTCTCACCCTCGACCCCACGACCCCAGACTTCGAGAGCGAGATGCTCGCCTTCTACGAAGAATACATGGCGGTAGAGGAGGGGAGGAAATCCCTTTCCGAGAGCCTCTTCGCCCAAAAGCCGGAAGAAGTCCCCGGGCTCTTCGCCCTCCTCGAAGCCCTTGAGGACGGTAAGGCCTCCCCGCGGGCGGTCAAGGGCCAGATCACCGGCCCCTTCACCCTGGCCACCGGGCTCAAGACGCCGGACGGCCGGGCCGTGTTCTACGACCCGAACCTGCGCGACCTGGTGGTCAAGCTCGTGGCCATGCGCGCGGCCTGGCAGGCGGAAAGGCTTGCGAAAATCGGCGTGCCGGTGATCCTCTTCCTCGACGAGCCGGCGCTTGCGGGGTTCGGTTCCTCGACCTTCGTCGGGGTCTCGCGCGAAGAGGTCTCCGCCGCTCTTTCCGAGGTGGCGGAAAAGGTGCGCGCCGCAGGCGGTCTCCCCGGCACCCACGTCTGCGCCAACACCGAATGGGACCTTTTGGTCGAGGCCGGGCTTTCGGTCATCAACTTCGACGCCTTCGACTATCTCGACCGCTTTCTGCTCTACGCCTCCACCCTGGGGGACTATCTCCGCCGCGGGGGCCTCCTGGCCTTCGGCATCGTGCCCACGCTCAAGCCCGAGGCCCTTAAGGCCGCAGAGGCCGAAGGGCTGAGCCAAAGGGTAGGGGAGGCCCTGGGCAGGCTTTCTGCCGAAAGCGGGGTGGATGAGGAAACCGTGGCGCGGGCCTCCCTCATCACCCCCAGTTGCGGAATGGGCACTCTTGGGGAAGACTTGGCCCAGAGGGCCCTGGTGCTCACGAAGCAAGTGAGTCAGTTGCTCAAGGAAAGATATGGCCTTTGATCTCGAACCCGAACGCGAAAGACTCATCCCGGACACGAGTGTCTTCACCAACCCCGACGTCTATCGGGAGTTTGGGCAGAGCCCGGAGGAGGCCTTCGTCAACTTCCTGGAGCTCGCCGCGAGGGCCCCGCACGTAAGGGTTTACATGCCGGCCTCGGTCTACGAGGAGCTCAAGAAGATGCTCAAGAAGGTCAAGGTCCCGCCGCGGGCGCGGGCGGTCTTTCGCGTCAAGTCCCCCAAGAAGTACGAGATCCAGATCCCGGCCTTCCTGCTCTACGAGCTCATAGACGACCTGCGACAGCGCATCAACAAGGGGTTGCGCGTGGCCGAAGAGGCCGTGCGGGCCTCGGCCCAGAAGAGCCCCGACGAGATCATCAACGCCCTGCGGCGCAAGTACCGCGAGGCCCTGCGGGAAGGGATCGTGGATTCCAAAGAAGACATTGAGCTCATCCTCCTCGCCCTGGAGCTCGACGGGCTCCTACTCTCCGCGGATCGGGGCATCCTCGCCCTGGCCGACAAGCTCGGCATCCGCTGGGTGCCGCCCGAAGAGATCCGCGAGACCCTCGAAGGCCTGGTCTTCAACCCCTGAGAGAAGTTATCCATAAATTGTTGCCTTCCTATGGGGCTTCCTGATATTATGCCCCCGACGGGCGGGCAATCTTGTCCGCCCGTTTCTTTTTGACGCCACTTTTGGTCCGAGAAATGCGCATAGCCCTTTTCTTCAGGCCCGAAAACGGAGAACTTCTCCTCCCCGTCCACTACAACCATCTCGTGCAGGGCTTCATCTACGCTTCGTTAGATGAAGCCCTTGCCCGCTTCTACCACGACCAGGGTTTCAACTACGGCAAGAGGAGCTTCAAGCTCTTTACCTTCTCGCGCCTCCTGTGCAGGGAAAGG
>Ga0256835_1000260_pt1 | contig 42318 bp, 40 predicted proteins | sample PIR30metaG_FD_185972 | JGI IMG/M metagenome (GOLD analysis project Ga0256835, IMG submission 185972) | Hydrothermal vent microbial communities from East Pacific Rise, Pacific Ocean - PIR-30 | ecosystem: Environmental > Aquatic > Marine > Hydrothermal vents | place: Pacific Ocean: East Pacific...
ATGGGAATATCGCGCACGCCGTCGCATATGGACCAGTCGAGGGTGCTGCTGGGCAGCGCCACGTAGAAGGGTACGCCGTTGTCGGCGGCGGCCAGGGCCTTGAGGTAGGTGCCGATCTTGTTGGCTACGTCGCCGCAGCGGGTGACCCGGTCGGCGCCGGTTATGACCATGTCCACCAGCCCGTGCTGCATCAGGTGGCCGCCGGTGTTGTCGGCTATTACCGTATGCGGCACCCCCTGCTGTACCAGCTCCCAGGCGGTCAGGCGGGCGCCCTGGTTACGGGGGCGGGTTTCGTCCACCCAGACGTGGATGGGGATGCCGCGTTTCTGCGCCTCGTACATGGGCGCGGTGGCGGTGCCGTAGTCCACGAAGGCGAGCCAGCCGGCGTTGCAGTGGGTGAGGATGTTAACGGTGTCGCCCTTCTTCCCGTAGATCTCCTCGATGATGCGCGCGCCGTGCTCGCCGATGCGGCGGCAAAATTCGGCGTCTTCGTCGGCGATCTCGGCGGCGGTATCGTGCGCCGCCTGCACGCCCTCGGCAGGGGTGGCGGCCCTTTCGGGGATCGTCGCCAGCTGGCGCTCCACCGCCCACTCCAGGTTGACCGCGGTGGGACGGGTTTTCTTGAGTTTTTCACCCGCTTCGCGCAGGTAGCCAAGGAAAGCCTCCATGGAAGACTGCGGGGCCTCGAGCGCCGCCAGGTACATTCCCCAGCCTGCAGCGGCGCCAATGAGTCCGGCGCCGCGCAGGTGCATTTCCTTGATGGCGCGGGCCATGGCGTCGGTGCTGGTCAGGTCTTCGATCACGAACCGGTGGGGGAGGGGTCTTTGGTCAATGATCTGCACCACCCGGTCGTCGCCGGGTTTGAGCCAGATCGTGCGGTAGTGCTCGCCGCCTACGTTCACCTTAGTTTTCCTTTCTGCCCGCAAAGAGGATGTTGAACACCAGCGCCGCGAGCAAGATGATGCCGGTGATCAGGGTTTTCATGTAGATGTCCACCGAAACCTGGTCGAGCCCGTTGCGCAGCACTCCCAGGATCAGGAGGCCCACGATCGTCTGGGGGATGCCGCCAACGCCGCCGAAGAGCGAGGTGCCGCCCAGCACCACCGCGCCGATGGCGTCGATGAGCATGCCGTCGAAGGCTGTGGGGGTGGCGCTGCCGAGGCGGCCGATGCCTACCACACCCGCGAGACCGGCGGTGAGGGCGCCGATTACCATAACCGCTGTTATTACGCCCCTGGTGTTTACACCGGCCAGCTCGGCGGCCTTGGGGTTGGCCCCGGTCATGTAGACATAGCGGCCGAAGCGGGTGTACTTGAGCACCAGGTGGCCGATCAGAAGCGTGAGCGCCGCGACAATGACCAGCCACTTGACGCCGAAGATGCGGCCGCTGCCCAGGGTCTCCGAGAGCGGCGGCAGGTCGAAGAGGATACGCCCGCGGGTCAGGTAGAGACTGAGGCCCGAGGCGATGAGCGACATGGCCAGGGTGACCATGAACGAAGGGATGCCGAGGCGGGCGGTGCCGACGCCGTTGATCCAGCCCAGCGCGCCCGCGGCCAGCAGCGCCGCGACGATGGGCCAGGGCTGGGGCAGGTGGGCGGCGGTGTAGTAGGCCGCCACCACCCCGGCGAAGGTAGCCATGTAGGAGACCGAGAGGTCAATCTGGGCGGTGAGCAGCACGAAAGTTATACCCGTGCCCATTATGGCGAGCAGCGCCACCTGGTTGAGGATGTTGCCGGCGTTTTCCAGCGAGAGGAAGCTGTCGGAGTAGACCGAGAAGAAGAGAACCAGCGCCAGCAGCGTCCATACCGGAGCGAACTCGCGGCTCCTGGCCAGGAAGGCGCGCCAGCGGCCGGGGGTTTTGGGGGAGTCGTGGGGTTCGTTTGCCATGGCGTTACCTCGCTTCGGCCAGCTCGCCGGCGGCGGCGTGCAGCAGCTGTTCCTTGGTCACGGTCTCGCCGGCGAATTCGCGAACGATGCGGCCCTTGGCCATAACCAGGATGCGCTCGCTTGCCGCCAGCAGGGTTTCCGGTTCGGAGGAGATCAGCAGCACGCCCACGCCGTTCTGGCTCAGTTCGCGCAGGATCTTCATCACCTCTTCCTTGGCGCCCACGTCCATACCGCGCGTGGGCTCGCTGACCACGAAGACCTTCGGGGGTTCCACCAGCCAGCGGGCGATGGCGACCTTCTGCTGATTGCCGCCGCTAAGGAAGGCGACCTCCTTTTCGGGGTCGGGCGGGCGCACCCCCACCCGCTCGATCACCGCGCGGGCGGCCTGGATCTCCCGCGGCGTCCGGGGTACGAACCCCGAGATGCGGGCGAGCCAGGGCAGGGAAACGTTCTGGTAAATTGGTTTTTCCAAAAAAAGCCCGGTGCGCCGGGACGGGGGCACGTAGGCGACGCCGCGGTCGATGGCGCGGCGCGGTGCTGCGGGTAGCGGGCGTCCCTCTAGCAGGATCCTGCCGGATGCGGGTCTGACCAGGCCGTAGATTGCCTCGCCCAGTTCGAAGTGGCCCGAGCCGATCAGTCCGTAGAGGCCCAGTATTTCCCCGCTCCGCAACGAAAAAGAAACGTCTTCGAACACGCGGGGCCGGGTCAGGTTTTCCACGCTGAGCACCGCCGTTTCCCGGTTTTTAGAGGCGGCGCCGGGGAGTTTTGATTCCTCGAAAAAGGCGGCCTCCTTGCCCAGCATGAGCCGTACGAGTTCTTGTTTGTTGCTGGCCGCGGCGTCGAGCGTGGCCACCTTGCCGCCGTCGCGCAGTACGGTGACGCGATCAGCAACCCAGGTCACCTCTTCCAGGAAGTGGGATATGTAGACGATCGCCTTGCCCGCCCGCGCCAGATTGCGGGTGAGCTCGAGCAGGCGGCGGGTTTCCATGGGGCTGAGGGCGCTGGTGGGTTCGTCCATGATGATCAGCTCGGCGCCCGAGGTAAGGGCGCGGGCTATCTCGGCCAGCTGGTGCACGCCCAGGGGATAGCGTTCGAGGTTGTCGCGCACGTTGATGTGATCAAAGCCCAGCTCCGCCAGGATTTTTGCTGCCTCGCGGAACATGCGCGGCCAGTCCACCACTCCGCCGCGCAGGGGCTGGCGGCCCAGGAAGATGTTCTCGGCGACCGTGAGCTCGGGCATGACGCTGAGCTCCTGGTGAATCATGGCGATACCGAGTCCCAGGGCGTGGCGCGGATTCTTGAGCCGCACGTTCTTCCCCCGCCAGAGCATCTTTCCCTCGTACTCGGGAATCACGCCGGCGAGTATTTTCATCATGGTCGACTTGCCCGCGCCGTTTTCGCCCACCAGCGCGTGCACTTCGCCTTTGCGCACGTCGAAGTCGATACCCGAAAGGGCCTGGATGCCGCCGAAGCGTTTGGCGACGTTTTGGAGCTCGATCAGGGGGGTGGTCGTTTCCATGTCGGGGAGGCACCCCCGGCCCCGCGGGGCCGGGGGTGGGGAGGATCAGGCCAGGTAGTGTTTTTCCTGCCAGAGCAGACCGGGGCCGGCGCCGATGCCGTAGCCCTTAAGCAGCCAGGGCTTGTCGGTCTTTTCTTTGCTGGGAGGCAGGATGGCGGGACCGTCGGCGAGTACGAACTCGGGGATGTCCTTGCCGGGTTTCTCCTTGCGCACGGCGGCGTAGTATCCGGCCACCAGCGCACCCCAGTGGATGCGGGCCGAGGAGTTGCGAGCGGTAGCGTGCAGCTTGCCATCGAGCACCGCCTGCACCGCGGGGGGCATGCCGTCGATGCCGCCGAGGACGATCTCGTTCTCGCGGCCGGCGCTCTTGATCACGTGGTAGGCGGCCAGTGCCATGTCGTCGTTGTGGAAGAAGGCGGCGTCGATCTTCTTGTAGCGGTTGAGCAGGTTTTCCCACAGCTGCGCCACCTTGGCCACGTCCCAGTCAGCGGGCGACTCGTCGATGACCTCTATGCCGGGGTAACGTTTGATGACGTTATAGAAGCCCTGCGCGCGCCCCTGGGCGCCGGTGTGGCCCAGCGAGCCCTGGGTCATGACGACCTTGCCCTTGCCGCCGATGGCGTCAACCAGCGCCTGGGTTACCTGCTCGGCCATCCAGACGTTGTCCGGGGCGATGAAGGTGTGCTGCTTGATCTTGCCCCAGGGGGCGAGCATGGTGTCCATAGCGATGACCGGGATTCCTTTGTTGATCATCTTCTGCACCGGTTCCACCAGCGAGCCGATCGAGAGCGACTGGATGGCGACGAAGTCCCAGTCCTTGGCGGCCATGGCGTCCACGGCGGCGCGCTGCTTGGCGACGTCGAGCTGGCCGTCGTACCAGTGGATTTCCACTCCCAGCCATTCGCCCCACTGCTCGACGGTGTCCTTGCCCTGGGCGCACCAGGTCGCTTGCAGGCCGGCGTTGGAGAAAGCGGCTTTGAGGGGGCGGTTCTTGCCGTCGGCGGCGCGGACGGTTTGCAGGAACGCGGGGCCGGCCATGATGCCCATGGAAGCCAGGGCGCTTTGGATCATGAATTTACGGCGGCTAAGGTCTGGTTTACCCATTTTCAACACTCCTTTTTAGCTGCACTTGCGGGGTGCGGTAGATACATTGTGATTTCGAGCCGATGAGTCCGGTACGGATTGGTTGCCTTTCCACCTCCTTTCCCGTTCACAGGGTCTTTCGCGAGAGCGCTTCCCAGATGCGCCGTTCGTCGGCGTCGGCGGTGTCGAGGCGTCGCATGCTGAGGGCGACGTAGATGGTTTCGACGATGGCTATCTGGGCGATGCGCGAGGAAGCGGCCTCGGGGCGCAGCTCGTGGTAACTGGAGTAGAGGGTTACGTCCGCCTGCTGGGTGATGGGTGACGAGAGCGAGCCGGTTATGGCCACGGTGGCGGCGCCCTGCCTCTTGGCTTCTTCCAGGGTGAGAACGGGGTCGATGGAGGCGCCAGTTTGCGAGATACCGATGGCCACGTCGCCGGGACCAAGCAGGGCGGCGTGCATGAGCTGCAGGTAGGAGTCGGTCTGCACCCAGACGGGCAGACCCAGGCGGAAGAGGCGGTTGTAGAAGGCCTGGGCCAGGGGAGCGGAGGTGCCCACGCCGATGATCAGGGTGCGTTCGGCGCCATCGATCAGCTCGACGGTGCGCTCTATCCCGGCGATGTCCAGGCTTTGCAGGGTTTCCAGCAACGCCCGGTTGGCCGCGGCGAATACCTTTTGCGCGATCTCCCGGGGGCCGTCCTGGGGATCTACGGTTTCGTTGATGAACTGAACCGGGGTAGCCAGATCCTGGGTAAGCGCCACCTTGAAGTCAAGGTAGCCCCGGTAGCCGATGGCGCGGCAGAAGCGCAGCACCGAGGGGTCGCTCACCCCGACCTGCTGAGCTAGCTTGGCCAGCGGCATGTGAATCACCTGCTCCGGATGCTCGCGTACGAAATCGGCCACGCGCCGTTCGGAGGGCGACAGCTTGTCATAAAAACTGTTGATGCGTGATAGGACTCTGGCGTTGGTTCCCATTTTGTAGTCCCACTACCTCTATATTGTAGTGATTGTACCCCGGTTCCGGGCAGCTGTCAACGCCAGGTATTAGGATTTCTGCATGGAGCCCCGCCTGCGTTTTCCGGCCAGCCGCGAGGCTTACTTTCTGGAAAGGGTCAACAGGTTCGTGGTGCGGGCCGCTACTGCGGAAGGGGAGCTGCGGCTGCACCTGCCCAACACCGGCAGGCTCGAGTGGCTGCAGCCCGGCGCACTGCTGCGCTACCTGCCGCGAACGGGCGGGCGCACCCGGGGCCGGGTGTTGCTGGCCCGGGAGGGGAAGGTATGGGCGCTGCTCGACTCCTCGTACGCCGAAGCCGCCCTCCCCGCCCTGGTTGCCGGCTGGGGCTGGCGCTACCTTTCGGCCCAGCCCCGGGTGGCGGGGAGCAGGCTGGATGCGCTGGTGCGGGATGCGGAAGGTGGTGAGCGCTTGCTGGAGATGAAGTCGGCCACGCGCGTCGCCGGTGGAACGGCCTGCTTTCCCGATGCTCCTTCGCTGCGGGCGCGCAAGCACCTGGAGATTCTGACCGCTCGCGGCGGGGTGTTGCTGTTTGCAGTTCTGCGGGCCGACGCCCGGCGTTTTTCGCCTTGTGCGGTGGACCCGGAGTTTGGGGCGGCTCTTTGCCGGGCACTCGAGGCCGGTTTGCGGGTGCGGGCGGTGCGCGCCCGGGTGCAGCCCGCGGAGTTCGTATGGGACGGGGAACTACCCCTATACTGTGGAGCGTGACGTACGCGAGGAGACCGGCACCGTGATTCCCGAAGGCACCCGTTACCACCTGCCCCCGGAGGCGGCGGCGCGGCTGGATTTGCAGGAGCGTTGGCGGGCCCTGTTCGCATCCTGGGGTTACGATCCGGTCGAGCTGCCGGTGCTCGAGGTCTACGACCCGGAGCACCCGCTGGCCGCGCGCGCCTTCAAGATGGTGGACAAGAGTGGCCGGGTGCTGGCCCTCAGGGCCGAGTTCACCACCGCCGTCATTCGTATGGTCGCCAGCGAGGGGTTGGGGGAGGAGCTGCACCGCTTTCAGTACGCCGGTCGCCTCTGGTTGCGCGACAGCGAGATAGGTCCGGGCCGCCTGCGCGAGTTCGCCCAGATGGGCGTGGAGGCAGTTGGAGCGTCCGGTCCGCGCCTCGACGCCGAGCTCCTGGAGCTGGCCTGGGAGGCGCTCAAGACTGCCGACCTGCCGGACGCCCGCCTGGAGGTGGGGTTGCCGGCGCTGGTGGCTGACCTGCTGGCGGCGACGGAGCTGGCCGCCGGACCGAGGTCCTCGCTGCACGCCGCCATCGAACGCAAGAACATTCCTGAGCTGGCGGAGCTGCTGGCGGACTACGGGGTGAGAGGTGGTCTGCGGCGGGCAGTGCTGGCCCTGCCCGATCTCTACGGTGGTATCGAGGTGCTGGCGGCGGCCCGCAGGCTGGAGCTGGGTCCGGCCGCCCGCGACGACCTGGACTGGCTCGAAGAGGTGCTGGCGCTGTTGCCACCGGGGCTCGAGGTTCTCCTGGATCTGGGCATGGCGCGCGCTTACGACTACTATTCCGGCATCCACTTCCGCGCTTATACGCCCGATTTCGGGCTGCCGCTGCTGGGGGGTGGTCGCTACGACGGGGCTGGAACCCGCTATGCCGCCGGTTTTGCGCTGGGGTTGGAGCGAATCCTGGAGGCGCGCGGCGTGCCCCGGGAGCTGGCGGCACCCCAGGTGCTGGCGCTGGACCCCGGTACCGCCCGCAGATTGCGGGCCACCGGGGTGCGGGTTGAGCTAGCCTGGACCGACGACCTGGAAGAGCTGCGTGACTACGCGCGCCGCCGCGGTATCGCCCGGATCTCCGGCCCCGAGGGGGAGGTCAGCCCGTGAACCGCGCCGGCTTCGAGCTGACGGTGGCGCTGCCTAAAGGGCGGATGATGGCCGATTCGTACGCGGCCTTCTCCCGCGCCGGGATCGAGCTCCCGCGGGCGCGGGGCGAGCGCGATCTCTGGCATTCCGGGGGCGGTCTGGCGGTGCTCGAGCTGCGCGGCGCGGACGTGCCCACCTACGTCGACCTCGGTATTGCCGACCTGGGGGTAGTTGGCCGCGACATACTGCTCGAGGCCGGCCGCGACCTCTACGAACCGGTAGACCTGGGCTTCGGCGCCTGCCGGTTATCGCTCATCCGGCTTCCCGAGGCCGTTACCCCGGTTCGCCGTATCGCCAGCAAGTACCCGCGTTTCACCCAGTCCTGGCTGCGTTCGCGGGGAATGGTGGCCGACGTGGTCAAACTGCATGGCAACGTGGAACTGGCGGTGCTCGCGGGGCTCGCCGACGCGGTGGTGGACGTGGTGCAAACCGGCGCCACGCTGAGAGCGGCGGGGCTGGTCGAAGTCGAGGTGCTGGCGCGCTCGAGCGCCCGGCTGGTGGTAAACAAGAGCGCCCTCAAGCTGAAGCGGGATGTCATCCGTCCCCTGATAGATAACCTGCGCGCTCTGGCGACCTAATGCATCCGCTCGCGGCGGTCGCGCAGGCCGCCCGAGGCCAGCGCCGCGATCACCTCGTCGACGGTGGCCAGGTCGGTGAGCACCACCCTGATCCCGGCGGCTTCCATGGCCCGAACCGCCCCCACGCCCATGCCCCCGGCCACCAGCAACTGGCAGTCGCCGATCTGGGCGGCCATGGCGGCATGGCGGGCGGCCGCCTGCGGGCCGGTTCCGCGCACCGGGCCGGGCCCGTACTGCTGATGGTGGTGATGCTCATGTCCGCCGGTATGCGGCGTCTGGCGGGGGCGCAGTTCGCGCCCGGTCTCCTTGCCGTTTGCAATGCCGACGACCACGTAGTAGGCGGCGCGGCCGAAGTGCTGGGAAACGGTGTGACCGTCATCGCTGACTATGGCTAGCTTCACGGGTAACCTCCCTTGATTCCGGCACAAAAGGCATGATAACGCGGCCTGCGGCTATCAGCAGGAAAGGCAGTGCCCGGCATCCGGCGATTCCAATTGGGGCCCGTCCCGAAGTGCGCGCCGCAGCAAATTTTGGCGCCGGGGTTGCCTGGCGTTCGTGTCCTTCTGGCGCTCCCCCCCGGGGTTCAGCGCCCGCGCCGCAGCGCCCGCCAGGTGTCGGGGTGGAAGAGCAGCAGTACCGGGATCAGCTCGATGCGGCCCGCCCACATCTGAAAAATGCCCACCAGCTTGGCCAGCGGGTGCAGGTCGGCGAACGAGCCCATCGGCCCCACCGCGCCCAGTCCGGGGCCGACGTTGCCAATGAAGGCCGCGGAGGAGGTGAATGCGACCACCAGATCTCCTTCGGTGAACACTATCACCATCGTTCCCAGCACGAATACGAAAAGATAGAGCATTACGAAGGCCGAGACCGAGCGCAGCACGTCCTCGCCCACGGCCTTGGTGCCCAGGCGCAGGGGCAGCACCGCGTTCGGGTGGAGGGTGCGTTTGAGTTCGCGCAGCACGTGGTTGGTCATGACCAGCCAGCGCACCGACTTGACCCCGCCGGCGGCCGAACCGGCGCTGCCGCTGATGAACATGATGAAGATCAGGATGGCCTGCGCCGGAATGACCCACTTGGTGTAGTCGACCGAGGCGTAACCGGTGCTGGTAAGCAGGGAGGCCACCTGAAAGAACGCGTGCCTGAGGGCGGGCTCGAGCCCGTAGTCGTGCAGGTAGACGTGGTAGACCGCCAGCAATAGCGAACCGGCGACGAACGCCCCCGTATACACCCGGAACTCCGGGTCGTGCCAGGGCGGGCGCGACGACTTTCTGAAGAACGCGCTGGCGATGAGCAGGAAGTTGGCGCCGGCGAAGAACATGAACACGACCGCCACCCACTGGCTGGCCGCCGGATATCCGGCGAAACTGAGGGGGTTGGGCGAGAAACCTCCCGCGGGCATCGTGGTGAGGGCGTTGGCGAACGCATCGTAGTAGCTCATACCCGCGAGGCGGTATCCGAGGACGGCCATGCTGGTGAGCAGCAGGTAGATGTTCAGCACCATCTCCGCGGTGTTGCGCAACCTGGGGGTCAGCTTTTCCTTCTGCACCCCGGTGGATTCGGCGAAGAAGAGCTGGCGGCCGGCTACGGCGAAGTGGGGCAGGACCGCCACGAAGAGCACTATGATGCCGACGCCGCCAAACCACTGGGAAAGCCCGCGCCAGAGGAAGAGGCTGTGGTTGAAGAGGCCGAAGTCGGGGAGGATCGTGGCTCCGGTGGTGGTGAAGCCGCTCATGGACTCGAAGTAGGCGTCGAGCAGACCCACGTGACCGCTCACCCAGTAGGGGAGGGCTCCCAGGAGCGGAACCAGCAGCCAGATCACCGCGACGATGAAGAGCCCTTCGGCGCGTTTGGGCTCTGCTTTGGGGGTTCCGGTCACGCGCAGGAACTGGCCCGCGGCGAGGCCCACGCCGGCTCCCAGGAGGAAGCCGCGCACGTCCTCCCCCCAGAGAAGCGCTAGCAATACGAAGACCAGCATTACCAGGCCCACCGCGCGCAGCGCGGTACCTAGGGAGTAGCGAACGAAGCCACCCATGACTAGCCCGTTTTGAACAGCTCGGCCACGTGGGCCACTTCCTCGCGGGAGGCCATGAGGATTAGTTCGTCGCCGGCCTTGAGTCGCAGCTCCTGCGTGGCCAGCACCACGCGCCAGCCGCGCATTGCCGCCACCATGGTGGTGTGTGGCGGGAGCCGCAGTTCCTCGACCCGCGTACCGTCCAGCTCCGGGGGCACCCGCACCTCGATTACCTCGACGCTGTCCTCGATCAGGGCCAGGCGCTCCACCCCTTCGGGGTTGAGGTGGGCCAGTACCTCACGCACCGCCGCCTGCCGCGGGGTGAGGGGGATGTCCACGCCCACGCGCTCGAAGAGGGTGCGCGTTTCACTGCGGCTCACCCGCGTGACCACCTTTTCCACGCCCAGCTGCTTGGCCAGCAGTGATACCAGCAGGTTTTTTTCGTCGTTGTCGGTGACGGCGATCATGGCGTCCACGTCTTCTATGCCTTCCTGCTCCAGCAGCGAGAGATCGGTGCCGTCCCCCTGGATGACCAGCACCCCCGACAGTTCCTCCGAGAGGAATTCGCAGCGCTCGGGGTCCTGTTCGATGAGCACCACCTCGACCCGCATTTCCCGCAGCTCCTTGGCGATCATGTAGCCGACCGTACCTCCGCCCACGATGAAGACACGGCGCACCTGTTCGCGCCCGGCGAAACGGGCGTGCAGGACCGGGAAGGCTTCGGGGGTGGTGACGAACACCAGGTGGTCGCCGGGCTCGAGCACCAGATCGCGGTAGTCTTCGTCGCGCGGGGTTATGAACTGCCCTTCGCGCAGCACCCCCAGCAGCTTGACCCCGCGGGGCCAGTCGAGATCGTCCACGAGGCGGTGGGCGTAGCTGGACTCCGCATCGATCATGTATTCGATCAGGCGCAGCCGCCCGCCCGCCAGGAGTTCGGTGTCTATGGCCTTGGGAATGAGCACCACCTCGAGCACTTCCTTGGCCAGCGCTCGTTGCGGCCAGAAGACGCGGTCTATGCGCGTACCCAGTATTTCCATGGTGCGCGGGTCGGCCAGCACCTCGACGTAGTAGGCCTTGCCCAGGAAAGTCAGCGACTGTTTGGCCCCCAGGCCCTTGGCCAGCATGGCGGCGATCAGGTTGACCTCGTCCGAATTGGTGGTGGCGATGAAGGCGTCGGCCCGGTCCACGCCCGCCTCGCGCAGCGCCTCCGGGTCGGTGGCGTTGCCTACCAGCACGCGCACGTCCAGGGCCCCCATGCGTTCCACCAGGCCGGGGTTGTGGTCGATTACGACCACGTCGTGGCTTTCGTGCAGCGACTGCGCAATCAGGGTGCCGATGTCGCCGCCGCCGGCGATTACGATATACATACAGTTTCCTTCATATCACGCTCCCGGCCGCTACGCCGGTAACGACCTCACCTTGCAGGTCGTAGGCGTCCGCGGCGGTTATTTTCACCGGCACGATCTCGCCCACCCGCACCGTGCCGTCGCTGGCGACCCGCACCGTGCCGTCGATACCGGGGCTGTCGGCGTAGCTGCGCCCTACGAAGACGCCCGGTTCGTCCGCCGGCTCGTCGAGAATCACGTCCAGGACGCGGCCCACCTTGGCCCGGTTCTTCTCCAGTGAAAGGCGCTGGGCCAGCTCCATGACCCGGGCCTGCCGCTCCTGCTTGACCTCTTCCGGCACCGCTCCCGGCAGCTCGTTCGCTGCCGCGCCGGCCACGGGCGAGTAGGTGAAGACGCCCACGCGCTCGAGCCGGGTTTCCTCCAGGAACTCCAGCAGGAGCGCGAAGTCATCCTCGGTCTCACCGGGGAAGCCGACGATGAAGCTCGATCGGATCGCCAGCTCGGGCACGACCGCGCGCCACTCGCGGATCGTCTTCAGGTGACTCTCGGCGCCGCCCGGACGCCGCATCGCCCGCAGCACCCGCGGGCTCGCGTGCTGCAGCGGCACGTCCAGGTAGGGGAGCAGCCGACCCTCGGCCATCAGGGGCAGCAGCTCGCGCACGTGGGGATAGGGGTAGACATAGTGGAGGCGCACCCAGGGGGCCAGTCCGCCCAGCTCGCGCACCAGGTCGGTGAGGCGGGCGCGCACGCGCTTCTCTCCCCAGACGCTTTCGCGGTGGCCCAGGTCGGCTCCGTAGGCGCTGGTGTCCTGGGCTATGACCAGGAGCTCGCGGGTGCCGCCCGCGGCCAGGCGCGCGGCCTCGGCCAGCACGTCGGCGGCGTCGCGGCTCACCAGACCGCCGCGCAGCTGCGGGATGATGCAGAAACTGCACTTGTGGTCGCAGCCCTCGGCGATCTTCAGGTAGGCGTAGTGGCGCGGGGTCAGCTTGACCTGCGGCGGCACCAGGTCCAGAAAGGGGTCGCGCTCCGGCGGGGCCACCTGCGCCACCGCCGCCAGCACCCGCTCGGTTTCGGCGGGGCCGCTCACGTCGATCACCTGCGGGTACCTCTCGTGGATCACCTCGGGCCGCGCGCCCAGGCAGCCGGTGACGACCACCTTGCCATTGGCCCCCAGCGCCTCGCCGATGGCCGCCAGGCTTTCCTCGACGGCCGGATTTATGAAGCCGCAGGTGTTGACCACTACCACGTCCGCGGTGTCGTAGTCCGCGGCGAAGTCGTAACCCGCGGCTTTCAGGCGCGAGAGTATCTGCTCCGAGTCCACCAGGGCCTTGGGGCAACCCAGACTGACGAAACCGATCTTAGCGGCCATATGCCTCCAACCGCACCAGTATACGCACTAAGGCGCCGGTGCGTCGAAGCGGCGCTCCACCACCAGCCCTTCGCCGCCCAGGGGACCCTGTTCCTTTCCGGCCACCAGCGCCCGCACCCCCGCGGCGTTGCCGGTGCGCACTATTACGGGGAGCGGGAACTCCATCTGGCTGCCCACTTTGGGGATGCCTTCATAAAGTTTTTCTCCCGCGGGGGTGGTCACCCGCACCCAGGCGCGCTCGCTGAACTGCAGCACCAGGGTGGGCGGGCCGGCGGGTTCCGGTTCCTCGGCGGCGGGCAGGCGTCGCAGCGTGATCTTGATATGACGGGATTCCCCCGGCGCAAGCGTAATTGGAGCTTCGTAGGTAACGTAGCCTTTGGCTTCGGCGCGCAGGGTGCGCCTGCCGGCTGAGAAGCGCCCCTGCACCGGGGCTTCGCCAAGGAGGAAACCGTCCAGCCAGACCGTGGCCCCGGGCGGTTCGGTGGTCACCGAAAGCTCGGCTTCGCGCGAAAGCGGCTGCGGCTCCTGCACTTCCAGATCCACCGCGGCCTGCTCGGGGACGGGCGCGGGTCGCAGCCAGAGCGCCCAGACCGCGCCTGCGAGAACCAGGATCAGCGCGAGCGCCCCGACCCAGAGCCGCATTTTGCTTTGCGGGTGCCCGGGGACGATTACGTTTTCGGGAACCGGGTCCGGCTGGTCGGGGTAGAGTGCCAGCAGGGGGGCGGCGTCCAGACCCAGAGCTTCGGCATAGCGGCGCAGGTGGCCTTTGGCGAGCACCGCTTCGGGCAGGTCTTCGAAGCGGCACTCCTCAAGCGCCTGCAGGTAATCGCTCTTGATGCTCAGGGTGCGCGACCACTCGCGGAGCGGACGCCCGCTCCTTTCGCGGGCTTCGCGCAACCTCCCACCTAGCTCACACATGCTCCCACCATCTTACAGCTCCGGAGCCGTTCGTTTGCAGGGACGTGCAGCCAGGATTTGCTCCCGGCATCGTTAACCCCGCTAGTCTCCGGCCATGGCGCGGGCGATGCGCGCCGCCAGCCGTGCGTTCTCTTCTAGCAAGAGCAGGTTGACACTGTCCGTGCGGCCTTCGGAGAGCTCGCTGAGGCGGCGCAGCAGGTAGGGGGTCAGGTCTTTCCCGCCTATCCCGGCGGCGCGGGCTTCGTCGTTGGCCCGGTCCACCCATTCTCTTACCTGCCGGTACGGCAGTCCTTCGCTCACGGGATTAAAGACCAGGGTGGCCGCCGCGAGCCCCAGCTCGCGCGCGGAGCGCCAGACGGCGGCGACCGCGTCCGCGCTCCAGGCGGCCGCTGGCAGCCGGTAAGGCGAGTCGGGCGAGTGGAAGGCGGGGAGAAAGCTGGTCTGGTAGCCCACCACGCCCACGCCGTAGCTTTCGAGGCGCTCGAGCGTCGCCTGCAGGTCGAGAATGCTCTTGGGTCCCGCGGAAACTACCACGATGGGAGTTCGCGAAAGCGCGGCCAGATCCCCCGATTCGTCGTAGGGGGCGGGATGGACGCCGCCGATGCCGCCGGTTGCGAAAACACTGATACCGGCGCGGTAGGCCAGGTGCGCGGTGGCCGCCACCGTGGTTCCCGCCCAGTGTTTTCCGGCGACCAGCGCAGCAAGGTTCCAAAGACTTGCCTTTTCGACGTTCTCGCGGGTGGCGAGCGTTTCCAGCTCTTCTTCCGTGAGACCCACCGATACTTCACCCGCGAGGATTCCGATCGTCGCGGGGACGGCCCCTTCTTCGCGCACGGCGTTCTCCAGATTGCGGGCTGTCTCCAGGTTGGTGGGTGCGGGCAGGCCGTGGGTGATTACGGTGGACTCCAGGGCCACCAGGGGACGGCCCGCGTCGAGGGCCGCTTGGACGTCGGGAGCGTAACGCACGCAGCCAGTTTACCCCGACCGGGATAAAATGCCTGCATGTCAGTTCCGATAGTGGCAGTATTTGGTTCTTCGCGCAGCGAGCCCGGTTCCGCTGCATGGGCGCAGGCGGAATCGTGGGGTCGCGCCGTGGCCGCCGCCGGCTTCGCGGTGGCTACGGGCGGTTATGGCGGCAGTATGGAGGCGGTGAGCCGGGGGGCTAAGGCCGCCGGGGGTTTAGTGCTGGGGGTTACCGCGCCGGACCTGTTCAAGTCGCGCAGCGGGGCCAACGCCCACGTGGACCTGGAGCTTCCCGCTCCGACCCTCACCGGCCGCATAGAGCGCATGCTGGAGTTTTCCCGGGCGGTGCTGGCGCTCCCGGGTGGCCTGGGCACGCTTACCGAGATCATGGTTTCCTGGAATCTGGCCTACATCCAGCGTCTGCAAGGAGGCACACCGCTGCCGCTTGCGGTGGACGAAGCCTGGATGGAGCTGCTGCGACCACACCTGGAAATGGGCGCACGCGAGCTAGAGTTGCTTACCCCGCTTGCTTCGCCGGCGGATCTGCGTGCGTTCCTCGAGGATTTGCGCTAGCTATTCCAGCGGCCATATTTCGCGCGGGGGCGGACCGTGCTTCCAGGCTTCGATCAGCTTCTCCAGCGCCTTCGCCCGGTGTGAGTAGCGCGCCTTTTCCTCGGGGGTCATTTCGGCGAAGGTCTTTCCCAGGTCGGGCAGGTAGAAGAGCGGATCGTAGCCGAAGCCGCCGGTGCCGCGCGGGGCCTCCAGAATCACACCCTCGACCTCGCCGCGGTAGGTTTCCACGTGTCCGTCAGGGTGGGCCAGCGCCAGCACGGCCACGAAGCGGGCGGTGCGTTTGCTGAGAGGGGTTCCACGCAGGCGCTCGAGCAGATAAACGTTGCGGTCGCGGTCGTTGGTGCGACCGCCGTAACGCGCCGAGTAGATGCCCGGTTCCCCCCCCAGAGCGTCCACCACCAGGCCGGAATCGTCGGCCAGTGCTGAGAGGCGCGTTTTCTGCGCCACCGTGGCGGCTTTCATGAAGGCGTTGTCCTCGAATGTGGTGCCCGTTTCCTCGGGCAGTTCAAATCCAAAGTCGAATAGCGGGCGCGGTTCCCAGCCGATAACCTTTAGAGGTTCGGCAAGTTCACGGTACTTGCCCGGGTTCAATGTGGCAATTACGACCTGCATCATTACTACGATACCCCTTCCGCCAGCTGCTTGTGAACATCTGCGACAAGCTCGGGAATCTGCCGTATGCCCTCGTCCACCATGCGGTCGTAAATCGACCGCGGCACCGGACGCCCCTCGCCGCCGCCGTGGATCTCGATGAGGTCTCCTTCGGCGGTGCCCACGACGGTCAGATCGGCGTGTACCCGGTCGTCCTCGCGGGCGTCGAGATCCACCAGTAGCTCGTTTCCGCCGGGCCAGCCCAGGCTTATCGCTGCAAACTCGGTGAGCGGCCAGTCGTCCAGCTTGCCTGCGTGTACGAGCGCGTCGAAAGCCTGAACCAGCGCAGCGTACCCCCCTAGAATAGCAGCAACCCGGGTCCCGCCGTCGGCCTGAATCACGTCGGCATCCACTACTATCGTTCGGTTGGGAAGGAGCTCCAGATCAATCGCGGCCCTGAAGGCGCGCCCCAGAAAGCGCTGCACCTCCTGGGTGCGCCCGCCCAGCTTGAAGCGCTCGCGCTGGGTGCGGCTTTCGGTGCTGCGCGGGAGCAGGTTGTACTCGGCCATCAACCAGCCGCTGCGTTTTCCCTGCATGTGCCGGGGTACGCCCGGGGTAAGGCTCACGGCGACGAGCACGCGGGTGCGTCCCAGCTCGATGAGCGCCGATCCCTCGGCGTAGTCGAGATAGCGAGGTGTGATCCTCAGGGGGCGGCGCTCGTTGGGGCCGCGGCCGTCGCTTCGGTTCATAACGTTCCCAATTCTATTTTACGCACCTCGCCGGTGCCTACGCCCAGACGGGCGGCCAGGGCGCGGTAGGATTCGGGATCACCGGTAACGTAGTGGACCACCCGCCCCGTCCCCGGTCCCCGGGGCAGGCTGCGGGCGACCGTGCGCGCGGTGGGTGCGGCCGAGTCTATCAGCCGCAGGTCAGGGCGCAGCCGTGCCAGCAGCGGTTTCAGATAGGGGTAGTGGGTGCAGCCGAGAATGAGCGCCTCCAGGTCGTTCGGGGCGTCCTCCAGATAGTGGCTGGCCACCAGGCTGGCGGCTTCGTCCTGCCAGAGCCCCTCCTCTACTATCGGCACGAAGAGCGGGGTTGCCAGCGACCAGACCCGCCGCCCCCGTTTTTCCAGGCGTTCCTGATATGCGCCGCTGGAAATCGTTGCCCGGGTGCCGATGACGCCCACGCGAGCGTAGGCCTGCGCTTCCTCTACGGCAGGGGTAATGACGTCGAACACGGGCACGCCGAGCCGGGAAAGGTCGCCCAGGGCAAGGCTGGAGGCGGTGTTGCAGGCCACCACCAGCGCCACCGCGCCCTGGCGCAGCAGGAAACCGCTGATCTCCCAGGCGAAGCGACGTACCAGCTCCGGGGGCTTTGAGCCGTAGGGAACCCGCGCGGTGTCGCCAAAATAGAGGAAGTCGCGCCCGGGTAGTTCCCGGCGCAGGGCTTCGAGAACGGTGAGGCCGCCGACGCCCGAATCGAAGACGCCTATGGGTTGTTTAAGCGGAGCAGACTCTTCCTGGTTCATGTTCGCGGGCCCCTTGAAACCGGGAGGGATCGCCTGAAAGGGACTTAGACGTTGAAGAGGATATGCATTACGTCACCGTCCTGCACGACGTAGTCCTTGCCCTCGGTGCGCACCCAGCCCTTTTCCTTGGCCGCGGCCCAGCCGCCGGCCCGGGCCAGCCTGAGCCAGTCGATAACCTCGGCGCGGATGAAGCCGCGTTCCATGTCGGTGTGGATTTCTCCCGCAGCTTGCGGGGCCTTAGTGCCGCGGCGCACGGTCCAGGCCCGTACTTCCTTCTCGCTGGCGGTAAGGAACGTTATCAGGTCGAGCGCGCGATATCCCGCCAGCACCAGGCGGTCGAGGCCCGACTGCTCGAGCCCCAGCTCGGTCAGGTACTCGCGCGCTTCTTCGTCCGAAAGTTCGGCCAGCTCGGCCTCGATCTTGGCCGAGATGACCACCAGCTCGGCCCCCTCGCGTGCGGCCAGCTCGCGCAGCCGCTGGACGTGTTCGTTGCCCGCCGGCAGGTCTTCCTCGCCGACGTTGGCCACGTAGACCACCGGTTTGGCGGTAATGAGGCCGTATTCCCTGAAAACGCGTTTCAACAGTTTGCTGTGCTCTTCACCGCCACCGGTGAAGGTGCGGGCGGGTTCGCCCGCCTCCAGGTGGGCCACCAGCGGCCGCAAGAGCTCCACCAGCGCCGCGTCTTCCTTGCTGACGCGGGCGCTGCGTTCCAGTTTTTCCAGACGGCGCTCGAGCGTTCCCAAATCGGACAGCGCCAGTTCGGTGTTGATTATCTCGGCGTCGCGGAGCGGGTCAACGGAGCCGTCAACGTGAACGACGTTCGGGTCTTCGAAGCAACGCACCACGTGGGCCACCGCGGCTACCTCGCGAATATTACCCAGAAACTGGTTGCCGAGGCCCTCTCCCTTGTGGGCGCCCTTTACCAGTCCGGCGATGTCCACGAACTCGACATAGGTGGGCACCACCGGCGGCCGCCGCTCCCCCTTGGTGAAGATGTCCGCCAGCTTTTCCAGCCGCTCGTCGGGAACGGTGACCACGCCTACGTTCTTGTCGATGGTGGCGAAGGGGTAGTTGGCCGCGAGCGCGCCCGCCCTGGTGATTGCGTTGAAGAGGGTGGATTTGCCCACATTGGGCAGCCCGACGATGCCGATGGAAAGGTTCGCCATACAAAGGGCCAGTATACAGCGTTTTCGTGCGGTATCCAAGCAAAAGTAGCTGGCCGGCGGCGACGGCGTGGCTGCGGCTCGTATGGCCGGTGTTCCGTTGCTCGCGGCGGAACAGACTACGGCAAAGCCGCGGATTTTGGCTGGTACGGTCCCGACCGAGCAGAGGGGCCCGCGTCCGCCGGCGCGGGAGCCGCGCGAGAAGAACGAAACGTGGGCGAGGCCGCTTACCTTTGCATTCGGGCTGCGTCCTGCCACAAGGCGTATCGGGCGTGCATCAAGCGTGCGGAGCGTGCCGGTGCGCGATCAGGATATGTTGCGACGGGCGCAAACATCCAACCGTCCGTGCCATGTGGCACGGACGGTTGACACTCGGAGGTGCAGCGAGATTAGAGGCCTTTGGTGTTCTCTGGAGGATCTTTAGGAGTCCTTTCCTTGATTATGAACTGGCCGCAACCTTCGAATTCTACCGTAACGGAATGCGCTACTTCCTCGTCGCCGTTAGAAACGGTCCAGCTGTACTTAACAGTACCTTTGTCGGCTTTAGGAGCGGGTGAGCAGGTCGTGTTGAGGTGGAGATTGACCTCGGAATCGACCTTCTCCTGCAGCTTGTCGCCGTGGTACTGCTCGGCGGTGGCGGTTTCCTTGATCCAGCCGGCGTCGAAGGGGTCTTCGTTGTCGTCCTGGTCGGGGGTGTAGCTGCCCGCGTGGGCGTACTTGATGGTGTGGCTCTCACCCGTGGTCTTGGAGCTTCCGGGGGTGGGAGTCGAGCTGCCCCAGCTCCAGGAGCTGGAGTGCTCGTAGTCGTAGCCGCTGTCGGAGCGGGTCCAGGTGCGGTTGAACTTGTGGTTAACGGTGAAGATGCCTTTGCCGATGGTGTAGGTAATGTCGCCTTCCGCGTGATATCCGCTGTAGGGGTCGTTGTCGTTGGCATCCTTCATTACCAGGGTGCCGGTACGCTCAACGGCGGCGAACTTACCGAATCCAACGGTGCACTTGATCTCGTAGGTGGCGTCTACTGCGATACCGTCATCATCGGCGTCGGTGGCGTCGCCGCTGACGGTGGATTCCGAGCAATCCCACTCGGAAACCGGAGAATTGAGAATCAAATGGAAGTCGCGCTCACTGGGCACGAACCCGAACGGCAGACCAACTTTTTCGCTCAACGATAGATCGTACTCGGCGCGCTCACCGCTCGTGAGCACCAGATCTTCGTTCACGTCGAGCGCTTCAACGGCGGTCGCCTGGTTGCTGGCATTGCCGCCTCCGTTGTCCTTCTTGGTGGTGGTGCTACACGCCGCCAGGAGCAGCACAAGTAGCGCAAAAATACTCAGTTTCTTCATCATTTCTTCCCTCCTTCGGAGCCGCGGCCAGCTCCTAGCATCAGGCTAACGTGTACATGGTTAAGTAGTGGTTAAATAGGGTATGGCGGAAGGATACGTTTACCGGAAGGTTCTACTCGATCGCATCATACTAGCGATGCGACAGAGCCCGGTAGTGCTTTGGGGTCCCCCGGGTTTCGGCAAAACCCTGGTCCTCAGAGAAATTGCCCGGGAGCGCGATATCCCTTACCGGGAACAGGAGGGCGATGAGCCGGGAGTCTACGACCTGTTGCGGCCGCCGGAGAGATGGCGTCCCGGACAGGTGGTGGCCTTGCGGCGCAGGCCCGCGGGGGCGCACGAGTTCGTTCTCTTCGGACCCCAGGCGCTGGCGTTCGAGATAGAGGAGGCGCGGGAGATGGCGCGCCGCCTGAAAGCGGGGCGGGACTGGAGAAAGGTTTGGGAGCGCCTGGGGGGCTGGCCGGTGCTGGTCAGGCAGGCTTTCGAGCACGGCGCTTCCTACCCCCACGAAGAACCCCTGCGTTCATGGATGGAAGCGTTGCTCGTCCGCCTGGCGCCCAAGGAGCGTGAAGTCTTGGGACTCTTGCGTTTCGAGCCCAGCGAGCTGGCCGCCTGGCGCGCGCTCGATTCCGCGGCGCTCACGGCTCTGCTGGAGCGGGGTTTCGTGCGTCCGCACGAGGGCAGGTTGCGTTTGCTGCCAGCGCTGGCCAATTACCTGGCAGAAACGGAGCCGCTGCCCCCGTTCGCCGTGGCTGAACGTTTATTGAACGCCGAGGAGACGCTGGGCGACCCGGAGGCGGCGCTAGAGGGATACCTGCGCTACGGCGCGCCCCGGGCTTCAGACGTATTCGTGCGCGCGGCGGCGCTGTGGAACCGTGAAGGAAGGGCGGAGAAGACGGTTAGTTACTGGAACCGCCTGCAGGTCATAGACGCACAGCCCGAGGCCTACCTGGCGGTGGCGGAGGCGGAGTACCTGGGCGGGCGTTTGCAGCGATCGCTGGGATTGTACGAGCACGTGGCCGCACGGCACTCGGACCGCAAGAAGCGGGCCGAGGCGCTGCTGGGCTTGGGGACGGTGCGGGTGCGGCTGGGGCGCTATGAGGAAGCGGTGGAGGCCTTCCGCGAGGCAGCCAAGCACGCCACCCCGGAGCAGCAATGCCGCGCCGAGGCTTCTCTGGGCGGCGCCCTCGTTCGCATCGGCCGCTATGCGGAGGCGGCGCGGGTGCTGGAGCATGCGCGCACCAGCGCCGCGGGGGTCGATCCCCGGGTGGAGGCGCGCGCCCAGCACAATCTGGGTATCGCCTACCACCATATGGGTCTGCTTCCCGAGGCAATCACCGCCTATACGTCGTCTTTGCAGATACGCGGCGAAGACGAGCCGCTGGCTCGGGCGAACACTCTGCTTTCCCTGGGGGAAGCGCTGCGTCTTACCGGAAGGTGGGAGGAGGCGGAGCGCACCCTTAAGGAGGCGCGTAGGGTTGCGGAAGCCAGCGGTGAATACAGGTCTTTGGGTTATAGCTATCTCAACACCGGCGATCTTTACGTGGAGGCGGGCTGGCTGGAGGAAGCGGGGGAGTCTTACCGCCTTGCCCAGGACCTCCTGGTGCCCAGCGAGGACCTCTACGGCATCGGATTGGTCGAGCTGGGGATGGGGCGCATGTACGCTCGCATGGGGCGTTTGCGCGAAGCTGAGTGGCGTTTTCGGAAGGCGCTGGAAAACCTTAAAGACGGGGGGAGTCCGGCTGAGCACGCCAGCGTGTGGATCGAGCAGTCGCGCTTGCTCGGGGACGAAGAGGCGGCGCGCCTGCTGGAGCGTGCCGAGAGCGCGGCGAAGGAGATGGGGGCGCGTCGCGTCGCCCTGCAGGCCCGGCTCGAGCGCCTGGCGCGCATAGCACCCGAATTTTCCGCGCAGGAGGTTGAAGAGGTCTCCGTAGAGGTGGTAAAGCTGGAAGCGCTTCCCTTGCTGCTTTCCCCGCACCTGGTGCCCATATGGCTGGCTGCTGGTGCCGCCGCAGAGGGAGGTGCGCTGGTGTACGAGCGCCTGGTTTGGGGCTGGGGAGCGGTGCGGGTGCATTCGCTGGGTGCGGTCCGCATAATGCGTGAGAGTCCGGTGGAGTTTTTTACCAGCAAAGAGCCGTGGGTGCTTTTCGCGTTGTGGCTCCGCGGTCCCTCGGATCCCGAAAAGCTGGCGGAGTGGCTTTTCCCGGACGCCAGAAATCCTCGCAAGCGCGTGCAGATAGCGGTGCACCACGTGCGCGAGGCCCTGGGTGAACCCTGGATCAGGCGGCGCGAGGGAGCCTACGTGGCCGACCCATTGCCGGGAACCTGGTGGGACCTGGCGGTGTTGCGCGCGGCGCTGGCCGGGTACGAAAAAGTACCAGATTGGGCGGCGGAAGCGCGCGAAAAAGCGCTCAAACAGTTAAACGGCGGCCCGTTGCTGCCGGGAACGCCGTTCAAAGAGGAGCGCGAACAGGTGCAGCGCGAGCTCAGTCGAAAACCAGCGCCATCTGACTGAGCACGGGGTCGATGTCGAAGCCGGCGGCCTGCAGGTGGTCGAGCAGGGCGCCCAGGAGGAAAAGATAACCGGCGGTGGTGGTCACCTTGCCCACCGCGTAAGCGGTTTCGTGGCCGGGTTTTGCGTAGCGCTTCACCTCTTCCAGGTAAGCCGGATGAGCCGCCACGAGCTGCGGGGCGCGCCCCAGCTCGCCCAGGAACACCGGTCCGTTCGCTCCCAGGAAGATTGCGTCCAGGCGGGGCCAGACTTCTTCGAACCACAGCTCCATTTGCAGATCACGGGCGGCGCGGGCAAGCCCCTTGCCACCGGGGACTACCAGCAGGTTGAGCTCGGGGCGTGCGGGCAAGGAGTACCTGGCGGTCCATACGGTGCCGGCCGCGCCTTCCAGCGAGTGACGGCTCTTGGCGAGGGTGAAGGCTTCCAGTTCCGCGCCGGACTCACGCAGTATTCGAGCCGCGTCCAGCACCGGAGCAGCCTCGGCTTCCAGGAACCCCATCGTAAGCAGCACCCCGATGCGCATGGTTCCATCTTCGCACAACCGGGCCGCGCAACGGTGGGGAATTGAGCGCGGGACGGTTCTGGAGCCGGGGCGGCGCGCCGCCCCGGCCCGGGGGTTCAGGACATGAAGAAGAAGCGGTCCGCGCCAAACGCGGGAACCAGGTCGTCGAGCCAGGTGGCGGTTTCCGAGTAGCGGGCGAAGAAGGGGCGCCCTACCCAGGCGGGATCGCGCGCCTGCAGGAACTCCAGCACGAATACCTTTTCCCCTGCTACTGTGGCGCTGCCGACCACGCGCACCTTGCCCGGGAACGCCGACATGCTGGGTCCGCGCACGGTGCGCGCCAGCCCCGATACCTGGCGGTAGGCCCGGGCGAAGATATCGTGTGCGCGCGCCAGCGGAACTTCGAAATATTTCTTGGGCCCGGTGTCGCGCTCGACGAACATGTAATAAGGGATCAGGCCGAGGCTTACTTCCTGCCGCCATTTTTCGGCCCAGATGGACGCGTCATCGTTGACATGGCGTATCAGGGGTGCCTGGGTGCGCACCACCGCTCCGGTGGAAAGCAGGTTCTTGATCGCTTCCTGTACGGTGTCCGTTTCCAGCTCGCGCGGATGGCTGAAGTGAGCCATGAAGGCCAGTTGCTTGCCCGCATCGACCACGCTTTCGAAGAGGCGAAGGAGTTCGTCGGCGTCGGCGTCGCTGGTGAAGCGGAGCGGCCAGTAGGCGAGCGATTTGCTGCCTATGCGGAGCGAGCGCAGGGTTTCCACCTCCAGCAGCGGTTTCAGATAGCGCTCCAGCAGGCTCGTTTTCATGACCATGGGGTCGCCGCCGGTTATGAGAACGTCGGTCACCTCGGGATGGGCGCGCAGGTAGTTCACCAGATCGTCCACGCGGCTGGATTCGAACCTGAGTTCGCGATCACCCACGAACTGGGCCCAGCGGAAGCAGTAGGTGCAGAATGCGTGACACGTTTGCCCGCCGGCGGGAAAGAAGAGCACGGTTTCGGCGTATTTGTGTTGCAGGCCGGGGAGCTTCCTGCCGTTCAGTTCGGGAACGTTGTGGGTAAGCTGTCCCGCCGGATGGGGGTTCATGGCGCGGCGGACCCGCCATACCTCTTCGGTGAGGGCGCGGCGGTCGCCGGAGGCGAGGGCGGCTTCGATGCGCGCGAAGGCTTTCGGGTCGAGCATCTCCCGTTGCGGGAAGACGAGCTGGAATATGGGGTCTTCCGGAACCCGGTCCCAGTCGATCAGCTCATCGAGTATGTAGGGGTTGGTGCGGAAGGGCAGCACCTGGGCCGCTACCTCGAGCTCGCGGCGCAGGTCTTCGGGGAGTCGCATGTAAGCGGGATGCTGGCGAATGTTTTTTAGGGTTATCGGTTCGTAACGTCCGTACGCGTCCACGGGCGTGGCGTACATGTACGACCTCCTTTCGTGTTTGGGTCGACGCGGGTGCCCGCGCGGCGGCGCGGGATGGAACCCGGGTTGGCGTTTCCCGGTTCATTATAACATGCGACCTGAAATTGCTATGTATACGTGTTCTGGACGGGGCTCAGGGCAGGCGGGCACGGGCGGCGCGGTATTCTTTCACCAGGCGCGCCACCAGTTCGCCCGCCGGGGGAATGTCGCGGATCGCGGCGACGCCGTGTCCGGCGCTCCATACGTCCTGCCAGGCCTTGCCCCCGCCGTTGCGGAAGCGCTCGAGCGAGGACGCCAGGAAGTTTGCCGGCACCCCGGTTACCTCGGGGGTGTAGATCACGTCCTGGGGTTCGGATTCCACCAGGGCGCGTTTGTAGTCGTCTGCGGCTCCGGATTCCCGGGTGGCTATGAAGCGGGTGCCAAAGTAGCCGCCGTCTCCCAGCGCCAGGGCGGCTAGCAGATGAGCTCCGCCAGACAGCCCTCCGGCTACCAGTACCGGCAATCCCGTTTCCTCGCGCAGCCAGGGGGCGAGCACGAAGGGGCTGACGGTGCCCGCGTGTCCGCCCGCGCCCGCCGCCACCGCCACCAAAGCATCGGCCCCGGCGCGGGCGGCCTTTTTGGCGTGGCGCAGGCCGGTCACGTCGCACCACACCTTACCGCCGTAGCCGTGCACGGTTTCGATTACCGGTGTGGGGTCTCCCAGGCTGGTCACGACCAGGGGAACCCGGTGTTCGACAGTTGCCGCCAGATCGTCTTGCAGCCGGGGGTTGTCCTTGAGAATCAGGTTTACCCCAAACGCCAGATCTGCGGGCCAGTTTCTCAGGAAGGAGCGGTAGCCAGCTATGTCGCGGAAGTTCAGGGTGGGTATCACTCCTATCGCCCCCGCACGGGCCACGGCCTCGAGCAGCGGGCGGTTGGAAACCAGGAACATGGGCGCGACGACTATGGGGTAGCGAATCCCCAGCATGCGGGTGACCGCGGTTTCGATTCGGTCCATGTTCGAAGTGTACCGGTTCGGGAAAGCCGTCAGTTGGCTACGCTGCTGCGGTAGTCGCCGTAGGGCATGAGCCGGCGCGCGTCGTAGTAAAAGACCAGCGCGTCACCGTCTTCGTCGACGAGCAGACAGCGCAGGGTAAGCGGTTCGCGAAAATATGGCGACCCCGAATCGGCGGTTTGGTCGAAGACGGGCTGCTCGAGCACCTCCACCACGACCATGGGCTCGCCATAATCGGGCATCTTGCGGTTGCGCAGCCCAGGCTTCCAGGTGACCAGGTCCCCCTTCTGGAAGCGGTGTTCCCTCATGTAGTCGCCGGCGAGCTGGCTGAGACGGTTGAGGTCGCTCATGGCGTAGCAATTATACCCCCTGCGGATACGCACGGTCCGGAGACGCGTTTCTGAAGGGAGAAGAACCCGCCGCATGCGCCGGACATTCCCTTAATATTTGCGGCCTGGTTCCTTCCGGCGCGTGATTTGGAGGTAGGGCTATAACTTGTGGAAGTTCGTTTGGCGCTATGCCGCGCCGGTGCTACAGTGAGTGTCGTATGGCGAAGCCGATAGTAGTCACCGACAACACCTTCGATCAGGAAATCAAAGACGGTCTGGCCATCGTGGATTTCTGGGCCGAGTGGTGCGGACCCTGCAAGATGATAGCGCCGATCCTCGAAGAGCTGGCCGAAGAGTACGACGGCAAGCTTAAGGTTCTCAAACTCGACGTGGACGAAAACCCCAAGACGGCGATGCGCTACCGGGTAATGAGCATTCCCACCGTCATTCTCTATAAAAACGGGGAGCCGGTGGAAGTCATAGTCGGCGCTCAGCCCAAGCGCAACTTCGTGGCCCGTATCAAGAAGCACCTGCCCGAAGCCTGAGATGGACCTTCCCGTTGCCCTCGACGCCATGGGCGGGGATTTCGCGCCCCGCGAGACCGTGGCCGGTGCGCTGCTGGCCCGGAAAGCGGGCGTGGCGGTGGTGCTGGTGGGCGACGAAGCGCGCCTGCGCGAAGAACTGGCGGCCCAGGGGGGCGAGCTGCCGGTGGTGCATGCGGCCGACGTGATCGGGATGCACGACCAGGCTACCGAGGTGCGCCGGCGGCGCCAGGCATCGATAAACGTCGCCATGCGCCTGGTCAAGGAGGGCGAGGCGGGGGCGGCGGTGAGTATGGGGCACTCGGGTGCAACCATGGCCGCGGCGCTCTTCACCCTGGGGCGGGTGCCGGGTATTGAACGCCCGGCGATCCTGGCCGAGATTCCTTCCCGGGCACCGTCGGGGCGGGTGCACCTAATAGACGCCGGGGCTAATGCCGACGTGCGCCCGCAGCACCTGGTACAGTTCGCAAACATGGGGGCGGCCTACGCGAAGCGTATGAGCGGTGTGCAGCGGGCGCGGGTGGGTTTGCTTTCCATTGGTGAGGAGCCGGGCAAGGGCAATCAGCTGGTGCTGGAAACCCACCCCTTGCTGGCGGATTCGGAGCTCGATTTCGTGGGCAACGTCGAGGGGAGGGACGTGCTGGCCGATGCGGCCGACGTGGTGGTCACGGATGGTTTTACCGGCAACGTAGTGCTCAAGCTGGCCGAAGGCGAGGCCAGAATTCTGTTTGGTTGGATAAAAGAAGCGCTGTCCGGGAGCTTGAAGGCGAAGTTGGGGGCGCTTCTGGTAAAGGACGCGCTCAGGGAGCTGGCCGCGCGCATGGACCCGGCGGAGTACGGAGCCATGCCCCTGCTGGGGGTGCGCGGCCCCGCCTTCATAGGCCATGGCGCCTCCGATCGCCGCGCCGTCATGAACGCGCTTTTGCGGGCGCGGCGCATGGCTGCCAGCGGGTTGGTGGAAGCTTTGGGCGCGGCTCCCCGGCCATAGAATGATCGTATGGACACCCTAGACTTCCTGCGTTTGCAGGACGCTCCCCTGTGGATTCGTTACCTGGTGAGTTTTCTGGCCCTCGTGCTGGCCTACTACGTAGGACGGGCGGGGGCGCGGCTATTTACCTGGTTCGCCCGTTTAACCGACGACACCCGGGACGACCCTTTCTGGCGGGTGCTGTCCCTGGGCTGGTGGGTGGTGGTGGCTACCTCGCTGCTGGCCTTCACGGTCTACCTGCACGACATGAAGCTCGAGCCGCTGCACACCTGGGGCGCTCTCCTGGTGAGGTGGCTGGGTTCGCGCGGGCTGAGCGTGCTGTTCGTACTTGCAGGCACCTATGCCGCCTGGCGCATGGTAGGCGTGCTGGCGTCGCATATAAAAATAGGCGACGGCGGCGATTTCGAACGCCACCGGGTCCGGCGGCGCACGCTGCTGGCGGTGCTGGAGTCCACCTCCAAGGGGGTGGTGCTCACAATCGGGGTGCTCATGGTGCTCGCTAACCTGGGAGTGAACGTGAGCGCTCTCATAGCCGGTGCGGGAATAGCCGGATTGGCCATATCCTTTGCCTCTCAGAACCTGGTGCGCGACGTCATCAACGGGTTCTTCATCATTCTGGAGGACCAGTACGGCGTGGGGGACGTTATTCGCGTGGGCGAGCTGGCCGGAGGCGTGGAACGGATGAACCTGCGGCTCACGGTGCTGCGCGATCTGGAGGGCAAGGTGCACTTCCTGCCTAACGGCCAGATCAACCGGGTAACCGTGATGAGCCGGGACTGGGCGCGCGCGGTGGTGGACGTGGGGGTGGCCTACGGAGAAGACATAGACCGGGTGCTCGAGGTGGTCGGCGACGAGGCCCAGAAGTTTTTTCAGGACGATGAGTGGCGGGACAAGTTCACCGAACCGCCGCAGCTTTTGGGGGTGAACGAGCTGGCGGACAGCGCGGTGGTGGTGCGGGTGATGTTCAATGTCAAGCCCAAGGAGCAGTGGGGCGTGGCTCGGGAGTTCAACCGCCGCATCAAGAACCGCCTCGACGCCGAGGGTATCGAGATCCCCTTCCCGCAGCGCACCGTCTGGCTGAAACAGGAAGCGGAAGCGTGAGACGTTACGCGCCGTTGCTGGCGTTCCTGCTTGTTGCTCTGGCGTGGGCGGGGCCGGAGGCGGTGCGGCTACAACTTCCGGGTGGATGGATAGAGGGTAGGGTTCGCGGTGACGTGTTCGAGTTCAAAGGGATCACCTACGCCCGGGCCGGGCGCTGGCGCCCCCCGCAGCCGGTGGATTCCTGGCCGGGCGTCCTGCGGGCCTTTTCCAGCGGGCCCATCTGCCCCCAGCGCGGCTCCATTACCGTGCGCCTGGGACGGATGCTCGGTTCCTACGTACCCGCGCAGGACGAAGACTGCCTGAACCTCAACGTCTGGACGCCCGCGGCCGCCCCCCCGCCCGGAGGCTGGCCGGTTATGGTTTTCGTTCACGGGGGCAGCTACACCGGCGGCAGCGGGTCGGAGCCGATATACGACGGTGCCGCGCTGGCCCGCCGCGGCGTGGTGGTGGTGACCCTCAACTACCGGTTGGGGGCCTTTGGCTTTCTGGCGCTTCCTGCCTTGGTCGCGGAGGATCCCCGCGGCGGCAACGGCAACTACGGGTTGCTCGACCAGATTGCAGCCTTCTCCTGGGTGCGCCGCCAGATCGCGGGTTTCGGCGGCGACCCCGCCAACGTGACCGCCTTCGGCGAGTCGGCGGGGGCGATGTCGCTTTGTACGCTGCTGGCGAGCCCGCTGGCGCGCGGGGCTTTCGACCGGGCGGTGCTGGAATCCGGGGGTTGTAATTTCGTTTACACGTTGCAGGAGGCCTACGCGCACTCCCGCGACTTCGCGCGCGAGGTGGGGTGCTCTTTGGACGACCTGAAATGCTGGCGCGCTTTGCCCCGCGAACGCCTGGTGGCGCTGGCGACGCCGGAGACCGACTTCGAAAAGGTCCTGTTCAAACCGGTTCTGGATGGCTACGTGCTTACCGAGGCGCCCGAGAGCGCCCTGGCCGCGGGCCGGGCGTCACGAGTGCCGCTATTCGTGGGGGTTACTGCGGGCGAGTACCGGCTCGACGTCACCGCGGCGCACATGCGCGACAAGTCTTCCTGGCCTGGACTGGAGAAGCTGATTCGCAGCAAGGAGGGAGGGCGGGCTGATCGGGTCATCGCGCACTACCGGTCCCGTTTCGAGAGTGCTCTGGACGCCTACTTTGCCTACATGGGCGAACGCATCATAACCTGTCCCACCCTCCGGGCCGGCCGCCTGGCCGCGCGCTACGCCCCGGTATACGGTTACCGCTTTGAGTACGCCAGCCCGCTTTGGAGCGGGTTGGGCAGCATGCACGGGATTGAGCTTCCCTTTGTTTTTGACACTCGCACCGTCTGGCCGTTTTGGGCCATGTTCGCAACCCTGGAGGAACAGCAGCGCAGCGCACCCCTGGCGCGGGTGGTGCAGCAGACCTGGACGTCGTTTGCCCGTGACGGCGTTCCCCGGGCCGGTTGGGCGCCGGCGCCGGCGCTGGGAAGCGGCTGGTTGTTGGGCCTCGATCTGCGCTGGGGATGGCGCCCGGACGGTTGGAACGATATCTGCAAGCTTTGGGGCGCGGATGAACCAATTACAGACCCTTGACGGACCAAAGACCACCCGTTTCCGGGTGTTGGAGTAAGCTGGGAGCATGCCGGTGCTCGAGCTGAACGCGGACGATCAGTACCTGGTCGCGAGCGGCGATACCCCGCTGTTTGAGATCTACGAGTCCTTGCCTCCAGGGCTCCAACCCCCCTTCCCGCCGCTGGAGCTTCCCGGCGGCGTCGGCGGGCTGGTGGAGAGGGGCGGTTTTGGACAGACGTTCTTCTTCCCCGCCGACGTGTTGGGGCTGACCTTCGAGACCCCCTCGGGGCGTCGCATCGAGGCGGGGGGGCGGGTGGTGAAGAACGTGCAGGGTTACGACCTGGTGCGCCCCTTCGTGGGCAGCTTCGGCCTGCTGGGGCGGGCGCTGGAGGTGGTACTGCGTCTGCGACCTGCGCGCGCGGCGGCGCTCTGGCGGCTCGAGGGGGAGCCGGAACTGCGACCCCGCTTTGTCTGGTGGGAAGGGGAACGCCGCCTGGCTTACCACTGGGGTCATCCGCGGGAGCTCGAGCGCGCGGGATTTGCCCCCGAGCTGGAGCAGGAAGGGGGGATCGATTATCGCGGGCTCTTCCCCCGGGGCATGGGTGTCGGCCCCGCGGGTCCGCTGCGAGACGACCGCTTCACGTGGGTCGATGGCGGCGCACCTCCGGCGGCGGACGAAACTTTCATGTGGCTCGCGCGTGCCCTGGATGGAGGAACGGCGTGAATTCGGTAAGCGGCCGGGTGCTCCTGCCGGCGGGCTGGTTGGAAGGGCGGCTCGAGCTGGAAGACGACAAGGTGGTGCGCTTCTTCCCCGAGCGCGCCCCGGGGCGCTACGTGGTGCCGGGTTTCATAGACCTGCACGTACACGGCGGCGCCGGCGGCGACGCCATGGCGGGTGAGGAGGGGGCGCGCCGTGCGGCCCGGCTCCACGCCCGGCATGGCACCACGCGGATGCTGCTGGCTACGGTCACGGCGCCGGAATCGGACCTGGTGCAGGCGCTGGAAGGTATTCACGCGCTCATGGAGAAGCCCGGTGCAGACGAGGCGCGGGTGATGGGCGTGCACCTGGAGGGGCCCTTCATAAGCCCCGAAAAACTGGGGGCGCAGCCTCCCTATGCGCGCGATCCCGACCGCGACGAGATGCTTCGTCTGATGGCGCGGGCTAGCATCCAGGTGGTCACCCTGGCGCCCGAGCTGGCGGGCGCGCGTCAGTTCATCAAGTTCCTGCGTTCTCGCGGGATACGCCCCCAGATAGGGCACAGCCTGGCCACCGCGGCGGAAACCGCGGCCGCGCTGGAGGCGGGGGCAAAGGGCTTCACCCACCTCTTCAACGCCATGAGCGGTTTGCATCACCGCCGCCCCGGGGTGGTGGGGGCGGCCTGCGCGCGGGGCACCTGGGCGGAGATAATCGCCGACGGCCTGCATGTGGATCCGGTGGCCGTACGCGCCGCAATGCGCGCTATACCCAATCTTTACGTTGTTACCGATGCAGTGGCGGCGGCGGGGATGCCGGAGGGCGAGTATCGTTTGGGAAGCTATACCGTGCGCAGAAAGGGGAACGGGGTGTTTCTCCAGGACGGCACCCTGGCGGGCAGCGCTCTCACCATGGACCGGGCGCTGCGCAATCTGGTGGACTGGGGGCTGGACCTGGCCGAAGCGGTGCGCCGTCTCAGCAGCTTGCCGGCGCGTTACATGGGCTGGGCCGATCTGGGGCAGATCCAGGCGGGAATGCAGGCCGATCTGGTCGTGCTCGACGGGGATTTGCAGGTCGAGGAGGTGCTCGTCGGTGGAAAACGCGTCTTCTCCCGTTCCTAGTCTCATGCGCGCCGAAGCGCTCGCGGCCCCGGATGCCGCCGAGCGCCTGCTAGCCGAGAATGCTGCCGAGGTGCGTTCGCTGGCGCGCTTTCTGCGCCGGCGTCCCCCGGCGTTCGTGCAGACGATCGCGCGCGGCAGCTCCGATCACGCCGCGCTCTTTGGCAAGTACCTCTTCGAGGTGCGCCTGGGTTGGGTGACCGCGAGCGCGGCCCCCTCGGTGGTCACGGTTTATGGCGCCAGCCCCTCGCTGCGCGGGGCGCTGGCGATTGCCCTGAGCCAGTCGGGCGCCAGCGAAGATCTGGTGGCCTCGCTGACCGCCGCCCGGCGTGCGGGGGCGCTGACCGTGGCGGTGGTGAACGTGGAGAACTCGCCGCTTGCGCGCGCCGCCGAGGTGGTCCTTCCGCTCCACGCCGGCGAGGAAAAAAGCGTGGCCGCCACCAAGAGCTACCTCACCATGCTGGTGGCGCTGGCCCAGCTTGCGGGGGCGGTGGAGGAGGCGGGCGACCTCAGGAAGGCCCTGCCCCTGCTGCCCGAGCGCATGGCCGCAGCCGTGGCGGCCGATTGGAGCGCGGGAATTGAGCTCTTTGCGGCCGCCGGCGACGCTTACGTCGTCGGCCGCGGCTACGCTTTTGCTGCGGCCCAGGAGGTAGCGCTCAAGCTCAAGGAGACCAGCGCCATGCACGCCGAGGCCTTTTCCGCCGCTGAGCTGCTGCACGGGCCGGTGGCGATCGTGGGGCCGGGGTACCCCATCCTGACGCTGGCCCCCTACGACCGGCCGTATCCGCAGGTGCTGAAGCTCATCGAGTCGCTGAGGTCCAAGGGGGCTGAACTGGCCGTGGCGGCGAGCGAACCCGAGGCGCTGGCGTTGGCAGATGCTCCCCTGCCGCTGCCCGGTCGCTTCCACCCGGTTCTCGACAGCGTGCTGACGGTTCAGGCCTTCTACCCCTTCGCCGATATGCTGGCCCGCACCCGCGGCTTCGACCCCGACCGGCCGCGCAACCTGCAAAAAGTCACCCGCACACGTTAGCGACCGGCGCCGGGGGTTTCCAGGAGGGTGGGTCCTGTACGGCCGCCGGCGCCGGAGCGGTTTCTCAAACCCCGCCCAAACCGGGTTCGCCGCGAATGCGGGCCTTGGGTATAACCTGGGTTTCCGAGTCCCGGCCGGATCTGGTTTCCGCGTCGGTTTCCTCCAGCGGCTCGCCCGCCAGCACCCGCAGGAACTGCTCGGCGTTCAGGGTTTCCACCTCGAGCAGTGCTGCGGCCACGCGTTCCAGTTCGGCTCTGCGATCGCGCAGCAGTTGCAGGATGCGCTGATACTGCGCATCGATGAGATCCTTGACGGCCTCGTCAATGCGCCGCGCGGTTTCCTCGGAGTAATGGCGCACTTCGTAGCCGCCCAGGAAGGTATCTTGGCGTTCCTGATAGGCCACCTGGCCGAAATCGGGGTGCATGCCCCACTCGGTTATCATGCGCCGGGCCAGTTCGGTGGCCTGGCGGAAATCGTTTTCTGCTCCCGTGGTCACGTCCTCAAAGACCAGCTCTTCGGCCGCCCGTCCCGCCAGCGCTACCGCTATCTGATCCAGCAGGCGTTTGCGCGTCCAGTGCAGCACGTCCTCGCGGTCGGGCATCATGAAGCCCAGCGCCCGCCCCCGCGGCATGATGGTTATCTTGTGCACGCCGTCGGCATGTTCCAGGTAATGCGCCGCCAGCGCGTGACCCCCTTCGTGATAGGCGGTGATGCGCTTGTCGAATTCGGTAAGAACCATGCTTTTTTTGGCCGGGCCCATCATCACCCTGTCGGCGGCCTCCTCCATATCCTTCATGGTGATCTTGCGCCGCCGTTCGCGCGCCGCAAGCAGAGCCGCTTCGTTGAGCAGGTTCTCCAGATCGGCACCCACAAAACCAGGTGTGCGCCGGGCCACCACACCCAGGTCCACGTCATCGGCCAGGGGTTTGCCGCTGGCGTGTATGCGCAGGATCTGCTCGCGCCCGCGCACGTCGGGGGCGTCGATCGCCACCTGGCGGTCGAAGCGTCCGGGCCGCATCAAGGCGGGGTCAAGCACGTCGGGGCGGTTGGTGGCGGCCATCACGATTACGCTGGTTTCCTTGTCGAAGCCGTCCATCTCTACCAGCAGCTGGTTCAACGTTTGTTCGCGTTCGTCGTTGCCCCCGCCCATGCCGTTGCCGCGCTTGCGGCCGACGGCGTCTATCTCGTCGATAAAGATAATGCAAGGCGCGTTTTTCTTGGCGGTTTCGAAGAGGTCGCGCACCCGCGCCGCCCCTACGCCCACGAACATCTCGACGAAGTCCGAGCCGCTGGCGGTTATGAAGGGTACGCGCGCCTCGCCGGCGACGGCGCGGGCTATATGGGTCTTGCCCGATCCCGGCGGGCCGACCAGTAGGACACCGCGAGGTATGCGGGCGCCCATGCGGTGAAAGCGTTCGGGTGATTTGAGGAACTCGACTATCTCCTCCAGCTCTTCCTTGGCCTCTTCCGCGCCCGCCACGTCCTTGAAGGTTGTCTTGGGCGCTTCGGCCAGCACCCGGGCGCGGCTCTTGGTGAAGTTAAAAGCCCCCGAGCCGTCGCCGCCGCGATTGGCGCGCGAAAAATACCAGAACGCCAGCAGTATCAGGCCTATGACCATGGCGGGGAGCAGGAATCCGGATAGCGGGCTGGCTGCATGCGGCGGCTGCGCGCGCACCTCGATACCGCGCGCAATCCAATCTTCGACCTCGGAGGCGCTGGGGGGCGCGGGCAGATAAGTGGTGAAATGGCTGCCGTCATCCAGTACGCCGCGCACGCGGTTGTCCTCGACCACGAGCTCGCGAACCTTCCCCGACCGTACTTCGTTCATGAAAGTCGAAAGTTTGAGGTCGGCCGTGGGCGTGGCGGGGCTGGTCAGGGCAATGTTTATCGCCCAAACCGCCCCGATGATGACCAGTAGTATGACCCAAATATTCAGCGAAGGCGTCTTCATCATCGCTCCATACCAGCCTACACCGTTTGCTTATGAGGAGAGCCAGTCCGGTAACACTCTAGATATGATAATGGTACGCTCAAGTCCATTGACACTCACATGTCGTAGTGATATACTCCGTGTGGAGTTAAGAAAGGAGCGTGAGCTATGGCAAAAGCCGTGGGAATAGACCTGGGAACCACCAACAGCGTGATCGCGACGATGGAAGGCGGGCAGCCCGTCGTCCTGGAAAATGCCGAAGGAGAGCGTACCACCCCCTCAGTAGTGGCCTTCAAGGATGGCGAAACCCTGGTCGGGCGGCTCGCCAAGCGGCAGGCCGTGCTTAACCCTGAAGGAACCATCTTCGAGGTCAAGCGTTTCATCGGCCGCCGCTGGGAGGAGGTGCAGGAAGAGGCGAACCGCGTACCCTACCGGGTCGAAAAGGGTCCGGACGGGGGTGTGCGTATTCGTGTAGGCGACAAGCTGTACACTCCCGAGGAGATCAGCGCCTTCATCCTGCGCAAGCTGGTGGATGACGCCAGCAAAAAGCTGGGTCAGCAGGTCAAGAAGGCCGTTATCACCGTTCCCGCCTATTTCAACAACAGCCAGCGCGAGGCGACTGCCAACGCCGGTAAGATCGCCGGGCTCGAAGTGCTCCGTATCATCAACGAGCCCACCGCCGCCGCCCTGGCCTACGGCCTCGACAAGAAGGGCAGTGAAACGGTGCTGGTCTTCGACCTCGGTGGTGGCACCTTCGACGTCACCATTCTGGAGGTCGGGGAAGGCGTCTTTGAGGTCAAGTCAACCGCCGGTGACACCCACCTGGGCGGTTCCGACATGGACCACAAGATCGTCGACTGGCTGGCCGAGGAATTCAAGAAGGAGCACGGCGTCGACCTCAAGGCCGACCGCCAGGCGTTGCAGCGCCTGATCGAGGCGGCCGAAAAGGCTAAGATCGAGCTCTCCAGCACCCCGGAGACGACCATCAGCCTGCCCTTCATCGCCATCGATCCCACCAGCAAGACCCCGCTGCACCTGGAGAAGAAGCTCACCCGGGCCAAGTTTGAAGAGCTGATTCAGGACCTCCTCAAGCGCGTTCGCGGCCCGGTGGAGCAGGCGCTCAAGGATGCTGGCCTGAGTGCGAACCGGCTGGATGAGGTGATTCTCGTCGGCGGCGCCACCCGCGTGCCGGCCGTCCAGCGGATCGTCAAGGAGATGCTGGGCAAGGAGCCCAACAAGCAGGTCAACCCCGACGAGGCGGTGGCCCAGGGCGCGGCAATCCAGGCGGGCGTGCTCACCGGCGAGGTGGAAGACGTGGTGCTGCTCGACGTCACCCCGCTCAGCCTGGGTGTGGAGACTAAGGGCGGCGTGATGACCGTTCTCATCCCGCGCAACACCACCATTCCCACCCGCAAGTGCGAAACCTTTACCACTGCCGAGCACAACCAGACCGCGGTCGAGGTGCACGTGTTGCAGGGCGAGCGGCCGATGGCTTCCGCCAACAAGTCGCTCGGGCGCTTCAAGCTCGAGGGAATACCGCCCATGCCCGCCGGCGTGCCGCAGATCGACGTCTGCTTCGACATCGACGCCAACGGCATCCTGCACGTGACCGCCAAGGAGAAGACTACCGGCAAGGAGGCCTCGATCCGGATCGAGAACACCACCACGCTCTCCGAGGAAGAGATCGAACGGATGGTGAAGGAGGCCGAGGCCCACGCCGAGGAAGACAAGAAGCGCAAGGCCCACATCGAATTGAAGAACAACCTCGACACCGCCCGCATTCAGGCCGAGCGTCTGCTGGAGGAGAAGCCGGTCGAGGGCGAGCCCAAGAGCCGGTTGCAGGCGGCCATAGAGAAGGCCAAGGAGCTGGTCGAGAAGGACGGCAGCGACGACGAGCTCAAGGCCGCCACGGAGGAGCTGCTGACCGCTCTGCAGGCCTATGAGCAGGCAGCAGGGGGTCCGCAGCAGCCCGCTGGGGATCAGCCGGCTGGCGACCAGGGCGACGACGTGATTGACGCCGACTTCAAGCCCGCGGAGTGATTTTCCAGGCGCCGGCCGGGACCGGGCGTCCCGGCCGGCGCGCCGCTGGAGGGTGACCATGGACAAGGACAGGAAGCCCGAGACCGCCGAAGACGTGGAGGCCCGCCTGGAGGCCGAAGAGCGCGAGGTGGCTCTGGAGGCCGACAGGGTGGCCGTAGAGCTGGAGCGGGCCGAAGGCGAGCTGGCGCAGGCGAGGAAAGAGATAGAAACATTGAAAGACAAATACATGCGCCTTCTGGCCGACTTCGATAACTACCGCAAGCGGATGCAGGCAGAAGTAGAAGCCGCCCGCCGCGACGGCGAGGTCAGGGCCATTCGCGCCATCCTGCCGGTGCTCGACGATCTGGAGCGGGCGCTGGAGCATGCTGGCGCCGACCCCGGGGCCGTAGCCGAGGGCGTCCGCGCGGTTCACCAGGGTTTTGAACGCATTCTCAGCGGCCTGGGGGTGGAGCCGGTACCCGGCGCGGGAGAGCCCTTCGACCCCAGCTTCCACGAGGCCGTAGGCGTGGTCGAGGGCGAGGAAGACGAAAAGGTGGCCGAGGTCTACCAGAAAGGCTACCGCTACGGCGAGCAACTCATCCGCCCGGCGCGGGTGGCAGTGACGAAAAAGAAGGAGGTGGGAGGTGGGAAGTAGGGGGTAGGTGTTTTTCCACACCCCACATCCCACGCCCCACACCCTAATAACCATGGAATACAAAGACTACTACGCCATACTCGGAGTACCGCGCACGGCCAGCGAGGACGAGATCAAACGGGCCTACCGCAAGCTGGCGCGCAAGTACCACCCCGACGTCAACAAGGACCCGGGGGCGGAGGAGAAGTTCAAGGAGATCGGCGAGGCCTACGCGGTCCTTTCGGACCCGGAAAAACGCAAGATCTACGATCAGTACGGCACCACCCAGGCTCCGCCTCCTCCCCCTCCCGGCGGCTGGCACGTCGAGGGGGACATGGGCGACTTCTCCGACTTCTTCCAGACCCTTTTTGGCGGCGGGCTGGGCGATCTGTTCGGTGCCGGCGGCGGTCGCGCCACCCGGGGCCCGCGGCGCGGACGTGACTATGAGGCCGAGATAGTCATGCCCCTGGAAGTGGCTTATCACGGTGGCGAGCAGACGATTCAGATAAATGGCGAGCGCCTTACCGTGACGATTCCCCGGGGCGTCCGGCCCGGCCAGAGGATCCGCCTGCCCGGTAAGGGCGGTCCCGGTCAGCCCCCCGGCGACCTCTACCTGACCGTGCGTCTGGCCAAAAGCCCCACCTTCCGTCTCGAGGGCGACGACGTCTTCACGACGGTAGACGTACCCGCGCCGGTGGCGGTGGTCGGCGGCAAGGTCAAGGTTCCAACGCTCGACGGCTTCGTCGAGCTGACCATTCCGCCGCGCACCCAGGCTGGCCGCCGGTTGCGTCTGCGCGGCCAGGGCTGGCCCAAGAAGGGTGGCGGCCGCGGCGATCAGTACGCTGAGGTGCGCGTGGTGATACCCGAGCGCCCGACGGCCGAGGAAGAGCGGCTCTATCGCGAGCTGGCTGAACTGCTCAAGAAACAGGGGGTGGTGACGTGAACGCCCTGATGCGTAGCGAACGCTATCCGGCCGGTTTGCTGCGGCGCGAAGGACTGGCGCTTTCGGTGCTCGAGGCCTACGTGGAGATCGGCTTCGTCGAGCCGCTGGAGATCGGGGGAGAGTGGTACTTCAGCCGCGAGCAGGTCGAGCGGCTCTATCGGGCTGAGCGGATCCGCCGCGAGCTGGGTGCCAACCTGATCGGGGCGGCGCTGGTGGTCGAGGTGCTCGAGCGTTACGGCGCCTGAAGCTTGCGGCCGCTAAGGACCGCCCCCGGCTGGGGGCGGTCCTTGTTTCTTCCGGTCGTCGAGCAGTCCGGCGAGAACCTTCATCGCCCCCAGCGCGCGTGGGAAGCCAAGGTAAAGGGCGCTGTGGATAATGGTTTCGCGCAGCTCGCGTTCGCTGGCGCCGTTTGCGAGGGCGCCGCGCAGGTGAGTCTTGAGCTCGTCGGGGTTTCCCAGGGCGATCAGTGCGGTTACGGCCAGCAGCTCCCGGGTCTTGAGATCGAGCCCCGGCCGCGCCATTACCTCCTCGTAGGCAAAGGTCTGGATGTAGCGGGAGAGGTCGGGGTCTATGGCGTCGAGCAGGCGGGAGATCTTGTCGGCGTTCTCCCCCCAGATCTTCTTGCGTACGCTCATGTCGCCTCCAGAACCCGGCGCAGGTCGCGCGCGGGATCGGCGGGATCGACCAGCAGGGGGCGGATGCCCAGCGCTTCCGCCCCCCGGGCGTCGGCTTCGGGGTCATCTCCGACGTGGAGCGTGTTGCGCGGCTCCGACCCGGCGCGCGCCAGCGCGGCGGCGAATATCCGCGCGTCGGGTTTGGCGGCTCCCACCAGGGCAGATACCACGATGTCGTCGAAGTATCCCGCCAGCCCCACCACCTCGAGTACCTCGGGAAGCAGGCCGTCCCAGTTCGAGACCACCACCAGCTTCTTGCCGCGGTCCTTCAGTCCGGCCAGAACCTCGCGGGCGTGCGGTGCCAGGGGCCAGGTATCGGGGTCGTCCCAGGCGGCAACCAGCCGTGCGGCCACCCGCCCGGCGTCTTTCACGCCCAGCCCTTCGAGGATTATGCGGTCGGTGTTCCGCCACAGCTCCAGGGCCTCCTCCAGCGAGCGCGCCTTCAGGTGGTGCCGGTTGTAGTAGGCGAAGGCGGCCGGGGCGGCTGCAGGGAGGCGGCTCCAGTCGGCCGTCACCCCCCAGCGGTTCAGGATGGGCCTGAGCCAGTGGAGAGGGTTGGCCAGGATGAGCGTCCCCCCGACGTCGAAAAATACCGTATCGACCACGCGCTCATCGTACAGGATGGCGGCGGCGGGCGCTAAAAAAGCGCCTTGACATCGCTACCCTGCTTATTTATGATGAATTCCGCTGCTCCGGCCGCGGCCGGCGGTAAAACCAGTCTGGCCCCGTGGTGTAGTTGGTTAACACACCCGCCTGTCACGTGGGAGATCGCGGGTTCGAGTCCCGTCGGGGCCGCCAGAGGTGCCGAGGTAGCTCAGTTGGTAGAGCATGCGACTGAAAATCGCAGTGTCGGCGGTTCAATTCCGCCCCTCGGCACCAAGCTTTTTCACCGGACGCCGGGGAGTCACGAACAAATGCGTAATCAAAAGCCGGCGCCCGGGGAATTGTCCCCCCGGCGCGCGTTCCGCTCCGGTGAGAGCCGGTGCAGGGGCCGGAGGGAAACGAATAGACTGTAACCCATGGGCCTGTTCGACGCCGTGGGCGCCCTTTTTACCCTCACCGCCCTCTTCGCTTACGTCAACTACCAGTACCTCAAGCTACCCACCCCGATAGGGGTGATGCTGGCGGGGCTGGTTTTTTCGCTGGCGCTGGTCGTGGTCGGCGGGCCCGCTGAGGACTGGGCGCGGATGCTGCTTACGGCGATGCCGCTCGAGCAGGTGCTGATGCAGGGGATGCTGGCCTTCCTTTTGTTTGCCGGGGCCCTGCACGTAAACCTGAGCGATCTCGGCAGGCGCTGGCCCTCCATCCTGATACTGGCCACCCTGGGGGTGCTGATCAGCACCTTCATTGTCGGTACCGGCATCTACTATCTGGCGGGGTGGCTGGGCGTGGAGCTGCCTTATGTATACGCGCTGCTTTTTGGAGCGCTCATCTCACCTACAGACCCGATAGCCGTGCTCGGTCTCCTCAAAAAGGCCGGGGTGCCTAAGGACCTGGAGGTGCTGATAACCGGGGAGTCGCTTTTCAATGACGGCGTAGGGGTGGTGGTTTTCGCGGTAATCCTCAGTCTGGCCGGGGGCCACGGCGCCCACGCCTCCGCCGGGTTGACGGGGGTGGCCCTCTTTTTCGCCCGGGAGGCGCTGGGCGGCCTGGTGCTGGGCCTGGTGCTGGGCCTGATCGCTTTTTATCTGCTGCGCCGCACCGACGATTACTCCGTGGAAGTGCTTATCACCCTGGCCCTGGTTACCGGCGGTTACGCCCTGGCCGCCAACTTGCACACATCGGGACCCCTGGCCATGGTGGTGGCGGGGCTGCTGATAGGCAATCACGGCCGCGCCCTGGCCATGAGCGAGCGCACCCGCGAGCATCTCGACACTTTCTGGGAGATGACCGACGAAATCCTCAATGCGCTGCTATTCGTGCTCATCGGTCTGGAAATCTTGCTTATTCGGTACACGCCCGGTTATCTGGAGCTGGTGGCGCTGGCGGTACCGCTTGTGCTCATCGCCCGTTTCGTCAGCGTGGGGCTGCCCATAGGGGCGCTGCGTCTGGTACGCCACTTCGCCGAATACACCGTTCGTTTGATGACCTGGGGCGGTCTGCGCGGCGGTATATCGGTGGCGCTGGCCCTCAGTCTGCCGGCGGGTCCCGAACGCGATGCAATTCTGGCGCTGACGTATGGCGTCGTAGTTTTTAGCGTCCTGGTGCAGGGTCTGACCATCGGTAGAGTGGCCCGGATGACCACCCGCCGCTAACCGCGCCAGATGCTCCCCCTCACAACGGTGGCCAGCGGCCGCGCGTAGGCGGCCGCCGTCGCCAGGGGGTCGCCCCCGAGAGCAACCAGGTCCGCTACGAATCCGGGCGCTATTCTTCCCAGCTCGGCTTCCCTTCCCAGCGCCCGGGCGGCAAACGTGGTCGCCGCCCGCAGCACGTCGCCAGGTTCCATGCCCAGGCTGGCGAGCAGCTCCAGTTCGCGGGCCAGATTGGGATGGGTGTTTAGCGGCGTTCCGGCGTCGGTGCCGGCGGCGACGGCCACGCCAGCGCGGTAGGCCGCCAGGGTGTTTGCGCGATGACGTTCGGCTACGGGCCGGGTCTTTTCCACCATAAACGCCGGGACCCGGCCCTCCCCCCGGAGTATGCCGTCGGGGGCAGCCAGCGTGGGCACGAACACGGTTCCCCGGTGCTTCATCAGCTCTAAGACCTCCTCGTCCCAGGCGTCGAAGGCTCCGTGCTCGATGGTGCGCACTCCGGCGCGCACGGCATTCTTGATTCCCGCCAGACCCTGAGCGTGGGCTGCGCTCACCGCCCCGCGTTTCTCCGCCTCGCGCACCCCGGCGCGCATCTCCTCCTCGTCGAACATTTCCGCCCCCGCCCTGACGCCGGGCGTCATTACCCCACCGGTAGCCATGAATTTTACGGCCGCGGACCCCTGTTTGAGGACCGCGCGGGTGGCCCGGCGCACGCCCTCCGGGCCGTCGGCCTCGAGCCCGAACTTCCAGCCGTGGCCCCCCGTGGGGGTGATTACCGGACCGGCGGCAATTACGCGCGGGCCTTCCAGGTGGCCCGCCGCTACTGCCTGTGCCAGGCCGACGACACTGCCCGCGCGCGATCCCAGGTCGCGTACCGCGGTAATACCGGCTCGCAGATACCGCTTAAGATAGCCGGCGGCGCGGCCCAGCAGCAAGGCGTCCCCCATTTGCTCCAGCTCGGCCACGGGGTTCAGCCCTCCGGACATGGTCAGGTGTACGTGGGCGTCGATCAACCCAGGTACGACGATACCCGGTAGCGGCGTGACCGCCGCGCTGCGCGGCGCCCTGCGGTCAAGCCCGGCAATGTGCCCGTCCTCTACGCTCAGGTAGCCCTCGAAGGGCTCGAGCTCGACGGGATCGAGAAAGGTGCCTTTGTAAACCTTCATGTGCCTATCGTAGCGGGTAAGGACGGGCGGCGGGCCCGCGCGCGGTGCGGTTTACTGGGGGTGTGGGAAGTGGGGTGATACCGTCTTCCCCCGTCAACCCCTCAGGCCACCAGGGCCTCCCGCCCCTGCTCCTTGTAGTAGGCCTTCAGCCTGCCCATGAGCTGTCGTAGGATCTTGTGGGCTACGGCTAGCAATGC
>Ga0256835_1000261_pt1 | contig 42204 bp, 43 predicted proteins | sample PIR30metaG_FD_185972 | JGI IMG/M metagenome (GOLD analysis project Ga0256835, IMG submission 185972) | Hydrothermal vent microbial communities from East Pacific Rise, Pacific Ocean - PIR-30 | ecosystem: Environmental > Aquatic > Marine > Hydrothermal vents | place: Pacific Ocean: East Pacific...
GATCAACGTGGGACTGGACCTAGACGCAACCCTGAGCTTTGAGCAGGGACCCATCCGGCCGCCGTCGGAGGCCAAGAGCCTGCTGCTGCGCTTTACGCGCAACTGCCCCTGGAACAAGTGCAAGTTCTGCCCGGTGTACAAGCGGCGCACCTTCAGCCGTCGTAGCGTGGCCGAGATCAAGCAGGATATCGACACGGCGCGCGAGATGCGCGACCAGATCAAGGCCCTGTCGTTCAAGCTGGGCCACGGCGGCCAGGTGAACGACGCGGTAGTGTCGGTGGTGTTTCGCACCCCCATGCTGTCGGACTCGTTTCGCAACGTGGCCGCCTGGCTCTACTACGGCACCGGCAATGTCTTTTTGCAAGACGCCAACAACCTGGTGATGAAGCCCGAGGCCCTGGCCGACTGCGTGGACTACCTGCGCCAAAAGCTCCCCGAGGTGCGGCGCATGACCACCTACGCCCGATCCTCCACCGCGGCCCAACGCACCGTGGAGCAGCTCACCAAGATTCGCCAGGCCGGCCTGGACCGCATCCACATCGGCCTGGAGACCGGCTACGATCCCCTGCTCAAGTTCATGAACAAGGGGGTCACCGCGGCCAAGCAGATCAAGGGCGGCCGCAACGTCAAGGCCGCCGGCATGGAGCTTTCGGAATACGTCATGCCCGGGCTGGGGGGCCAACAGTGGTCGCGGGAGCACGCCACGGCCACCGCCGAGGTGCTCAACCAGATCAACCCGGACTTCATCCGCCTGCGCACCCTGCGGGTGCCGCCGCGTATCGAGCTTTACCAGCACCTGGAGTCGGGCGAGTTCCAAAAGCTCAGCGACGACGAGACCGTGGCGGAGATCAAGCTTTTCATCGAAACCCTGGACGGCATCACCTCCTACGTGGCCAGCGACCACATCATGAACCTCATCGAGACGGTGGAAGGGAAGCTGCCCCAAGACAAGGACAAGATGCTGGCCGTGCTCGACAGCTACCTGGACCTGCCGGAGCGTGACCGGCTGATGTACCGGCTGTGCCGCCGCATGGGGCGTTGCCGGGAGCCGGGTGATATCGACCGCCAGGGGCTGCGGCCCGGCCTGGAGCAGGCCCTGCGCAACATCGAGGCCGATGGTGATCCCGAAGAGGTGATCACCGAGATGGCCGACAGTATGGTGTAGCCATGGCCAAGGAACTGGCCGGACAGGTGGCCCTGGTCACCGGGGCGGCCCGGGGCATCGGGGCGGCGGTGGCCCAGGAGTTCGCCGCCCAGGGCGCGGCGGTGCTGCTGGCCGACTACGACCTGGCCGGGGCCGAGCAGGCCGCCCTGGCCATCGAGTCTACCGGCGGCCGGGCCCTGGCCTACGAGATGGACGTGCGGCGGCCCGAGCAGTGGCGCTGCGCGGTGGAGGCGGCCGTCGAGCGCTGGGGCGGGCTCAACCTGCTGGTGAACAACGCCGGCTTCGACCGGCCCGGCGGGGTGCAAAAGGTGTCCTTGGACCACTGGCGACAGGTGCTCGAGGTGCACCTAACCGCCTGCCTGGTGGGCATGCAGAGCGTCACCCCGGCCATGCAAGAGGCCGGGGGAGGGCGCATCGTCAACCTATCGTCAGTGTATGCCAAGATCGGCGGCCACGGCGAGGCGGCCTACAGCGCGGCCAAGGCCGGTATCGTGGGGCTCACCAAGTCGGCGGCGCGCGAGCTGGCCCGCTATAATATCCTGGTCAACGCCGTGCTGCCCGGGCTCACCGACACCCCGGCCATCCGCCAGATGATGTCAGACAAGATACGCGACCGGATCATCGCCGAGACGCCGCTGCGGCGCCTGGGCGAGCCGCGCGAGATCGCCGCGGTTATCGTCTTCCTCTGCGGTCCGGGCGCCAGCTTTGTCACCGGCGCCGCCTGGGAGGTCTCCGGCGGTTGGAATATGTGAGGGAACCATGACCGCGCCTGACTTCAACCAGTGGCCCAAGCAAGAGGTGGTGAAATACCTGGAGTTCCTGCTGCACAACTACCGGGTGATGGACGCCTTCTGGTTCCTGAACCTGGAAAAGGAGCTGGGCCACGCCGAGGCCTGCCGCTACAACGAGATGGTCTGGGGCAAGGTGGCCCAACTGGCCGCGCGGGACTTAAAGGAGCGCTTCGGCCTGGCCGACGGTGGGCTCGAAGGCTTTGTGCGCGCTCAAAAGCTTTTCCCCTGGTCCATCCTGGTGGGCTATCACTACGAGGTCAAACCCGACGAGGTTTTCATCACCGCGCCCAGTTGCCCGTCCCAGGAGGCCCGCCTGGCGCGCGGCATGGGCGAGTATGACTGCAAGGCCATGCACATGGCCGAGTTCAGCAGCTTTGCCCAAGAGATCGATCCGCGCATCGAGGTCCAGTGCCTTTTCGCTCCCCCGGACGAGCACCCACCGGAGCTCTTTTGCCGCTGGCGCTTCACCCTGGCCCAGGACTAGCCGGGCACCCGGCCGTAGAGTAGGGTCACCTTGAGCCCGCCGTGGGGTACGGTCCGGCGGGCGATCTCGTGTAGTCCCAACAGGCCGGCCCAGGCCGGCCGGCTAAGCACCACCCCCACCCGCCATCCCCGGTAGGCCCGGCGCAGGCGTTGGCCCAGCCGGCGGTGGAAATCCTCGGCCTGCCTGAGGCTGCCGAGGCGTTTGCCATAGGGCGGGTTGATAACCACCAGGCCCGGCTGGGTCTCCGGTGGTGACGCTTCAAAGAAATCTGCCTTTTGTATGGCCAGGTCGGCCTCCACCCCGGCGCGCGCCGCGTTGGCCGCCGCCGCCCGCAGGGTGTGGGCCGAGCGGTCGCGGGCCACCACGGGCGCCGAGGTCGTCGAGAGGGCAGCGGCTGCCGCCCGCTGCCGTAGGTTGGCAAACATGGCCTGGCGGTGGGAGGGCCAGGCGGTTAGGGCCAGGTCGCGCCGCAGTCCCGGCGGCAGTCCCCTGGCCATGAGGCAAGCCTCAATGGCCAGGGTCCCGGCCCCGCACATGGGGTCGAGCAGGGCCTGGCCGTTTTGGTACTGACACAAACGCAACAGGCCGGCCGCCAGGTCCTCGCGCAGCGGGGCCGGTCCCGCTGCCTTGCGGTAGCCCCGTTTGTGCAGGTGTTCTCCGCTGGTATCGATGCTGATGGTGGCCCGCCGGTCGCCGGCCCGCAGCATGACCCGGGCGGCGCCGCAGGCGTCGGTGGCGGGGCGCGGCGGCCCCAGGTCCAGGGCGCTCATGTGCTCCGCCGCCTGGGCCAGCACCTCTTGGGCCACCCGGCCCGAGTGCTTGAGGTTGGAGTTTTTCAGGCTGACCGAAACCAGCATCCGGCAATCGGGGGCCAACAGTACCTCCCAGGGGATGCGGGCGGCCTGGCGCTGCAGGTCTTTCCAGGTGCGCACCCTGAAGTCGGCCAGGCGCAGCAGCACCCGGCCGGCGGTGCGCAGCCACAGGTTGGCCCGGTAGATATCTTCCAGTTTGCCGGCAAAGGAGACGCCGCCGGCCTGGGCCTGGATGTTTTGCACGCCCAACTGGGCCAGTTCGGCGGCGCAAAGTGGTTCCAGGCCCGGCGCGGTGACCGCGAAGAGGTCGTGCACCGGGGCCCACAGGCGGCGCTTGGTGCGGCGTTGGATATTGACCGGCGCTGTATGGTCTGGGGGTAATGGTTTCATTTAGATGGTATCGCTTGGCAAGCGGCGGGTGTCAAGGGCGCGTGATTGCTTGACACTGCCCGGGACCCACCGTACCATTGCCCGCAACAGGGGATTAACCAGCCCTTGGGGAGAGACTGGCCATGCGGGACCCCAGTCCGGCCGAGCTGTTAGCCGAGGTCCAGGCGGCTTTCGCCTGTCGAGACCTGCTTGACCGGCCGGTGCGCCTGTCAGCCGGCGGCAAGACCTTCCGGGTCCGTTGCGACCAGGTGAGCTTCTCGGTTTACCAGGTAAACGAGCACCACCATATTCCGCCGGGCATCCCCGGCTGGACGGTGTGCCGTCTCACCTGCCAGGATTGCCTGGGCTCGGGTGGCGATACCGGCGGGGTGGGCCAAGTGGAGTCGGTGCGGCAGTGGGTGCGCACCGTACTGGGCGCCTTGGAGGCGGGTGAATACGAATGAGCGCAGGAGGCAAGGTGAATCTGTTTATCTCCGGTTCGTTGGCCTATGACCGCATCATGAATTTCGAGGGTCGTTTCAGCGACCACATCCTGCCGGAGAAGATTCATGTGCTCAACGTGTGCTTCAACGTCAGCGGGCTGAGCGAGAAGTTGGGCGGCACCGCCGGCAACATCGCCTACGGCCTGGCCCAGTTGGACGAGTCGCCCATTATCCTGGGTTGTCTGGGCCGCGACGGCCGGCGCTACCTGGAGTGGCTGGAGCGCCAGAATATCGTCAGCGACCACGTAGCGGTGGTGGAGGACGAGTACACCGCCGGCGCGTTCATTACCACCGATAAGGCCGACAACCAGATCACCGGTTTCAACCCCGGCGCCATGAATTACTCCTGCCCCTTTGACCTGACCCAGGCCGACCCCGCCCAAGGGATACTCATCGTGGCCCCGGGCAACCTCCAGGACATGACCAAGTACCCGCAGCAGGCCCGCGGCACGGGTATGCCTTTTATCTTCGACCCCGGCCAGTCGCTCAACATCTGGGAGGGCCCGGCCTTGGCCGAGGCCATGCAAGGGGCCCAGGTGCTCATCTCCAACGACTACGAGCTGGAGATGATCATGCGCATGACCGGCATGGACCTGGACCGGATCCTGGCGCGGGTGCAGGCGGTGATCACCACCAAGGGCGACAAGGGGTCCCTGCTGCGCCAAAACGGGCGCGAGATGGAGATTCCCGCGGTGCCGGCCACCGAGGTGAAGGACCCCACCGGGGCCGGCGACGCCTACCGCTCCGGTCTGCTCAAGGGGCTGTGCCAGGGACGGGACCTGGCCGAGGCCGCCGTGATGGGGGCCACCTTGGCCTCGTTCGCGGTGGCCTGCTACGGCACCCAGGAATACAGCGTGACCACCGGTGAGTTCGAGGCGCGCCTGCAGGGGGCCCGCCGCCAGATGGGCTGGGACTAGTCGGGATCAGGGGGACGTATGATCACCAAGCCGGGCGATGTGCTGGTGGTGTTCCACCGGGGGCAGCCTTCGGGCTACGGGCGGGTGGAGCGGATCGTGGCCGACAGCAAGCCGGGGTGGTGGCAGTTGAGCCTTACCCTGCTGCAGTTCCCACCGGCGACGGTCACCTGGATATTGCGCGAGGAATACATAGACGGCCAGGAGTTCACCATGGGAGGCGAGCCGCTGCGCCTGGAGCGCCTGGCTCCGCCGGCCGCGGCCGAGGCCGTGACGGCCGCCCCGCCGCCGCGCGACGGGACCGCCAAGGTGGTGAGCCTGGCCGAGCGCCAGAAGAAACGCGACGGCTAGCCGGCCTACAGCGGTAGGACGGCTTGCTATCCTTTGCTCACCAGGGTGCGCCAGAGGGACTCGATTCCTTCCCGCCGGGCTTGCAATTCATCACGGATCGAATCTAAATCCGCTTTACCCCCTTCCAGGATGGCCAGGGCTTCGGGCGCGCAAGCCCCGAGGTGTTGGTCGTCACCGGCCTGCCCGATGCCCAACTGGTGGGCCAGTTCATTGGCCAGGTGTACCGCGGCGGTGAGCTGGAAGTAGGTCTGGCTGGGGCTGGGGTTGTGGTGGAAGCCTATGGCCTCCTCCAGTACCAGGGGCAGTTCCCAATGTCCGGCCAGCACCTTGCCGATTTCCCAGTGCTCCATGCCCAGGGCTATTTCCGCGTCGTGGTAGGCGATGGCCTCCTGCTCTTGCAAGCTGAGCAAGGCCTCCAGGTCGTCGGGGAAAAAGGCGGCCAGGACCACCTTGCCCAGGTCGTGCAACAGGCCGGCGGTAAAGGCCCGGTCCACTTCGTCGCTGTTGGTGCGCACCGCGATGATGCGGGTGGCCTCGGCCACCGCCAGGGAATGCAGCCAGAGCTCGCCGGCGAAGTCGGGGTCCCGGAAGGCGTTTTGTTGCAGAAAACCCAGCAGGCCGGCGCCCAGGCAGATGCTGCGGATTTCATCAAATCCCAGGGCCACCACCGCCCGGCGTACCGTGTCGATCTGTTGCCGAAAACCGTAGTAGGCGCTGTTGGCCACCGACAGGACCTTGGAGCTGAGGGCCTGGTCGTGCTGGATGATCCGTTCCAGGTCGCCGGCCGAGGAGTTCTCCTCTTCCAGCAGGTTGAGCACCCGGGTCAGTACGGTGGGAAGGGTGGGGACGTAGAGAATCCCTTGTACGAACCGTTGATCCACGAATTGATTCTCCCACTTGGTTGACCTGTATGGTCCAAGTTTGTATGCCAGGGCCGGCCAAGTCAAGTGGCCGTCAGCGCCGGCCTTGGGATTGCAGGGCCTTGATGGTTCGGCGGCGGGCCTGGTCAAAGGCTGCGGGTCCCAGGTGCAGCCGCTTGGGCCCCGGGCGGGGCATCCCGGCCGATACCACCTGGCGCACCCGCAGGCCGTCGCGGCGCGCCTGGTCCAGTTGGTCCTGGTAGTTTTGCTGGCGCGCGGCGTCAATTGCCCGGTAGAACAATCCCGCCGGCGAGGCCTTGCGCCGCAGGTAGGCGCCGGGCGGTTGTTCCAGGCTCGCAGAAGGCAACAGGTGCACCACCAGGCTCTGGGCCTGGAAATGCCGGGCTGCGCTGGTCACGGGAGCCTTGTCCACCAGGCCGCCGTCGAGCAGGAGCCGGCCCCGGCTCCGCACCGGCTCAAAGAGCATAGGCACCGCCCCGCTGGCCTGCACCGCCTCGATCAGCGACCCCTGGGTAAAGACCACCCGCCGGCCACGGTCCGGGTCCAGGGCGCAGATGAGACAGGGCCGCCGGCACTGCTCAAAGGTGAGGGCCGGCAGGGTGCGGGCGAGGATATCGGCAAAGGCCCGCCCTTGCAGGTAGCCGGTCATCCCCTTAAGGCCGCGCAGCAGGTGCTTGATAAAGCGAGCGCGCGGCATGGGGTCCCAGAAGTCTTCTTTGCGCAGCCGGCGGAAGCCTGCGAGCATCTCGGCCGGACCCACCCCGCCGGCGGCCAGGGCGGCCACCAGGGCGCCGGAGGACGACCCGGCATAGGCATCGGGCTCCAGGCCCAGCTCGGCCAGGCCGGCCAGGAAACCGGCGTGGGCGAAGAATCCGAAAAAGCCCGAGGACATCACCGCCACCAGGGGACGGCGACCGGGCTTAAGGGTAGGGTTTGCTTGCGTCATGGGCCAACCTGTGGGGGTTCATTATTTGGCGTACACCCGTGGCCGCCGGGGCCGGCTTGTGGCACAATCAACCGGGTCGCCGCCCGGCGGCCGGGTTTACTCCCCGGGGGCCAGCCAGGGGTGGGGTCGCCGGGTGCGATAGGCCAGGGCCGAGCAGCGGGCCAGTTGTTTGCCGTCGGCCTCTTGCCAGGCGGCGCACTCGTACAGGTCGGTCTTGCCGGTGGTGTGCACCTGCTTGGCCTCGGCCAATATCCGCGCGCCGGGCTCGGCCGGAGCGATAAAGTTTATGCTTATCTGCATGGCCACCGAGGTTTCGCCAACGCCGTTGCAGGCAAGCTGAAAGGCCTCGTCCATGAGCGAAAAGAGCGCCCCGCCGTGCAACATGGCGAAGACGTTGTTGTGCCGGGGATCAAAGACCATGGCCGTGCGGCAACGGCCCGGCTGCAGCTCCACCACCTCAATCCCCAGCAGGCGGCGGAAACCTTCATCATCGCTTCTGGCCTTGAGCGCGGCCAGGCAGTCCTCGGTCATGACTCCATCTCTCCTGGCGGGACGGTTCCGGGGGTGAGCATACCATGAAAAAGACTCCTGGTGTTGCGGCGCCCGAAGCACCCCTGCGCCTGCGGATCAATGACCTGGCCGCCGGCGGCCGGGGCGTGGCCCGGGCCCCGGACGGGCGGGTGGTTTTTGTGGCCGGCGCTTTGCCCGGCGAGTTGGTCCAGGCCCAGGTGACCCGGGCCCGGCGGCAGTACTACCAGGCCTGCACCCTGGCCGTGCTGGAGCCGGCCGGGTCGCGGGTGGCTCCGGCCTGCGAGTTGTATGGTCGCTGCGGCGGGTGCGACCTGATGCACCTGGCGGTGGAGGCCCAGAACCAGGCCAAGGCCGCCTGGGTGGCCGCGGCCCTGCAAAGGCTCGGCCGGCCGCCTCAGGCCGAGCTAATCGCCTCGCCGCGGTCCTTGGGCTATCGCAACCGCCTGCGCCTGCAGGTCCAGGGCGGACGCCTGGGATTTTTCGCCCCCGACAGCCACGACCTGGTGGAACTGGCCCGATGTCCGGTGGCCGCCCCGGCCATCAACCGCCTGTTGCCCTCCCTGGCCGACGAGCTGCGGGGGCTAAAGGACCGCCAACTGACCGGGGTGGAGCTCCTGGCCGGCCAGGGGACCGACTCGCCGGTGTTTCTCACCCTGCGCCTGGCCCGCGGCACGCGCTTGAGTCCCGGCCGGCACAACCGCCTGCAGGGCTTGGCCCACCGGGCCGGGGCGGCCGGGGCGCGGGTGGCGGTGGGCGGCCGGGTCCGGAGCTGGCCTCTGGACCCGCAACACGGGGTGGTCTACCATGAGGGCCCGCCGGCCATGTGGGCCTTTCCCGGTGTGTTTTGCCAGGTGAATTTCGGGCTCAACCGCCGCCTGGTCCAGGTGGTGCGATCCGCGGTGCGGGAGGCCGAGCCGGGAGCGGTGCTGGACCTGTACGCCGGCAGCGGCAACTTCACCTTTCCCCTGGCCGCCGACGGACGGCAGGTGGTGGCGGTGGAGGCCGCCGGCGCGGCGGTGGACGCGGCCCGGTTCCACGGCCGCCGCTCGGGCCTGGCGTCCCGGGTACGGCTGGTGCTGGGCGACGCCGCCCGCGCCGCCCGGGACCTGGCCGGCGAGGGGGAGCCCCTGGCGGCGGTGGTGCTGGACCCGCCCCGGGCCGGGGCCAAGCCGGTGATGCCGGCCTTGGCCGAGCTGCGGCCCGGCCGGGTGGTCTACGTCTCCTGCCACGCCGCCGCCCTGGCCCGCGACGCCGGGATGCTGGTCCGGGCGGGATACACCATGGAACGGCTGTGGGTGCTGGACCAGTTTCCCCAGACCGGGCACGTGGAATCGGTGCTGGTGTTGCGGCGGGAGTGATCAAGCCGCGTTGCGGCCCGCGGTGATGATGTAATAATTGCCAGGGGAGAGAGTCCTTGGTGAGTCAAGAGAGTGCAGCGAGGGAGCATCCAGTGATACCAGGCAGCGGCAAGACGGACGAACCAGGGGCCGCCACCTTGGGCCCGGCCGGCGCCCCGGATCGCGGCGGCCTGGCCCTGATGGGCCTGGCCGCGCTGTCGGCCGCCGCCCTGGCCATCGCGGCGGTCCTGGCCAACAAGATAGCGGTGATCGGCGGCCTTACCATCTCGGCCGGCGCGGTGGCCTATGCCCTGACCTTTCCCATCTCCGACGTGGTCTGCGAGGTCTGGGGCAAGCGCCACGCCGCCTGGCTGGTGGGCTTTGGTTTCATCGCCCTGGTGGCCACCTACGGCCTGATCCACCTGGCCCTGTGGATGACCCCCGCCCCGGTGTATCGCCACGAGGCCGCCTTTCGCCTGGTGGTGGGCGGCACCCTTCGGATCATCGCCGCCAGCCTCACGGCCTACCTGGTGAGCCAGTTCCACGACGTGTGGATGTTTAGTCTATGGAAACGCGTCACCCGCGGCCGGCATCTCTGGCTGCGTAACAACGTCTCCACCCTGGTGAGCCAGTTCATCGACTCGGTGGTTTTTTGCACCATCGCCTTTTACGGCATCGTGCCGCTGTGGCCCCTGATATGGGGACAGTATGTTATTAAACTAGTGGTGGCCTTGGCCGACACACCCCTGGTATACCTGGTGGTGGGCCTGTTGCGCAGAGTCGTGCCAGGGCCGGCGAGCCAACCGGCCCGCGCGAGGAAAAGTGAGTAGAGTAGCCATGAGGTTGCAGAGATTTACGACCGTTTTGTTGATGATCCTGGTGCTCACCGCCGGCCCGGCCTACGCGGTGGGTCCCTTCAGCCACCTGAATTTCGCCCGCAGCCTGTGGCCCCAGGCGGCCCAGAAGCTGGGCCTGGCCGACAAGGCCGAGGCCTTGCTGCCGGTCCTTTACGCCGGGGCCATGGCCCCCAACGCCGGGTACTACCTGGCCGGCGGCGATCCCCTGGCCGAGGCGGTGCACATCATAAAACCCGTCGTCCTGGCCGAGACCATGATGGCCCTGGCCGCCAGCGACGAGGAGAAGGCCTTTGCGCTGGGCTGGCTGGCCGCCATCAACCTCGATCGCCTGATGTACCCCAGCATCCTCAACGCCTTGGCCGCCGGGCCCTATACCATGAAGCCCCTGGAGCATCTCAAGATTCAGTGGGGTATGGAGTGCCGCTTGTTGGAGTCGCCCGGCGCGGAGTGGTTGTGGACCGCCGCTCCCCGGCTGGGGGCCGGCCTGGATCTGTGGTCCAAGGCCATGGCCCAGGTCTACCAGGCCAAGGTCCCCCGCAAGTTCTTGGCCCGGGCCCAGGCCGCCCAGGTCGAGGAGGTAAAACGCCTGCCCGAGTTTTTCTGGCTCACCGGCCAGCTCCAGCGGCCGGATGGTTTTTGGGGTAATCTCTTGGGCCGATCAGTGCGCAACAGCTTGCGGCCGGCCATGCTGGCCTGGCTGCGCTGGAGCGGCGGGTCCCCCCGCCTGGCCACGCTCTTGGAGGCCGACAGCTCCCTGACCCTGGGCCGGGAGATGACCCGGCAACTCATCTCCCTGGGCCGAGCGCAGGTCCTGGCGGTTTTGGACGGGGCCAAGCTGCCCCGGGGAAATCTCTACGCCGACCCGGCTTGTAACAACGGAGGCTGCCCTCCGGCCCGGCGGGCGGCCCAGTGGCTGGCCAAGCAGCGCTAGGCCGGCCGGAGCCGTCGCTAATGGGCCACCACCTGGTAGGATAATATTATGAAACTTCTTCGCCGCCTATGTCGCAGATGGTGGGCGCCGATCGCGGTGGTCGCGGTACTGGCCGCCGGGAGTCCGCCGGCGGCGGCGTTGAGCGTGGACCAGGTCTTGCGGCTGCGCCGGGCCGGGGTGAGCGACCGGCTCATCCGCTCGATGATCAGCCACGAGCTGGCCGTGGCCCGCCAGGGCGGGGTAGGCCGTTACTTGGTTCGCCAGGCCGGCGGCCGGGAAATCATCGTGTACTACGCCGCCTCGGCCGGCGGGGTGAGCCAGACGCCACTACCCCTTACCGGCACCCTGGCCGCCTCGCCGCAGGTGCGGCGTACCCTGGGAGCGCAGACGTCTGCGGCCGCGGCGACCAAGGGCGTCTACGCCCTGCACCTGGCCAGCTACCGTTCGCAAGACCAGGCCAGGCAACGCGTGGCCCGCTTGGAGCAGAAAGGCGTCAGCGCCTGGGTCCAGGCCGTGGACCTCAAGGAAAAGGGGCGCTGGTACCGGGTGTTGGTGGGGCGCTTTGCCCAGCGCGCGGCCGCCGAGCAGCAGGGGCGCAAGCTGCGTCAGGCCGGCTCCATCGGCGAGTTCACGGTCATAGGCCGCTAAAGAGCCCAACCGGCCGGGCCGGTGCGCCCGTTTTTTTATTTGGTGAGCAGCAGGTGGAACCCTTGGACCTCTTCACTCGGCGCGAGATCATCAGCGTCAGCCATCTGGTCGGCCAGCTCAAACAGACCGTGGAGGCGCGCTTCGACTTTCTCTGGGTCGAAGGTGAGATCAGCGGATTGCGGCGGCCGGGCTCGGGGCACTATTACTTTTCCCTCAAGGACGACAAGGCCTCCCTGCGGGCGGTGTTCTTCCGGCGCCAGGCGGCCATGCTGCGCTTTGAGCTGGAAGACGGCCAACAGGTTCTCTGCCAGGGGCGAGTGGGCCTTTACCAGCCGCGCGGCGAGCTCCAGCTCATCGTGGAATCCATGGAGCCGCGCGGTGCCGGGGCCCTGGCCCTGGCCTTTGAGCAACTAAAGCGCAAGCTCGAGGCCGAGGGCCTCTTTGATCCCCAGCGCAAGCAGCCCTTGCCCGAGCTGCCCCGGCAGGTAGCGGTGATCACCTCGCCCAGCGGCGCGGCCATACGAGATTTCCTCAAGGTGCTACACCGGCGGTTCGCCGGGGTGCAGGTGGCCATCTACCCGGTGGCGGTGCAGGGCGAGTCAGCCGCGGCCCAGGTGGTGCAGGCCCTGGACGACTTGGTGCAGTGGGGTTGGCCCGAGGTGATCGTCATCACCCGGGGCGGAGGCTCGCCCGAAGACCTGGCCGCCTTTAACGACGAAGCCCTGGCCCGGGCGGTGGCCGCTTGCCCCATACCGGTGGTCTCGGCCGTGGGCCACGAGATAGACGTGAGCATCTGCGACCTGGTCGCCGACCTGCGAGCGCCCACCCCCTCGGCCGCCGCCGAGTTGCTGGTAAAGTCCCAGGTCGAGCTGGCCCGGAGGCTCCACAAGCTGTGGGACCGGCTGCAGGCCGCTGGCGGGCGCCTCACCCGGCGCCGGCGCCGGGAGCTCACCGCGTTGGTCCGCTACCTGGGAGACCCGCGCCGCCGCCTGGCCGACGGTCGCCTGCGGGTGGACGAACTGCTCACCCGGGCCCGCTTAAGCGTGGACGCCGCGATCCACCGCCAACGCCGGGCCGCCGACGCGCTGGCCCAGCGCCTGGCCACGGCCCGGCCCGAGCGCCGCCTGGCCCTGGCCGCGGCCAAGTGCCGCGAAATGGAGAGAACCCTGTTGAGCCTCACCGCGGCGGCCATCGGGAGGCGGCGCTCCCGGCTTGAGCGGTGGGAGGGTGCCCTGAAGGCCATGTCCCCCCTGGCCGTCCTGGGCCGGGGATACGCCCTGGTGAGCGATCAAGCCGGGGCGCTGTTGCGCCGGGCCGACCAGGCGCTGGTGGGCCAGCGCGTCCAGGCCCGGCTGGCCCGGGGACGCCTATGGGCCCGGGTGGAGGAGGTGGAACCGTGAGCGTTTGGTCCTGGGCCGTGGTGGTCTTGTTGGCCTGCTTGCTGGCCCCGCCGAGCGCCGGTGCGGCGGTGCTGTTGGTACAGCCTCAAACCCTGGAGCCGGGCCAGCCGGCCCTGGTGCGGGTGTGCCGGACCGGGAAGACGAGCCACGCGCGCCTGAGTTTCGCCGGCAGGGAGTGGCGGCTGTGGCGCGGCTCCGACGGTTGTCTCTACGGCGTGCTGCCGGTGGACCTGGGGGTGCGGCCGGGGCACTACCTCCTGCGGATCAAGGACGGGTCCAGGCAGTTGGCCGCCGCCCGCTTGGCGGTGCGGGCCCGCGACTACGGGGTGCGGCGCATAACCGTGGACCCCAAGTTCATGGAGCTTACGCCGGAGCAGTTGGCCTGGTACAAGAGAGACGTGGCCGCCATCAAGGCCGCCTATGCCCGCACCGCGGCCCAGAGGCTCTGGCGCGGGGGTTTCCGGCGGCCCCTGGGGGGCAAGGTGGTCGGGCCCTTTGGCCGGCGCAGCCTGATAAACGGCCAGGAGCGCAGCCCCCACGGTGGGGTGGACCTGCGGGCCAAGAAGGGTGAGCCGATCCGGGCGGTGGCCGCCGGCCGGGTGGTGATGTTGCGCGACACCTTTTTCGGCGGCAAGATGATAATCTTGGACCATGGCCAGGCGCTCTATTCCCGCTACCTGCACCTGTCGGCGGCCCTGGTGCGGCCGGGGCAGAAAGTGGCGCGGGGGCAGGTGATCGGCCGGGTGGGGGCCACCGGGCGGGTGACCGGGCCCCACTTGCATTTCGACGTGCGCTTTGGCGGCGCGCGGGTGGACCCGCTGGGGTGGATAAAGTTAAGCGGCCGGCTGGCCGAGATGCTGGGAGACAAGTGATGGCCAAGGCTTCATCCAAGGGCAAAAAGAAGCTGAGTTTCGAGGATTCGCTCAAGCGCCTGGAAGAGATCGTGGAGCGTCTGGAGGACGATGACCTGGGCCTGGAGGAGTCCCTGGAGCTTTTCGAGGAGGGGATGGAGTTGGCCCGGGTCTGCGGCCGGCGGCTGGACGAGGCCGAGAAGCGGGTGACCCTGCTGGTCAAGGATAGGCAGGGGGTGTTGGAGCAAGAACCTTTTGAGCAAGACCTGGAGGAATAGGTTGGACCTCAAGTCCTACCTGGAGCAGGCCCGCCAGCGGGTGGACGCGGCCCTGGAGCGCTACCTACCGGCCGACACCGGCAGCGGCACCCTACTGGAGGCCATGCGCTACAGCCTCTTTGCCGGGGGCAAGCGGCTGCGTCCCATCCTGTGCCTGGCCGGGGCTGAGGCGGTGGGCGGGGAGTCGGGGCCGGTGATGTTCTGCGCCTGCGCCCTGGAGATGATCCACACCTATTCCCTGGTGCACGACGACCTGCCGGCCATGGACGACGACGACCTGCGGCGCGGGGTGCCCACCAACCATACGGTCTACGGCGACGGCATGGCCGTGTTGGCCGGCGACGCCCTGCTCACCGAGGCCATGGTGCTGCTCACCGACCCGGCGGCCTACGGTGGGTTGGACCCGGTGAAGGTCCTGGCCGCGGCGCGCACGGTTATGCGGGCGGCCGGTCTCCAGGGCATGGTCATGGGCCAGGCGGCCGACCTGGAGGCTGAAAACCAGGAGCCCGAGTTGGCCACGGTACAGTTTATCCATTCGCTCAAGACCGGCGCCTTGCTCACCGCCTCGGTGGTCTCCGGCGGCATCTTGGCCGGGGGGGAGCCGGAACAGGTGGCGGGCCTGCGCCGCTACGGCCGCCGGGTGGGGTTGGCCTTCCAGATCGCCGACGACCTGCTGGACCTGGAGGGCGACGCCCAGCGCCTGGGCAAGGCCACCGGCATGGACGCGACCCGTGGCAAGATGACCTACCCCGGCGTGGTGGGTCCGGGCCCGGCCCGCGAGACCGGCTGGCGACTGGTGGACGAGGCGGCGGCCATCGCCGAGGCCCTGGGGCCCGGGGCCGAGCCCCTGGCCCGGCTGGCCCGGTATATTATGGAAAGAACCAACTAGCACCTACGAAGTTAGAGGTCCCCATTGGGTAAAGTAACCAAAGCGCAGCCTTCGATCTTGCAGCGGATCAACAGCCCGGCCGACCTCAAGCAACTGGACCTGGCCGAGCTGGAGGACCTGGCCGCCGAGCTGCGCCAGCGGATCATCGAGGTGGTCAAGACCAACGGCGGACACCTGGCCCCCAGCCTGGGGGTGGTGGAGTTGACCCTGGCCCTGCACCGGGTCTTCGACTCGCCCCACGACCGCATCGTGTGGGACGTGGGACACCAGACCTATGCCCACAAGCTCATCACCGGACGCCGCGACCAATTCCATACCCTGCGCACCATGGGCGGGCTCTCGGGGTTTCCCAAGCGCTCCGAAAGCCCCCACGACACCTTTGACACCGGGCATTCCTCCACCAGCATCTCCGCCGCCCTGGGCATGTCGGTGGCCGACCACCTGCAAGAGGGCCACCACAAGACCATAGCGGTGATCGGCGACGGCTCGCTCACCGCAGGCATGGCCTTCGAGGGGCTCAACCAGGCCGGCGACCTGGACGAGGACCTCATCGTGGTGCTCAACGACAACGGCATGTCCATCGCCCCCAACGTGGGCGCCCTGGCCAAGTTCATGTCGCGGGCCCTCTCCGGCCGGGCCTACCTCACCTTTCGCAAGGAGGTGGAACGCTTCCTGCGTTCGGTGCCGGCGGTGGGTGATGAGCTGTTGGACCTGGCTAGGCGCTCCGAGGAATCCTTCAAGGCCTTCTCCACCCCGGGGGTGCTTTTCGAGGCCTTCAAGTTCCACTACGTGGGGCCCATCGACGGCCACCGCATCGACCGCCTGATGGACATATTCAGCCGGGTAGCCAAGCTCGACGGCCCCCAACTGGTGCACGTGCTCACCCGCAAGGGCAAGGGCTACGAACCGGCCGAGAAAAACCCCTCCCACTTTCACGGGGTGGGGGCCCTGGCGCCCAACGCCAAGCAGCCGGCCGAACCCAAGGCGCCTTCGTACACCGAGGTCTTCGGCCGCACCATGGTGGAGCTGGGCCAGCGCGAACCCAAGCTCATCGCCATCACCGCGGCCATGCCCGAGGGCACCGGCTTGCAGGGCTTTGCCGAGCGCTTTCCCGAGCGTTTCTGGGACGTGGGCATCGCCGAGCAGCACGCGGTGACCTTTGCCGGCGGCTTGGCCTGCTGCGGCTTTCGGCCGGTGGTGGCCATATACTCCACCTTCATGCAGCGGGCCATGGACCAGGTGGTGCACGACATCTGCCTGCAGGGCCTGCCGGTGATCCTGGCCATGGATCGGGGCGGTATCGTGGGCGAGGACGGGGCCACCCACCAGGGGCTCTTGGACCTGAGCTTCATGCGGGCCATTCCGGGGCTGGCGGTGATGGCCCCGGCCGACGAGGATGAGTTGCGCCACATGCTGGCCACCGCCCTGGCGCACGACGGGCCCTCGGTCCTGCGCTACCCGCGCGGCGCCGGCCGGGGGGTGGCCATGGAGGGCCCGGCCCGGCCCCTGGCCTGGGGCCAGGCCCAGGTGCGGCGCCAGGGAGACGACATCGCCCTAATCGGGCTGGGTGCCGGCGTGGCCCAGGCCGAGACGGCGGCCGAGCAACTGGCCGCCGATGGTGTGCAGGCCACGGTGATCAACGCCCGCTTTGTCAAGCCGCTGGATAGCGAGACGATCCTGGGGGCCATCGAGCGTTGCGGCCGGGTGGTGACGGTGGAAGAGAACATGGCCGCCGGCGGTTTCGGCTCGGCCGTGCTGGAAGCCATGGCCCGCCAGGGGATCAGCGCCCGGGTGAAGGTGGTGGCCGTGGACGACACCTTTGTGGAGCACGGCACCCAGGCCCAGCTACGCGCCGCCTACGGGGTGGACCACCAGGCGGTGCTGGCCGCCGCCCGGGAACTGCTGGACTGACCATGGCCGCCAAGCAGCGCCTGGACCAGCGCCTGGTGGCCGACGGCCTGGCCCCCAGCCGCTCCCGGGCCCAGGCCCTGATCATGGCCGGCAAGGTGCGGGTCAACGGCCGGCCGGTGGCCAAGAGCGGCGCCCCGGTGGACCCGGCGGCCGTGGTGGAGCTGGCCGGCCCGGATCACCCCTATGTCTCGCGCGGCGGGGTGAAGCTGGCCGGGGCCCTGGATCATTTCCAACTCGACCCCGCGGGCATGGACTGCCTGGACGTGGGCGCCAGCACCGGCGGGTTTACCGACTGCCTGTTGCAACGGGGCGCGGCCCGGGTCACCGCGGTGGACGTGGGCTACGGCCAGTTGGCCTGGAAACTGCGCAGCGCCCCACGGGTGACGGTCTACGAGAGGGTCAACGCCCGCCACCTGCCACCGCAGGTGGCTCCCGGCCCCTTTGACCTGGTGGTGGCCGACGTCTCCTTCATCAGCCTCACCCTGGTCATCCCCAACCTGGTGACCCGCCTGGGGCCGGGCGGCCGCCTGCTGTGCCTGGTCAAGCCGCAGTTCGAGGCCGGCCGCCACCAGGTGGGCAAGGGCGGGGTGGTGCGCGACCCGGCGGTGCGGCAAGAGGCAGTGGACAAGGTGACCCGGCACATCGAGGGCCTGGGCCTGGCGGTGCAGGGCCACTGCCCCAGCCCCATCACCGGGCCGGCCGGCAACCAGGAGTTTTTCGTCTTGGCCCGCCGGGGCGGTTGAGCGCCCCGGCCAGGCATCGCTTGTCATAGCCGACCCCAGGTGCTAGATGTTTTGGCAGCAAACCCACCTTGGAGCACGATGATGGCCAAACTGAGCAAGAAGCAACTCGCGAGCCTGCAAAAGAAACTGGCCCGCCGGCCCAAGCCGGCTTGGGACCAGGCCGGCCCGGCGGTTCGCGAGGAGATCATGTCCCTGGGCGAGGACTACAAGGAGTTCCTGGACCAGGCCAAGACCGAGCGCATGGCCGTCCAGGCCGTGGCCAAGATGGCCCGCCGGGCCGGGTTCAAGACCCCCGGCAGCAAGACGGCGGGCCGCAAGCTTCTGGTGCCCTACAAGGATAAGGTCATCGCCTTGGCCGTGCTGGGCCGCAGGAAGCCCAGCGCCGGCCTGCGCATCATCGGGGCCCACAGCGACGCCCCGCGCCTGGACCTGAAGATGCACCCGCTCTACGAGGACCAGGAGCTGGCCTTTCTCAAGACCCACTATTACGGGGGCATCAAGAAATACCAGTGGCTGGCCCGGCCCTTGGCCATCCACGGGGTGATCTGCCGGGCCGACGGCCAGACAGTCCAGGTACACCTGGGCGACGACCCGGCCGACCCGGTCTTCACCCTGCTGGACCTGCTGCCCCACCTGAGCCGCAAGAGCCAGGGGCAAAAGAAGGTATCGGTCGCCTTTGAGGCCGAGCGCATGAACCTGCTGCTGGCCGGCCTGCCGGTGGATAGCGATCAAAAGGGCGAGAAGGTTAAGCTGGCGGTCTTGCAATACCTAAACCGCAAGTACGGCGTGGTGGAGGCCGACCTCATAAGCGCCGAGCTGGAGATCGTGCCGGCCGGCCCGGCCCGCGACGTGGGCCTGGACCGCTGCATGGTGGGCGGCTATGGCCAGGACGACCGGGCCTGTTGTTTCAGCGCGGTGCGGGCCATTTTGGGGGTGAAGAACCCGGCCGTGACCTGCGTGAGCTTGTTGGTGGACAAGGAGGAGATCGGCTCCGACGGCTCCACCGGGGCCAAGAGCCGTTTCCTGGAGCAGCTTACGGCCACGTTGCTTGAGGCGGCCGGCGAAAAGGCGTCCTACCTCAACGTGACCCGGGCCCTGGCCGAGACCCGGGCCATCAGCGCCGATGTCAACGCGGCCTTTGACCCCGACTTCCCCGAGGTGCATGAGAAGCGCAACGCCGCCTACCTGGGCTATGGCGTCACCCTCACCAAGTACACCGGCAGCGGCGGCAAGTACGGGGCCAGCGACGCCAACCCGGAATACCTGGCCTGGCTGCGCAAGGTGTGGGACCGGGCCAAGGTGCCCTGGCAGGCGGCGGGCATGGGCAAGATCGACGAGGGCGGCGGCGGCACCATCGCCAAGCTACTGGCGGTTTACGGCATGGAGATCGTGGACGCCGGGCCGGCCCTGTTCAACATGCACTCGCCCTTTGAGATCAGCCACAAGGCCGATATCCACGCCACGGTAAAGGCCTTTGAGGCCTTCTTCGCCGCCGGGCTCAAGTAGGGGGCTGGCTGTATGGGCCGCGGTAGGCAGTGGAGTTGGCGGCCAGGCTACCTGGCGCAAAGAATACTGCTGGCTATAACCACAAAAGAGCCGCCCCAAAGGGCGGCTTCTGTTTTGGTTTAAGGTGAGCGCCGGAAGGATCAGCCCCGCTTAGCGCCGGTACGTTTCGCCCGTTTGAGCCCCGATCCCTTTCGCCTCGTTTGCGCGGCGGCCCTTTTGCTTCGCTTGCGCGCCGGGCCGTTTCGCCTTGCTTGCGCGCCGGGCCGTTTCGCCTAGCTTGAGCCCCGGTCTTCTTCGTCTTGCTTGAGCGCCGGGTTAATTAGCCCTGGCTGGCCGGCGGCCGGATCAGCGCCGGGAGCGGGCCCGCGCCCGCGCCAACTGGCGGCGCAGACGGCGACGCGCCTGCCGCTGTTTGCGGCGACGGGCATCAGAAGGCTTCTCGTGCCAGCGTTTTTCCTTTAGCTGGCGAAAGACGCCCTCTTTGGTCAGCTTGCGCTTGAGCGCCTTTATGGCCTTCTCCACGTTGTTGTCCACAACCTGGACCTGCAAAGCGATCACCTCCTTCTTAAGCCTGGTGGGGGCGCGGCCAGCGATTGCGGCCAGCCCCGGAACGTGTAAATATAACTAAGGGCACTGAGACTGTAAAGAGGAAAACGTTATGGTGGGGGAGGGGCTATGAACCTGGGCTCGGGAGGCATTACCCTGGCTCTGGGTGGCGGCGGCGCGCGGGGGTTTGCCCACGTGGGAGTGATGGAAGCGCTGAGCCAGGGCGGAGTGCGGGTGCGCTCGATCGTGGGCACCAGCGCCGGGGCCATCGCCGGGGCGGGATACGCCCTGGGGGCCACGCCGGCCTACATGCGTATGCGCATACGCAGGTTCGCGGCCAGCCCCCTGGCCAACGACCCCAAGCTACGAGCCCTTTTGCCGGTGGGTGACGAGAACGAGCTTGACACCCTCACCGGCCGGGTGGGCCGTCTGTACTGCCGGGGCAAGGTGGTCAAGTCGTTGTTCCTGGAGCCTTCCATTTTGGGTCCCGACTTTTTCCGAGCTATGGTGGAGTTTTTTATTCCCGAGGTTGATTTCAAAGACCTGGAGATTCCCTTTGCCGCGGTGGCCACCGACATCAAGACCGGCAAGCCGGTGGTTTTTGACCGCGGACCCCTGCGGCCGGCCCTGGTGGCCAGTTGCTCGGTGCCGGGGGTGGCCCCGCCGGTGGAGCTGAACGGGCTCCACCTCACTGACGGCGGGGTGGCCAGCCTGGTGCCGGCGGACATTGCCCGGGCGCGCGGCGACTGCAATATCTTGGCGGTGTCGGTGGAGCGCCAGGCCGGCACCAGCGAGACGCCCGGCTCCTCGCTGGAGTTTTACCTGCGCGCCGGCGAGATTCAAGGCGGCCTGCTCACCGAGCTGCAGTTGCAAGAGGCCGACCTGGTGCTGCGGCCCGATGTGGGCGAAGTGCACTGGGTGGATTTCTCCCGGCACCAGTGGTTCATCGAGCAGGGCAAGGCGGCGGCGCTGGCCTGCTGGCCCAAGATCAAGCGCCTGGCCCGGCCCCGCCTGCTGGGCTGGCCGCGCCGGCGCACCACCCAAGAGTGCGGGCGGGAATGATTTGATGGAGCTCTTCGAGTCCCCCTCCAACCAGCCGTCCGCCGGGATCGAGGCGCCCTTGGCCGAGCGTATGCGGCCGGCCGAGCTGGGGCATTTCGTGGGCCAAGAGCACCTGTTGGGCCCGGGGCGTCCCCTGGCCCGGCTCATCGCCGGCGGCCGGCGCGCCTCGCTGGTTTTCTGGGGGCCGCCCGGCTCGGGCAAGACCACCCTGGCCCGGCTGCTGGCCCAGCACTGGGAGGCCGAGTTCGTGGAGTTCTCGGCCGTGCTCAGCGGGGTGGCCGACATCCGGCGGGTGGTGGAGCAGGCGCGGCGGCTCATAAAGCGCGGCCGCTCTACGGTGCTCTTTGTGGATGAGATTCACCGTTTCAACAAGGCCCAGCAGGACGCCTTTTTGCCCCACGTGGAGTCCGGGATCATCACCCTGCTGGGGGCCACCACCGAGAACCCCAGCTTCGAGATAATCGCCGCCTTGCTCTCGCGGGTGCGGGTGATGGTCCTGCAGCCCCTGGGCGAGGCCGACCTGCGGGCCATTGCCGAGCGCGCCCTGGCCGACCCCGAGCGCGGCTTGGGCGGCCGCGGCCTGGAGGTGAGCCCGCGGGCCCTGGACCACCTGGTGGCCGCCGCCTTTGGCGACGCCCGCCGGCTGCTCACCAGCCTGGAGGTGGCCGCCCTCGGCGCTCCCCTGGGCCCCGGCGGCCTGCGCCGGGTGGAGTTGAAGCTGGCCGAGGCGGCGGTGGGCCGCCGGGCCCTGCGCTACGACAAGTCCGGCGAGGAGCACTACAATCTCATCAGCGCCCTGCACAAGGCCCTGCGGGGCTCGGACCCCGACGCCGCCCTGTACTGGCTCACCCGCATGCTCCAGGCCGGCGAGGACCCTCACTACCTGCTGCGGCGCATGATGCGTTTCGCCTCCGAGGACGTGGGGCTGGCTGACCCCTATGCCCTGAACCAGGTGAACGCCGCCCTGGGGGCCTTTGACCTGATGGGTCGGCCCGAGGGCGACCTGGCCCTGGCCCAGGCCGCGGTGTACCTGGCCCTGGCGCCCAAGTCCAACTCCCTGTACCGGGCGCAAAAGGCGGTGCAAAAAGACGTGGAAGAGCACGGCCACCTGGAGGTGCCGATGGCCATCCGCAACGCCCCCACCAAGCTGATGAAGGACTTGGGATACGGCCGGGGCTACCAGTATCCTCATGACCATCCCGACGCACTGGTGCCCCAGCAGTACCTGCCGGACAAGTTGGCCGACCGGCGGTATTACCAGCCCGGCTCCCGGGGGCGGGAAAAACTGCTGCGCCAGCGGCTGGAGGAGATCAGGCAGAAGCGGCGAGCCCTGAGGGCGCGGCAGGTGCGGAAGCGGCGTGATACTTAAGACGGCCCGGGACTCACGCGAGACAAACGCCCCAGCCGGCGGGCGTCAACCAACGGGTCGGCGCCAACAAAAAGGCGAGGCAGGTAAAAAAGGAACCGCGGGTTACTTCACCACCCGCAGCTTGGGGGGACCCTGGGGCACGGGCGGACGCCTGGCGTGGGGGGCCAGACTCTGGGTGGCCCGGATGCCGTTGATGAGGAAAAAGGCGATAACCGAGCGCTGCCACTGTCGGCTGGGCTCCGGCGACTCCATGCGGGCCTGCACCCGGGGCAGGAGTTTCTCCAATTCGTCCTGGTCCATCTCCAGGACCTCGTCGGCCAGGCGGTCCAGGATCGCGCCAATGTCACCGTGCTTGGTCGGTTGTTTCATGCCGCACAATCTCACAAGTTAATTGCCAATATACTCCGGCACGGCCTTGTTTGTCAAACTAAGGCGACGTATAATCTACTGGCTGGGGGAGGGGTGGAAAACGTATCGTGGTTACAGATGGTTATGCTGTCTGGCCGTGTTAAGGCGGATAGGGGCGAAACCAAACGGTGGAGCAAAGGGCTATGGCGGACGATATGATCAGCCTGGATTATGGCTTCTGCACCCCCGCGGTGTTGGGGGAGCAGCACGGACTGGAGTTGGCCGAGTTTGAGCAGCGGGTGCGCCGGGCCCAGCAGTGGATGGGCGGCCTACGGCAAGAGGGTAAGTTGGGCTTTTTAGACCTGCCGTCGCAGGACCAGTCCGATTTGGCTCCCATCATGGAACAGGCCGAGCGCCTGCGGGGCTTGGCCGATACCTTGGTGGTGCTGGGCATCGGGGGCAGCGCCCTGGGGACTACGGCGGTGGACATGGCCCTGGCCGGCACCCTGCGCAACGTGGCGCCCCGGCCGGAGGGGGCCATGCGGGTCCTGGTGGCCGACAACCCCGAGCCCCGCAGCTTTGGGCAACTGCTCGACGGCCTGGATTTGCAGCGCACCGCCTTTAACGTCATCTCCAAGTCCGGCTCCACCGCCGAGACCATGAGCCAGTTCCTGGTGGTGCGGGAGTTGTTGGAACAAAAGCTGGGGGCCGAGCAGGCCGTGGCCCGGCTGGTCTTCACCACCGATCCCGAGCTGGGCAACCTGCGGCTCATCGCCCGGGACGAGCCGGTGGCCTGCCTGGAGGTGCCCCGCAACGTGGGCGGGCGCTACTCGGTGCTCAGCGCGGTGGGGCTCTTGCCCCTGGCCTGCGCCGGCCACGACCTGGGCGAGCTGCTGGCCGGCGCGGCCGAGATGACCCAGCGGGTGTTGCGTCCCGGGTTGGCCGACAACCTGGCGGCGGTCTTTGCCGCCCTGTGCGTGGGCTACTCGGAGCGCGGTCGCAACGTCCTGGTGATGATGCCCTATGCCAGCGACCTCTTTGGCCTGGCCCAGTGGTTCGCCCAGCTTTGGGCCGAGAGCCTGGGCAAGGCCCGCAGCTTAGACGGCGAGTTGGTGCACCGGGGCCAGACCCCGGTGGCCGCGGTGGGCACCACCGACCAGCACAGCCAGTTGCAGCTCTACATGGAAGGCCCCCAGGATAAGCTGGTGGTGTTCATCCTGCCGGAGGATTACCAGCGGGTCATCACCATCCCCCGGCGCTACCAGCAGATTGAGTCGCTGGCCTACCTGGGCGGCCAAACCCTTTGCCGGCTGGCCCAGGCCGAGGCCGCAGCCACCGCCGCCGCCTTGGCCGGCGGTGGACGGCCGTCGATGACCCTGCGCCTGCCGGCGGTGAACGCCCGCTGCCTGGGCCAGGTGCTGTTGATGCTGGAGGCGGCCACGGTGATCGCCGGCGGCATGTTGGGCGTCGATCCCCTGGACCAGCCCGGGGTGGAGATGAGCAAGCGGCTCACCTACGGCCTGATGGGCCGCCGCGGGTTTGAGGACGAGCGCCGGCAGATGGAGGGCTTTGCCGCGGCGCCGCGTTTCGTGGTCTAGGGCGGCCCCGCAGACCGGGGCCCTGGTTGATGGTTGATACGGGTAAGCGGGCATGGCAGATAACAGCACCGCCGCAGCCTTGATGACGCCGGGCATCGGCGCCGAGAGCGACGCCCAGCGGCCCTTTGGCATGGTGCGTTACTACTCAGTGACCAGCCTGGTGATCATCGCCCTGTTCACCATGGTTATCTCCACCCTGGTGAGCATGCGCACCCGGGACATGGTGCGGGTCAAGCGGGAACAATACGCCCTGCTGTTGGCCGAAAACCTAAACCACCAGGTGATGACCCGTTTCGTGATCCCGGTGTTGCAAAAGTACGGGCGCATCAAGCTCAGCGACCCGGAGCAGTACCGGCTTATGGACGCGGTGGTGCGCAACACCATCCACTCCTTCCAGGTGAGCCAGGTGAACATCCTGGACCTGCAAGGCACCATCATCTACTCCACCCAGCCGGAATACATCGCCCGCACCGGCTACGACGGGCCTGATTTTCAGACCGCCCTGGCCGGGGGGCACGTGAGCGTGCTGGACCCGGAGCCCAACTTCCTGGAGTGGTCCGAGTCGGGCCGGCGGGTGCTGCGCACCTTCATCCCCCTGCGCGACGAGAGCCTGGCCACCGCCGAGCTGGGCGCGGTCAAGGCGGTCTTCGAGATAACCCTGGACGTGAGCGACGACTTCCGGGAGGTGTGGCTCAACCAGGCGCTCATCGTAACCGCCCTACTGGCCATGATGGCCCTGCTGTTCTTTATCCTGCGTTCGGTGGTGAGCCGGGGGCAGCGCATCATGAACCAGCGGGCCCGGCAGCAGAAGATGCTGGAGGAGAAGCTTTCCCAGTCCGAGCGGCTGGCCTCCCTGGGCCGCATGATCGCCGGGGTGGCCCACGAGATACGCAATCCCCTGGGCATCGTGCGCTCCACCGCCGAGATACTGGGTAAGCGGGTGGACCAGGACCAGAGGCCCCTGGCCGAGGTGATCGTGGAGGAGTCCACCCGGCTCAACCGGGTGGTGACCGAGTTTTTGGATTTCGCCCGGCCCCAGGTCCCCCGGCTGCGGCCCCTGCGGGTGGAGGACGTGCTGGAGCGCAACCTGGCGGCCCTGGAACCCGAGTTGCAGCGGGGCCGGGTGCGGGTGGTCAAGCGACTGGGCAACCGTCTTTGGATCAACGGCGACGCCGACCTGCTCTACCGGGCCTTTTTGAATATCTTTAATAACGCGCTGCAGGCCATGTCCGGCCGTGAAGGCACCTTGGCGGTGACCACCGAGGAGGTGAAACGGGGCGGGCGGCGCTGGGTGGCGGTGCGGGTGGCCGACACCGGGGTGGGGCTGGACCCCGAGGCCCAGGGCCGGCTCTTTGATCCCTTCTTTACCACCAAGGAACAAGGCAGCGGGCTGGGGCTTTCCATTGTCAACAGCATCATGACCAGCCATGGCGGCGAGGTGGAGGTGACCGGCGTGGCCGGCGGCGCGCTGGTGGAGGTGCTTTTACCCGCCCTCGAGGAGCAGTAGTGGAGCGCATACTCGTCGTTGACGATGAAAAGAACTATATCGTGATCATGGCCGAGCTCCTGAAGGAGGCGGGCTACGAGGTGCTCAGCGCCCAGAGCGGGGCCGGGGCCCTGGTGAAGGTGGAGGAGGAAGACCCCGACCTGGTGATCACCGACATGCGCATGCCCCGCATGAGCGGCCTGGAGCTGATCGAGGCCATCCGGGCCCAGCGCCGCGACCTGCCGGTGATCGTCATGACCGCCTTTGGCACGGTGGCCAACGCGGTGCAGGCCATGAAGGCCGGGGCCTACGACTACATCATGAAGCCCTTTGAGAACGAGCAACTGCTCATCACGGTGGACAAGGCGCTCAAGATGCGCCGCCTGCTTACCCGCAACCGCATGTTGCAGGAGGAGCTGAGCCGGGGCCAGGGCTTTGACGAGATCATCGGCACCTCCAAGCCCATGCAGCGGGTCTTCGACCTGGTGGACAAGGTGGCCGCCACCAAGGCCACGGTGCTCATCTGCGGCGAAAGCGGCACCGGCAAGGAGCTCATCGCCCGGGCCATCCACGCCCGCTCGCCCCGGGCCGACGAGGCCTTTGTGGCCGTCAACTGCATGGCTCTATCTGAGACCCTGCTGGAGAGCGAGCTGTTCGGTCATGAGAAGGGCTCCTTCACCGGCGCGGTGGGCCGCCGCAAGGGGCGCTTCGAGCTGGCCGACCGCGGGACCATGTTCCTCGACGAAGTGGGCGAGATGGCCCCTTCGTTGCAGGTGAAGCTGCTTAGGGTATTGCAGGAGCGCACCTTTGAGCGGGTGGGCGGCGACCGCACCATCAGCGTGGACGTGCGCCTGGTCACCGCCACCAACCGCGACCTGGCCCGGGCGGTGCAGGAGGGCCAGTTTCGCGAAGACCTTTTCTATCGCTTAAACGTGGTGCGTATCGACCTGCCGCCCCTGCGCGAGCGGGCCGACGACCTGCCGGCCCTGGTGGCCCATTTTCTGCAAAAATACGCGGCCGAGGTGGGGCGCCAGCCGCCGCGCATGTCGCCGGAGGCCATGCGCATCATCTACGAGCACCAGTGGCCGGGTAACGTGCGCGAGCTGGAGAACGTCCTGGAGCGGGCGGTGATCCTGGCCGGTGATGAAGTGCAGCCGTCTGACCTGCCCATCGGCGCGGGGCACGGCCAGCAGAGCGGGCTCAGCGTGCCGGCCGGTTTGTCCATCAACGAGACGGTGGAGGCGGTGGAGCGCGGCATGATCCAGCGGGCCCTGCAGGCCGCCGGCGGGGTGCAGGCCCGGGCCGCCGCCGCCCTGGGCATCACCAAGTCCAACCTGTCCTACAAGATCAAGAAGTACGGGTTGTGAGCCGATGACCCCGCTGTTTTGCTTTATCGACGACGCCGAGTTCGAGCTGCGCAACTTCAGGGAACACGCGGCCGGGGCCTTTGCGCCGGCGAGGGTGGTCTACGCCTCCACCTTTGACCAGGCGGTGGCCGCCATCGGCGAGGGTCCGGTGGTGGGGTTTTTGCTGGATATCTACGGCGCCGACCCGGAGATGGACCAGCCCCGCCTGCCCGATGAGCGCGAGTTGGCCGGCCGGGTCGGGTCCACCGGCCAGGTGGCGGCGCTGTACCAGGACCTGGGCCAGGGGCCAGAGGCGTTTAATACCTTTTTGCGCCGGCTCTACGGCCGGGTGCAGGTGTGGCAGGAGGCCTTTGGCCAGGCGGCGCGCGGCCTGGGCCAGGGGCGGGCCTACGGCCTGTACAACCTGGCCCGGGCGCGGGAGCATTTTCCCTGGGCCGCCTGCCTGGGCTACAGCCGCAAGGCCCTGTATGCCGACGGCGCGGCCATGACCGCCGCCGGGGCCGAGGGGGTGTTGCAAAAGCCCCAGGGGAACGACGACGCGGCCATTGCCGAGGCCACCCGGCGCCAGGCCCCCGAGCTGGCCAAGGCCCTGGCCCGGGCGGTGGATAGGCGGCTGGCCGCGGCGCTCACTCCCCTGGCCGCCCGGTGGCTGGCGGAGCCGGCCAGCGAGACCGCGGGACGGCAGGTGCTGGCCGAACTGGCCGCCCTGGCCGGCGGCGGGGCCGGGGAGGGGGCCGATTGGGACCTGGTGGAGCGGGCCGCGGCCCGGGCGGGATTGCGCGCCGGAGAGGCGGCGGGCCTGCGGGCCCTGCGGGCCTGGCGCGGTGCGAGACCGGCCGGGTGAAATGCGGTATTGTTGACAGGGGGATTGTTCAATTGATAGCTTTGCCCCACGTTGTACGCCGGCAGGGCAAGGCGAGAGGTTAACAGGCCGTGGCTCAACAGCTTTCCGAGCGCGCCCGGCAGGTTCTGGCGGGGGTCATCTCCAACTACGTCACCACCGCCGAACCGGTGGGCTCGCGCACCATATCCAAGATGGACGGCTTTGCCATCTCGCCGGCCACCATCCGCAACGTGATGGCCGACCTGGAGGAGGCCGGGCTCTTGCACCAGCCGCATGCCTCGGCCGGCCGGGTGCCCACGGTGGAGGGGCTGCGTTTTTACGTGGAGAAGGTGCTGGAGGTACGCGAGCTTGACGAACAGGCCAAGACTCTGCTGCGCCAGACCGTGGAAGACCCCGGGGCCCGCGAGGTCTCGGACCTGCTCAAGGCGGTGAGCCGGCGCCTGTCGGCGGTGAGCCAACAGGTGGCGGTGGTGGCCGCCCCGCGGCTGGACCACGGCCGCTTCCGCCGCATGGAGTTCGTGTTGCTCAAGCCGGGCCTGGCCCTGGTGGTGCTGGTGGCCGACGGCGGGGTGGTGCAGAACCGGGTGATCGAGGTGGACCAGGAATTGCGCCAGGAAGACCTGGATAAATACACCCGCTACTTGAATGATCTGCTGCGCGACCTTAATTTATTCGAGGTGAAACAACGACTGGCCCAGGAGATGGCCCGGGAAAAGGCGCGGTTCGACGTCTTGACCCGCAAGGCCTTGAAACTGGGGCAGATCGCGGTGGATCAGGGACCGGACGGCGATGTCTACGTGGTGGGCCAGAGCAACCTGTTGGGCCTGCCGGAGTTTGCGGACCTCCAGCGCCTACGCCTGGTGTTCCAGGCCTTTGAGGAGAAATCCACCCTGCTGCGTCTGCTGGAGAAATCCCAGGCGGCCCAGGGGGTGCAGATATTCATAGGGTCCGAGAGCGAGGTGGCAGACCTGGATGACATCACCGCGGTGGTGGCGGCCTATGGCGGTGACAACCGCTCCCTGGGCGCCCTGGGGGTGATCGGCCCCACCCGCATGGATTACTCCAAGGTCATCCCGGTGGTCGACTACACCGCCAAGCTGGTGAGCGCCATGCTCAACGAACGAGCTTGAACCGGCTCTCCCGGGCCGGCGACGTCCCCGGACCCGGGCGGCCGGGCCTTGATCCCTGCGAGCGATGGATTTTATAACGGTGGTGACCGCCAGTGGCGTGGGCCGTAACCGCGCCGCCGGGATTGTAGGTGGTGCACCACCGGATGGAGTGATAACCGTGAGCCAAGATAAACCCCAAGTCGAGCCCGAAAAGACCCCGGACCAGGAAACCGCCGACAGCCCGGAGCCCGGGCCGGAGGAGACCCTGGATTCCCTGCGGGCCGAGCGCGACGAGCTGGCCGAGCGGGTCCTGCGCCAGGCGGCGGAACACGAGAATTACAAGAAACGCTCCGAGCGTGAAAAGTCCGAGTTTTTCAAGCGAGCCAACCAGTCCATGGCCGCTGACCTCCTGCCGGTGATCGACAACCTGGAGCGCGCCCTGGCCGCCGCCCGGGAGAACGGCGGCGACCAGAGTATGATCGATGGCCTCGAGATGATCCACCAGGAGCTGATGCGCGTGTTGGAGCGTCACGGCCTGGAGCCCATCGAGGCCCTGGGCCAGCCCTTTGACCCCGAGTACCACGAGGCCATGATGCAGCAGGAAGACCCCGACCAGCCCAACAACACGGTGATCGACCAGGTACAAAAGGGCTACCTGTTCCAGGACCGCCTGCTGCGCCCGGCCATGGTGGTGGTGAGCAAGCGGCCGGAGAACCAAAACGATGATAATGGGGACGAGGTTGAGATCGTGGTAAACTGAGCCGGCGCCGCCGGGCGGGCCGCCGGCGGCCTTTGAGGGCGCGGCCCACCTACCACCGGTGAACCCGGGAGGCTACCTGAGGATGTCCCAAATAATCGGCATCGATCTGGGCACCACCAATTCCTGCGTGGCGGTGATGGAGGGTGGCGAGCCCAAGGTGCTGACCAACCAGGAAGGGGGCCGCACCACCCCCAGCGTGGTGGCCATAACCGACCAGGGGGAACGCCTGGTGGGCCAGGTGGCCAAGCGCCAGGCCATCACCAACCCCGCCAATACGGTTTTCGCGGTCAAACGCCTCATCGGCCGCCAGTTCGACTCCCCGGAGGTGCAGGCCGACCTGGAGATACTGCCCTATCCCATAGTGGACGCCCCCAACGGCGACGCCCATATCGAGCTGCAACACCAAGACGCCTCCCCGGCCGAGATATCCTCCATGATCCTGGCCAAGCTCAAGCAGACCGCCGAGGACTACCTGGGCCGGGAGGTGAACCGGGCGGTGATCACCGTGCCGGCCTATTTCAACGACGCCCAGCGCCAGGCCACCCGCGACGCCGGGCGCATCGCCGGCCTGGAGGTGGCCCGCATCATCAACGAGCCCACCGCCGCCGCCCTGGCCTACGGCCTGGGAAAGGACAAGGACCAGCGCATCGCGGTCTTCGATCTGGGCGGCGGGACCTTTGACATCTCCATCCTGGAGCTCAAGGGGGGGGTGTTCGAGGTGAAGGCCAGCAGCGGCGACACCCACCTGGGCGGCGAGGACTTCGACCTGCGCATCATCAACCACCTGGCCCAGGAGTTCCACGCCCAGAACGGGGTGGACCTCTTTGGGGACAAGATGGCCCTGCAGCGCCTGAAGGAAGCGGCGGAAAAGGCCAAGATCGAGCTTTCCTCCGCCGTGGGCACCACCATCAACCTGCCCTTCATTACCGCCAACCACAGCGGCCCCCTGCACCTGAACACCAAGCTATCCCGGGCCCGGCTCGAGGCCCTGGTGGACGACCTGGTCCAGCGGGTGGAAGAGCCTTGCCGGGTGGCCCTGCAAGACGGCGGCCTGGTCGCCGATGATATCGACGAGGTGATCCTGGTAGGCGGCATGACCCGCATGCCGCGGGTGGTGGCCAAGGTGAGCGAGATATTCGGCCGGCCGCCGCACAAGGGGGTGAACCCCGACGAGGTGGTGGCGGTGGGCGCGGCCATCCAGGCCGGCATCCTCGACGGCGACTTGGAAGACCTGCTGCTCTTGGATGTCACCCCCCTGAGCCTGGGGGTGGAGACGGTGGGAGGCATGATGACCCCGCTCATCAAGCGCAACACCACCATTCCCACCCAGCATAGCCAGGTGTTTTCCACCGCGGTGGACAACCAGCCGGCGGTGAGCATCCACGTATTGCAGGGCGAGCGTACCATGGCCGCCGACAACCGCACCCTGGGGTGCTTTGAGCTGCAGGGCATACCGCCGGCGCCGCGTGGCCAGCCCCAGATCGAGGTGAACTTCAATATCGACGCCGACGGCATGGTGCAGGTGAGCGCCCGCGACCTGGACACCGGCCGGCGCCAGGCCATCGTGATCAAGGCCAGTAGCGGCCTGAGCGAGGCTGAGATCGAGCGCCTGGTCAAAGACGCTCGCCTGCACGCCGCCGATGACCGCCGCAGCCGGCGCCTGGCCGAGGCCCGTAACCGGGCCGACGGCGCGCTGTACCGGTCCGGCCGCGCCCTGGAGGCCTGGGGCGACTACCTGGGACAAGACTTGGGGGAGCGTTTGCGGGCGGCATGCGATAAAGTAAAGGCGGCCATGCTGGGGGCCGACGCCCGGGCTATCGACCAGGCGGCCGAGGCCTTGGCCGAGCTGGCCGGCCAAGCCGACCGGGTGATAAAAGAGGCCGGCGGGCCGGGGGCCCCGGGCCGCGGGGGGCCGGCGGGGTCTTCCTTGGGGCCAGGCCTGGCTTGGTCTGACCCCGACCCCGGCGGCGGGGATGACGTGGTTGACGCGGAATTCGAGGAGATCGAGGTTTAAATGCCGACTAAGCGTTTGGTAATCGCAGTTGTGGGGCTTTGGGTCGCCCTGACCATGACCGCTTGCGGCCCGGGGCTGCCCACCGGACCCGGCCGGGGACCGGTGAGCGTCGACGCCCAGATCGAGGAATTGATCAAGCTCGGCAACCAGCGGTTGCAGCAGGGACAATACCTACAGGCCGGCGACGCCTTTCGGGCCGGGCTGCGCCTGGGTCCCTGGGGCGAGCAAGACGCCCGCCTGTTGATGGGTGCGGCCCAGGCCCAGTTGGGGGCCGGCCAAAAGGCCGAGGCCCGGCAGAGCCTGCGTACCCTATTGGTCAAGCATCCCGACTCGCCCCTGGTGGTGGAGGCGCACCTGCTGGCCGCCCAGTTGGACCACGACCTGAACCAGTGCTCCGAGGCTGAACCCCGCCTGCGCGCCCTGCTCGGAGGTAAGGTGCGGCCGCTTACCGCCGACCAGCGCACCCGGGCCATGAGCCTGTTGGCCTCCTGCATGGCTGCGGCCGGCAAGCCCGGCGACGCCCTGCGCGCCCTGCGGGAGATGATGACCCTGAGCGACCGCCCGCTCACCCCCCAGTTGCGCGAGCGCCTGGTGCAGTTGGCCGGCCGGGTGCCTTCGGCCGAGCTGGAGCCCCTGTTGGCCGCCATGCGCGCCCCGGACTGGCGCGCCGCCATGAGCCTGGGCCTGGCCCGTTCATACTGGCGGGAAGGGCGGCTGGACCAGGCGGCCAGCACCCTGGCGGTGCTGCGCTCCCAGGTGGCGGCCGCCCCCCTGGAACCGCTGATGGCCAAGCTGGCCCAGGAGATCGAACAGGCCCGCATGGTGAACCCGCGGGCGGTGGGGGTCATCTTGCCCCTGAGCGGACCCTACGCCGCCCACGGGCGCCAGGTGCTGGCCGCCATCGAGCTGGGCATGGGGCTCTTCGGGAGCACCGCCTCGCAACCGCCGACCATATACATCGAAGACAGCAAGGGCGACCCCCGGGCCACCGCCGAGGCGGTGCAGCGGCTGGTTAAGCAACGGCGGGTCATCGCCATCATCGGACCCATGGGCGCGGCCACCTCCCTGGCCGCCGCCCGCCTGGCCCAGCAGGAGAAGGTGCCGCTGATCGCCCTGAGCCAGGTGCAGGGCCTCACCTCGGCCGGCGAGTTCATCTTCCAAAATTTCTTCACCCCGGCCCAGCAGGTGGAGGCCCTGCTCAAGGAGTTCATGGACCGGCGCGGGCTGCGTTCTTTCGCCATCCTGGCCCCCCGCAACAACTACGGCTCGGGGTTTGTCAAGCTGTTCACGGTGGGGGTGGCGGCCCGGGGCGGCAGCGTGGTGCGCACGGTCTCCTACGACCCCAAGCAGACCGACTTCACCCGCCAGGTCAAGGAACTGGTGAAGCTGCCTCCGGGTAACTACCGGCCGGGCATGCCCGATTCCCCTAAGCCGGTGATCGACTTCCAGGCCCTGTTCATTCCCGACGGCTCCGGCCGCACCGGCATGGTGGTGCCCAACCTGGCCTACTTTGACGTGAACTACGTCTGGCTGCTGGGCACCAACCTGTGGCACAGCCCCCAACTGTGGAAGATGGCCGGCCGCTACATGCGCTGGGCGGTGTTCCCCGACGCCTTTGACCGGCAGTCCACCGACAGCCTGGTGGCTGGCTTTGTGCGCGACTACGAAGAGGCCATGGGCCGCAAGCCCAACGTGCTCGACGCCCACGGCTTTGACTCGGCCCTGTTGCTGCGCCACCTCATGGACCGGCCCGACCCGCCCCGCACCCGCGATAACCTCCGCCGGGCCCTTACCCAGGTGAGCGGGCTGGCCGGGTTGTGCGGCAAGCTCACGGTGGATGCGGACCGCCGGGTGCACAAGGACCTCACCCTGTTCATCTACCGCGACGGGCGGTTCAAGCCTCTGGGCGACTTGCAGATGATCAAACCGGCCGACCAGGACAGCGGCGACGCCGGCGGCGGCCGGCCTGACGCCGGGGCGGCACCGTCTGGAGACGCTAAACCCAATGCCCCGACCACGCCAGCCCCGGCCGCTACCGTGGTGCGTTAAACGGCCTGAAGGTCCCGCCGGCGGTCGTGGACCATCTTGCCCGGCCCCTTTTTGCTTGCTCCTGGGGCAGGGGTGCGATAATCTTTATCATAGTGGGATGGACCCCAGGCTTAATCCTGAGTCTGCGGGTAATACGAGAGCGCCAGGAAGTGACAGGCATGTGGGTAGTGCTTGACGCCGTAGTTTTAGCCTGGTAAAAATAATAATCATTACTAACAGGGCGGTGGTCATGTTGGAAGACATGCACAGATTGAGAATGACCAAGCAACGGAAAGTTATTCTCGAAGAACTCAGGAAGGTCACCAGTCACCCGACCGCAGGAGACCTCTGCGATATGGTGCGTCGCCGGCTGCCCAAGATAAGCCTGGGGACCGTGTATCGCAACCTGGACATCCTTTCGCGGCAAGGCATCATCACCAAGCTGGATGTGGCCGGTCAAGAGATGCGTTTCGACGGCAACGTGGAGCAGCACTACCACCTGCGTTGCCGTGGTTGCGGGAGGGTGGACGATCTGTTCATGGACCCCCTGCCTGGGCTGGACGAGGCTGCGGAGAAGATGTCCCAGTACCAGGTATTCGGCCACAGCCTGGAATTCGTGGGAATCTGCCCCGAGTGCGCGGGCAAGAAGACCGCCACGGATTCTCTACGAGAGGCCGCAGGAAGGAATTAAAACCAGAGATGGCGAGCAAGAAAGACCTTAGCCCTGAGGACAAAAAGGTACTCAATACCCTAAAAGAAGCCGACGCACCCTTGGCCAACAAGCAGATCGCGGCCACCACCGGCCTGGATTCCAAGAAGGTATCTGCCGTGGTCAAGGGGCTCAAGGGCAAGGGGCTGGTGGACAGCCCGGCCCGCTGCAAATACGGCATTACCGATCAAGGCGTCAAGGAGCTGGGCTGAGCGTGGCCATGTGGTCCGCCGGTCGCCGAGGGCCGGGGGGGACTAAGGGGGTGTTTTACTGGGGGGGTGTTTTACTAATAAAGTAGAGGAGGAGACAGCACATGGCCAGCCTGCAAGGGAGCCAGACCGAGAAGAATATCTTAACCGCGTTTGCCGGCGAATCCCAGGCCCGTAACCGCTACACCTATTTTGCCGCCAAGGCCCGCAAAGAGGGCTACAAGCAGATCGAGTCCATTTTCGCCGAGACCGCCGACCAGGAAAAAGAACATGCCAAGAGGCTGTTCAAGCTGCTGCAGGGCGGCGAGGTGGAGGTGGCCGCTGCCTTCCCGGCCGGGGTGATTGGCACTACGACGGAAAACCTGCTGGCGGCCGCGGCCGGCGAGAACCACGAACACACCGAGATGTATCCCGGCTTCGCCAAGGTGGCCCGCCAAGAGGGCTTTGACGAAATCGCCGATATCTTTGAGGCCATCGCAGTGGCCGAGGCCTTTCACGAGAAACGCTACCGGGCCCTGGCCGCCAACATCGAGGCGGGCCGCGTGTTTAAGCGCGAGCAGCCGGTGGCCTGGCGCTGTCGCAACTGCGGCTATGTTCACGAGGGCGACAGCGCCCCCGAGAGATGCCCGGCCTGCGCCCACCCCCGGGCGCATTTCGAGATCAAGGCTGAAAACTGGTAGCGGCCCGTTCCCCCGGGGACCGGCGGCGGCCGTCAACAGTTCAAGTAATGGAGAGAGGTTTCTATGGAAAGACTAGACGTATATAAGTGCGAGGTATGCGGCAATATCGTGGAGCTGCTGGCGGTGGGCGGTGGCGAGCTGGTCTGCTGCGGCGAGCCCATGAAGCACCAGGCCGAGAACACGGTGGACGCCGCCAAGGAGAAGCACGTGCCGGTGATCGAAAAGATCGACGGCGGCTTCAAGGTGAAACTGGGCGAAGTGCCTCATCCCATGGCTGACGATCACTACATTACCTGGATCGAGGTCGTGGCCGGCGACACGGCTTATTTACAATTCCTCAGCCCCGGTCAGGCCCCTGAGGTCGAGTTCAAGATCGATGCGGCCTCGGTAACCGCGAGGGCCTACTGCAACCTGCACGGGCACTGGAAGGCCTAGCCCGGACCATGACCCCCGCCGCCGGGCCGCTAGCCGATGGCCCGGCGGCGTTGCCGAGTTTGCCATATTCCCTGTTGCTATCAAGGAGATACCACCATGAAAAAGTATGTTTGCGGCGTTTGCGGATACACCTATGATCCGGCCAAGGGCGATTCTGAAAGCGATGCCCCGGCCGGCACTGCCTTTGAAGACCTGCCCGACGACTGGGTCTGCCCGGTATGCGGCGCCTCCAAGGATGAGTTCGAGCCCGAGGACTAACCAAGGGTACCCGGCCGGCGACCAGCGGTCGCAGTAGACGCTTCCCAGGTTGGCAGCTGTACTCACTATCCATCAAGGGGGTTATCATGAAACCAGTTGAGGTAAAACAAGACATTTACTGGGTGGGGGCGATCGACTGGGACATCCGTGATTTCCACGGGTATTCGACTAAAAAGGGTACCACCTACAACTCCTACCTGGTCGTGGACGACAAGGTCACGCTCTTTGACACCGTCAAACACGGGTTTGCCGGCGAGCTTTTGCACCGCGTCCACGGCGTCATAGACCCGGCCAAGATCGACTACCTGGTGCTCAACCACATGGAGATGGACCACACCGGCAGCATCCTGGAGGTGGTCGAGGCCATAAAGCCGGAAAAAATCTTCGTGTCCACCATGGGCTTCAAAAGCCTCCAGGCCCATTTCCCTACCGATGACTGGCCAATCCAAAAGGTCAAATCCGGCGACCAGGTGAGCCTGGGCTCCCGGAGCGTCAGCTTCGTGGAGACCCGCATGCTGCACTGGCCGGACAACATGTTCTCCTACATCCCCGAGGACAAGCTGCTCATCAGCAGCGACGCCTTCGGTCATCACTGGGCCACCAGCGAACGCTTTGACGACGAGGTCGACGCCTCGGAGCTGATGTCCCACTGCGCCAAGTATTACGCCAATATCCTGATGCTCTACGCGCCCCACCTGCGCAAGCTCTTTGCCGCCCTGGGCGAGATGAACCTGGATATCGACACCATCGCCCCGGACCACGGGGTCATCTGGCGCTCGGACCCGGGCAAGATTCTGGCGGCCTACGAGCGCTGGTGCAACCAGCACTTTTCCCAGAAGGCCCTGGTGGTCTACGACACCATGTGGCACTCCACCGAGATGATGGCCAAGGCGGTGGCCAACGGCATCATGGAGCAGGGAGTGAGCGTTAAGCTGATGAACCTGGCGGTCAACCACCGTAGCGACGTAGTCCAGGAGCTGCTGGAGGCCCGCGCCCTGGTGTTGGGTTCACCCACCCTCAACAACGGCATCCTGCCGCGCATGGGTGATTTTCTCACTTACGCCAAGGGGCTCAAACCCAGCAATAAGATCGGCGCCGCCTTTGGCTCCTACGGTTGGAGCGGTGAGGCCGTGAAGATTCTCACCGGCGCCCTGCAAGAGATGAAGGTGGAGATCGTCGACGACGGCATTCGGCACCAATTCGTCCCCGACCACGACGCTCTGCGGGCCTGCCGCGAGCTGGGAGTGAAGGTCGGACAGGCGGTTAAAGCCTCGGCCTGAGGGCGCGAGGCGCAATCTTCCATGGGCGGCCGGCGTGCGCTAAAGCGGAAGGTACTGGCCGAGCTCACCGAAGTAGACGCCGCGACTGCGGCCTCGGAGCTTGGCCACCTGCCGCCCCGCAAGGTCTTGTCCGCTCTGTTGGCCTATCTGAACCACCCCTCTGGGCTCATCGCCGGCAAGGCGGCCGAGGTGTTGGGGCTACTGGTGGCCGACTGGACCAAGGACGGTACGGACGAATCAATGAATCAGGCCAGGGAAGTGATGCGTCGCCTCGCCTGGAGCCTCAACGAAGAATCGGGCTCCATCGGGTGGGGTGCTCCCCGGGCCATGGCCGAGATCATGGTGCATCAACCGGTTATAGGTGAGGAGTACATTTACATCCTCATTTCTTACCTCGCAGAGGGGGATAACCAACTGGAGCACGAACCTTTACAGCGTGCGGTTCTTTGGGGGTTGGACCGCCTGGCCCGTACACGGCCGGAGCTGCTGAAGGGCCGTAACCTGCCAGCGGTGGTGGCCGGCTACCTGGACTCACCCGACCCCGAGGTGCGCGGCTTGGCCGCGGGGCTCTTGGGGCGCCTGGGTGCGTTGCAGACCGCCGAGGCCATCGGCCGCCTGGCAGGAGATGAAAGCGAGCTGATGATCTACCGACAAGGGGTCATGGAGCACACCAGCGTAAGCCAGATGGCCCGGCGATCGCTGCAACTCCTGCAGGTGGGTCAAGCTCTGTCTAACCCTGGATGGGGAGAGTAGCTTATGGATGTACTAATGCTTTCGCGGCTGCAGTTTGCGGCCGCCACGTTCTTCCACTTCCTGTTCGTACCCTTGACCCTGGGGCTGTCGATCCTGATAGCCATCATGGAGACCAAGTACGTCAGGAGTGGTGACGAAACCTATAAGCGAATGGCCAAGTTCTGGGGCAAGCTGTTCCTTATTAACTTTGCGGTGGGTATCGTAACCGGTATCACCTTGGAGTTCCAGTTTGGCACCAACTGGTCGCGTTACAGCGCCTACGTGGGTGACATTTTCGGGTCGTTGCTGGCGGTGGAGGCCACCGTGGCCTTCTTCCTGGAGTCGACCTTCATCGGCCTGTGGGTATTTGGCTGGAAACGGCTCTCCAAAAAGGCCCACGCCGCCTGCATCTGGGTGGTGGCCATTTCCTCCAACATCAGCGCTTACTGGATTCTGACCGCCAACGCCTGGATGCAGCACCCGGTGGGTTATACCATCCGCAACGGGCGGGCCGAACTCACCGACTTCTTCGCGGTGATAACCCAAAAGTTCGCCATCCTGGAATTCCTGCATACCGTCAGCGCGGCCTACATCCTGGCCGGCTTCTTCGTGATGGGCGTCAGCGCCTATCACCTGCTGCGTAAGAAGCACACGGACTTCTTTAGCAAGAGCTTCCGCATCGCCTTGGTCTTCGCCCTGGTCTTCTCCATCTTCGAGGTGGTCCAAGGCCACTTAAACGGCGGCGAAGTGGCGGCTACCCAGCCGGCCAAGCTGGCGGCCATGGAGTCCCACTGGGAGACCAAGGCCAACGTGCCGCAGTATCTCTTCTCCTGGCCGGATGCGGAGAACGAGCGCAACGCGGTGCAGTTGATCCCCATCCCCGGCGCCCTGAGCCTCTTGGCCCACCATTCCACCGACGCGGTGGTCAAGGGCCTCAAGGACTGGCCCAAGTCCGAGCGCCCGCCGGTGCTGATCACCTTCCTGTCCTTCCGTCTCATGGTGGGGCTGGGCTTCTGGTTCATGCTACTGACCATATGGGCCTGGGTGCGTCGCAAGCAGCTAGGCGACAATCCCTTGCTGCTGCGTCTTTTGCTCTGGTCCATTCCGCTGCCCTACCTGGCCATCGAGGCGGGATGGGCGGTGGCCGAGGTGGGTCGTCAGCCCTGGATCGTATACGGCATCATGAAGACCGCCGACGCGGTCTCACCCATCGCGGCCCACCAGGTCGGCGTTACCTTGGTGGCCTTTATCGCGGTCTACGGACTGTTGGGGGCCGCGGCGTTCTACTTGATCGCCAAGTACGCGCGCAAGGGCCCCGAGCTAGTGGAGGAAGGAGGCCAAGATGCTTGAGACCATCTGGTTTGTACTATGGGCCGTGCTTTGGGCGGTTTACTTCATGCTCGACGGCTTTGACCTGGGCCTGGGCGCGCTCATGCCCTGGCTGGCCAAGAGCGACCGGGACCGCCGGGTGATCTACAACGCCATGGGCCCCCTGTGGGACGGTAACGAGGTTTGGCTCATCACCGCCGGTGGTGTGACCTTTGCCGCCTTTCCCCTTACCTACGCAGTGATGTTTTCTTCCCTGTACACCCCCCTGATGATGCTGCTGTTCGCCCTGATTTTGCGCGGGGTGGCCTTTGAGTTTCGGGCCAAGGTAGACAGCCCGGCCTGGCGCAGCGTCTGGGACTGGTGCCTGATCCTGGGCAGCTTCCTGCCGGCCTTGCTTTTAGGGGTGGCCTTTGCCAACATCTTCATGGGCATCGCCATCGACAAGCAACATATCTGGCAGGGCAGCTTCTTCGGCCTGCTCAACCCTTATGGCCTCTTGGGTGGCATCCTCTTTGTGCTGCTGTTCAAGCAACACGGCGCCCTGTGGCTGGTGAACAAGTCCGAGGGTGAGTTGCAGGAGCGCGCCGCCGGCGCCGCCCGGGTCTTGTGGCCCATGGTGCTGGTGGCGGCGGTGGTGTTCTTGGTGGCCAGTTGGTTCTACACCAAGCTGTGGGACAACTACCTGGCCCATCCGCTGCTGCTGATCATCCCGCTGCTGTGCGTGGCCAGCCTGTTGCTCACCCGCTTTTTTGCGGCCAAGGGCCAGTGGTGGAAGGCCTGGTTCGGTTCGTCCGGCACCATTGTCTTCGCCACCCTGTGGGGGGTGTTCGGCATGTTCCCCAACCTGCTGGCCTCCTCCATAGACCCGGCGGCGTCTCTGACCGCCTTTAACAGCTCCTCGAGCCCGCTTACCCTCAAGATCATGCTGGGGGTGGCCCTGGTGATGGTGCCCATCGTCATCATCTACCAGTTCTTGATCTACCGCTTCTTCAGCAACAAGATCACCGACGAGGAGCTTGCCTACGACGAGGCCTACTGATAACTAATTAGTGGGAGACTCAGAGGGCGGCCTCCTGGCGGGGGTCGCCCTTTTTTACGGCCTTTAACCAGGAGAGTACCGGTGGCTGATATTTTTTCGCCCTGGCAGGTGGGCTCGCTGGAGCTGCCCAACCGCCTGGTGCGCAGCGCAACCTGGGAGGGCATGGCCGGGCGCGACGGCACTCCGAGCCATGATCTGATCAACCTCACCGCCGATTTGGCCGAGGGCGCGGTGGGGCTGATCATCACCGGCTACGCCTACGTGCGGGCCGACGGCCAGAGCTCGCCGCGCCAGAGTGGGGTGCACATCGACGCCTGTGTGGGACCGCTGACCCGGGTGAGCGATGCGGTGCACAAGGCCGGCGGCAAGGTGGCCCTGCAGATCGTGCACGGCGGCGGCCAGGCCAAGAAGAGCCTCTGCGGCGCCGAACCGGCGGGACCCTCGGCCATCGACCATCCCGGCAACGGGGCGGCGGTGCGCGGCCTGGGCTTTGAGGAGATACTACAGCTCATCGAAGACTTCGCCTGGGCCGCGGCCCGGGCCAAGGCGGCCGGCTTTGACGCGGTGCAGTTGCACGGAGCCCACGGCTATCTCATCAACCAGTTCCTCAGCCCCAACACCAACCAGCGCAGCGACCAGTTCGGCGGGTCCCTGGAGAACCGGGCGCGCTTTTGCCTGGAGGTTCTGCGAGCGGTGCGCGACGCGGTGGGTCCTGACTTTCCGGTGCTCATCAAGCTCAACTCGGAAGACGCCCTGGCCGACGGGCTGCAGTTGGCCGACAGTCTGCAGGTGGCCTCCTGGCTTTCAGAAGAGGGCATCGACGGCATCGAGGTGTCCGGCGGGGTACGCGCCGCGGGCAAAAACTCGCCGTCCCGGGCGGTGCAGGGGCCGGGGCAGGAGGGCTATTTCCTGGATAACGCCCGCCGGATCAAAGAGGTGGTGGACTGCCCGGTGGTGGTGGTGGGCGGTTTCCGTTCGCCGGAGGTGATCGCCAAGGCTCTGGACCAGGTCGACGCGGTGGCCATGTGCCGGCCCTTTATCCGCGAGCCGCACCTGGCCCGGCGCTGGCAGGACGGCGACCTGAGCCCGGCCCGCTGCATAAGCTGCGGCAAGTGCTTTATCGTGGCGGCCCGGGAAGGGGTGGCCTGCGGCGCGGAGCGGCTGGAGGCCTCGGCCTAAAGCCCACCCCTTTATTGGTATAATAGAGCCGGGTGAGAGAGTTCATGGACCGACCCCAACCCAACGAGGAGATGTTATGAGCGACCAGGCCGTGCCCAAGCAGTACCAAACGCTTTTGGATAAATACCCGGAGTACATGAAGGCGGTGCAAGCGGTGGGCGAGACGGCCCGGGCCCAGGGCCCCCTGACCGACAAGACCGCCCACCTCATCCAGATGGCGGCGGCGGTGGCCATCCGCTCCCAAGGAGCGGTGCACAGCCACGCCCGCCGGGCCCTGGCCACCGGGGCCAGCCCGGAGGAGGTACGCCACGCCCTGATCCTGCTCACCAGCACCCTGGGCTTTCCCACGGTGAGCGCGGCCCTGAGCTGGGTGGGTGATATCCTGGATTAACGGGACTTGGCGCCGCGGCTCGCGGTAGCACCAAGGCTTTTTTCCACACGGTCGGTGGGCAATTGAATGATTGGGCCTGCCCGTAGATGTGGGTGTGGCCCATACGGCTACCGCGGCACGCGGTCGGCCCGCGGTAACGCGACCGCGTTTCCCCCCGATCGGTGGCAATTGAATGATTGGGCCTGCCCGCAGAAGTGGGTACGGCCCATACGGCTACCGTGGCACGCGGTCTTTTTGCCGTACCGTCTCTAGATGGTCGGTGGCAATTGAATGATCAGGGCTGCCCGTAGATGTGGGTGTGGCCCATACGGCTACCGTGGCACGCGGTCTTTTT